>Ga0307517_10012418_pt1 | contig 11689 bp, 15 predicted proteins | sample 23_EM_MG_FD_194515 | JGI IMG/M metagenome (GOLD analysis project Ga0307517, IMG submission 194515) | Populus trichocarpa ectomycorrhiza microbial communities from riparian zone in the Pacific Northwest, United States - 23_EM | ecosystem: Host-associated > Plants > Roots > Unclassified | place... | reverse complement strand
AAGACTCTCAATAATTTTCCTGGTGTCCTCGGCCTTCTTCCTAAACCTCTCCAGTTCCCTTTCCCCATCTCTGCGTAATTTATCAAACTCCGCATCCATCTGATACCGAATCCAATCTTCGACGGTCATATCCAGCTCCGCCTCGCTCAGCGTAGTTATTGGAATAAATGGCAATTTAGAGAGCGCAGGGACGAAAGGAAGTTCAGTAGCCTCCTTCTCAGTTAGCGGCGTGGGCACTTCTATGGTGACCTCCTTGGGCGGAGAAACGCGTCCTTTAGGGCGCTCAGGGGTCTTTGGGAGGTTGTACCCTGCGTTACCATCGACACCGGGGCGGGCATCGTCTTCGGTTATGTCCATATTCACATCATCATCAACCTCTGGGGCAGGTGGAGGGGGCGGTACTGGGGTAACAGGACGCTGAGACGCCTGTCTAGATGGCAGTTTGACCGCCTGCGATTGCACGATTTCAACTGCGACAGGTTTTTTCTCGTGCTTGCCTTGGGCAGATGTCGGTCTTGGGTCATGGTGAGGAGCGGGTTTAGCAGAAGACGTTTGTGTGTTTTCCTTTCCTCGCAAAGGGGCAGCTTTGGTCTTCGTGTCTCGGTCGGATTCAATGACAGCATTATCTTCCTCGTCGCTCGAGATCTCAACCACCTTCATCTTCGTCACCTGCGTTTCCAGATGGTGAGAAGCGGTGGGCTTGGCTTTGCTCAAGGGTTTATTTTCCTTCACCGGTGGTTGAGGGTTGATCGAGAGAGGAGTGAGTGGGCCAGAACTATCGGTGGAAACCGACGTTATTAGTTGCTCGATGTTATCTACCTTGGCAGACTGAGGTTTGGCCTTTGGTCGTCCAGGTTTCTTCTTTTCTTTCTCGACCGGATGCGACTCGTCAGCCGCCGCTTGTGGTTGGACAGCGGATTTGGCATTTCGTTTTGGGACAAATAGAGGGGGTAGCTCCGTTGTCGAAGCGCGAGAGGGCGCCGGAGGCGGAGAAGAAGGCGGGGGGACGTAGTCATCCATAACTATATCGTCGTTGAATAGGTCTTGAACTGGCGGGATTTGGGTTTTCGTTTTGCTAGCGACCTTCCTCGGAGGGGCATTTCTTACCACCTCCGCCTCTAGTTCGGAGTCGATCTCAGAAGGTTCAACGGGCGCCTTGGATCTCGACCTCGATACAGTCCGCTTATGTTTTGGCTTGGGAGCAGCTGTAATTACCTTTGCCTCTGGTTCGGACTCGATTTCAGAGGGTTCAGCAGGCGCCTTGGATTTTGACCTCGAAACAGTCCGTTTATGCTTTGGCTTGGGAGCAATTGTCAACACCTCTGGCTTTGGCTCCGAGTCGACATCGGAGGGTTCAACAGGGGCCCTTGATTTCGACCTCGAGACAGTCCCTTTGTGCTTTGGCTTGGGAGCAATTGTCAACACCTCTGGCTCTGGGTCAGAGTCGACATCGGAGGGTTCAACAGGGGCCCTTGATTTCGACCTCGAAAGAGTCCGTTTTTGCTTTGGCTTGGGGGCAATTGTCAGCACCTCTGGCTCTGGCTCAGAGTCGACATCGGATGGTTCAACAGGGGCTCTTGATTTCGACCTCGAAACAGTCCGTTTGTGCTTTGGCTTGGGAGCAACTGTTAGCACCTCTGGCTCTGGCTCGGAGTCCATCACAAGAGGTTCTGCAGGCGCTTTGGATTTAGACCGTGATACTGCCCGTTTCTGCTTAGGTTTGGGAGTGACGAGAGGCCGCTCCTCCTGTTCTGATTCTGTGGCTTTAGCCTTGGACCTGGTTCGAGAGGGTTTACGTAGGGCTTCGTCCTCGGTAGCAGATTGAGCAACTGAGGCTTTGGACTTTGAACGGGATGTTTTTCGCAGGACTTCCTCTTCAACCTCTGCTTCAGATTCTGCTGCAGGTTTTTTGGACCTTGACCGCGAAGGTTTGCGGCTCTCCGTAACTTCGTCATCTACTTCGGCGTTATCGGTGACCTCGGACCTTGCCACAGACTTTGAACGAGACCGTGCCTTTTTCTTCACGGTTGGTGGGGGGTCCACGGGAGTTTCTTCGTCTTCGTCCTCCTCTGCCACATTCTTCAACCCAGACCGACTTGAACTTCGTGTTTTACTCCTTGGAGTCTTGGCCGATGGCTTCCTTGAGGTCGTCGTGGCTCTGGGTTTTCGTGGTGTCTTCGCAGTTGACCGTCCGGGGTTTGGTATTTCCGAAGGATCCGAATCATCCTCTCCTTCGCCATCAAATGTTTTGGTGGGTAAAATGGAGTCGTGGTGTTTGGTGCGAGATGTAGACCGAGATGGGGGTTTGGATTGCGACCTTGATGAAGGCTTCGTAGATTGTGCCTTTGAAGAAGGTTTTGTACTTGTGCCAAATTCTGAGGGTGCTGCAAAGAATGGACACGTGTAACCGGATTTATTTGCGCGTTTTTTATGCTCCTCACTTAAAAATAATGAGTATAAGCATAGTCATACTGGTAAGAAGCACAGTCGGACTTACAGCGGGTCATCAGCCTCATCCCAACCACTGAGAGAAGTATTGCAGTAAAGACAAGTTGCAAGATCGTCACCACTGTGTTGTGGGGTGTAAACAAACCCGGCGGAAGCCATCTAGATGTAGTTCAGTTTTGCAGCAACAATGTCCGGAGCTTCCACGCACCGCCTTCGAGTTGGCGCCATGACCCTTAGCCTTGTCGTGTATCCACCCCTTTCCAGCACTGAAAGTTTCGAGCCTCGCCCTTTCCATGGTTTTGTGAGTGGGGACGCGTGTTTTATCAGCAGAAACAAATCTAAGATGGGAACTGGTTAATTCGCGTATGGTACAGTAAATTCAAGCCCCACCTTCCTGAGTGATCTACATCCACCAACAATCCACATCGAATGCTCGCCCAACAACAAGTCTGCCCACACTTGCCCCAATGGATAAGAAAAGGGTCATCACCTTCTTCCCATCCTCCAAGTTGCTTCTCGCATGTAAAGCAGGTTACGTTGTCCGGGTCATCGTAGCTTGGATCGTAGTAGAATCCTGCCTCAGCCAAGGTCTCCGGATTTGCTTGAAAGTCAGCAGGATGGGGCCATTTGAGAGCGATTGTCGACGATGGTTTTTCTAGGTTCTTGACACGCTTTGATTTCTTGAATGAAGCGATGCGAGTTGAAATTGCCTCCATCGTTGGTTGGTTGAGTTCAAGTTGGTTGATCGACGTGACTCGAGGCGCGCTGGTCACGCGTTCGTGACGAACGGAATGACTGCTTTCCGAACAGACGACGACAATGTCCGCCGCTAGCGCTGGCATACGTACTTACGCAAAGCGCTCAGCAATTAAACGGAAACAGACAATCGAACTCGTCCAACCAGAGCCGGAACAATCTCAAGTTTCCCCTACCAAACGTCGCAAAATTTCCCCTGAAGCAACGGACACCGAAGAATCTTTGCCAATCAAACCGAAGGTCAAGGTCACATATGGCTCGCCTCGGAAACAAGCTTCTCCGCCGCAAGTTGTTCAGCCAGATTCTTCCTCGAAGCCGGCACGAGATCTTTCTCGTATTTTTGATTCCATAACACCTGCCTCTCCATTTCCGTCTCCCTCAAAGCTCGCAAAGCGCATGCTCAGTCGCTCGAAAACGGAGTCATCTATAGAGAGCCAAACATCCACGTCTTCGAATGCCATGGATCGCACTCCGTCTTTACCCATTTTCTCATCTCCTTCGAAATCCAACTCTCCGAAGCCTGTTGGACCCCTTCTTCCGTTGCTTGTCCCAGGTGCAAAGTCAACTCGTACATATGCGACAAAGTTCCGCACAATTCTCGAGGTTCCTGCTGCAACCACCGCTGGCGATCCTCTTGCTCAAACAATCAACGAAGACGTTGGTTTTGGCGCTCCTGAATCGTACACTTCGTTACGCACCCGTTGGGGTGTAGATAACTCTGAAGATGACCCATACCCACATCTGTCTCCTTCTCCAGCGAAATCAAGCTCTGCCACCCCAGATGTGTCTCCCTCCCGTGCTGGGAAAGGTAAATCAAGATCTAATGTTCCTGCCGTGCGCCCACCTCCTATTCCCGCCGGGATGATGAATTCTCTGAAGAGTATCTCCGAACTGAGGAACAAAGGCGAAAGTAGGATATTTCTTGATGAAGTTGGCTATCTATTCGAAGGGATGGATCAAAAGGGAGGGATCGGACTGCGACGCGCCAGGTATGCCATATCTCTAAGCCGACTATGACAATCTAATAGTTTTGAACTTTAGTGCCCTTGAACTTACTACTAAACTATGTGACCCTGACTTTACACGCAAAGCCAAAGCTGCAGATTTCTTCAGCAGGACTTGGGATGTATTTCTAGATACCGGGGCAGGAAAAGGCGAAGATAAGGTAACAAAATCAAATATTCCTTGTCAAATTTACTAATGGGGCTCAGATCCTCGATGTCCTCCTTGCCTTTTTTGTATCTCTCGTGGCCCGCGACCCTGCATCTCTTCTAGAATTGGCAGAGCGCCAGGTGTTGATTCCGCCTTCATCATCCGTAACACCTGCAAATAGGGCGAAGAACGCAGATGAGGATGACGACGCTTCGCTTGTTGGCATACTATTCCGATTGCTCCGCGCAATACCTCCAAATCTTGATCCTCTCCTACTTGTCTCGCCCCAAAATAATGCGACGGACGCCGAGCTGAAAAAAGCTGGGATAAACAAAAAGGACAAGCTAACTGTAGGCGTTCCTTGGCTTTAGGAGTAAATCGTCCTCATCATTTGCAGCTTACCACTATTTACAAAACGGTCCAATCCAAATCCCGACTATTCTTCCCAAACACACCTGTAAGCTATTGATTTGGTATTTAAGAAAATTTCCTGATGACCTCTTTCTTAGATATCTATCTCCTTGCTGGTAACATACAGCCTCCAGTCTTTACCCTCACATCTTATTCCAGCGACACTTTTTCCCACTTTCCTCTCTTCTCTTCGTGTTGCCCTGGCCCCTCCTTCATCTACCTCCCTCTCATCAGCCCTATCTTTACACTGGATGGACGCTGTATCAAAATTACCATTTGAGACCGTCTACTACCACTTACGACTGATGGACACCTACCTTCTGAACCAATGGGGCGCAGAAGCCAGTCAAATTTCAACACAGGCTACAGAAGAACGTAACGAGGACGAACTAAATATGGCACGAGATTCTTGGTTGGCCGAAGACTTCATTACGTTGGGCGTTTGCATCGAGCTCGTCAAGGGAAATATGGATATATTAGACACATGTAAGTTGATCCGCCTCACAAAAAAATTAAAACTAATGATTTCGCTGACGCGTCCACCCTAATCCGCAGTTCCTATTCAGAAATGCCTGGATACCACCCTCAGAGTCCTTGTTAGCCTGACACACTCGGACGAACACTGGGGACGCAAAATTGTGCGAAGCGAGTGCACGATGGGCTTCTTGATGCGCACCATAACAAGGACTGGGAGGGAGTTTCAAATGAGCAAATTCACAGTGAAAGAGGAAGAAGGGGTGGATAATCTCAAACGCGAAGGATCGGCGCCAGGGCCGTTCGACGACAAGGAGGAAGAGGAGACTGATGTCCGATCGGAGTCATATGCGCTGGACACGCTGTGTCTTGGACTCGGACTTTTGACGAACCTCGTGCAGATTGTCGACGAGGCAAAGGACGTCGTGCATGAGACTCGTGCGTTCTTTCTCTCTTGAAAACAAAAAATACTTGTCGACTAATACTGTATTTTTTCTTTCTATCAACACCACCAAATTAGGTCTAAACCCTTCATGTCCACTCAAAAAACGCACCTGTGCTCGCAAATGTGGTTGTCCTCAACCCAAGAGTGGGATCGAGATCCTCGCCGAGCTTTACGCGCAACAACATGTCAAAGCCGAGTCCTCGTCGCCATCATCTTCTCCTCAACATCAAAAACCAAATACCGTCGAAGACACTCCAGAGGCCCATGCAGAGGCGGACGCGTCTTTTCTTCGCGGACACCTCGCGGTGCTCTTCGGCTTATTGATGGTTGGGAGTCCGACAAACAAGGCCATGGTCCTAGCCGCCCTGCCATCTGCTTCTCCGTCATCTAACCATGTAAATGGCAAGAGAGAAAGAGAGAAATACGCGAAACGCGCAAAGCTCGCGAGGCTTGTCGAGCAGGCAAAGGATTTTGCGGTGTTTTACACCGTGATAAGCAATCATATAGGCGGAGAGAAGGAGAGCAAAGTTGCCAGAGAGGTTGTGAAATTTCTGGAGGCGCAGCGCGATGCTGCTTAACAGTCACATTTTTTTGATTGCATCTTGGTTCTTGGCAAATCTTGTATCGAGCAGCCGGTTTAATTGTTACTAGTCTTTGGTTTTTTGTCGAGCACTGTATTATAGGCGGAGTACGCATATTACGATAGAATATTTGTATACAGCGTATACAATAATTCGGGGTGTATTCTAGTATCCCGAACCCGCTGGGACCAGCTACTGCTGATAATGTAATTTTTGGGTTCCAGCATTCCGAGGCCCTCTTCAATCAGAATCGGATCCAGGATCCTCATTGATTTCTCTGAAATTGCGCGTCATAGGCTCGACATAGAATTGCATCTTCCACATATCCCCAATCGTCATGTTTAGGTGGTCGAACGCGGTGACGATGAAGTTTTCTTTGGCGTAGTTGTTCGAATCGGGTCGGGCGTCGAGTATGTATGGCGGCATCTTGGGGTACCGTGCGGAGAAATGGGTTAGGAATGTATTCTTGGCGCGCATCCTTTGGGAAGATGTGACATTAGAATCCCATTCGAGGCTTGGGGAGGCGGAAAGACTCACTGTTTCCCCTTGTCGATGGCCTCTCCGATCGTGCTATGGCACTTTCGCCGGGCCATATCAATCTCATCGTCCGCCATAGTGGCTTCATGGATCAAGACCGTTGAGTTGAAGCCCGCGTTACTGAGGTTGGGTGTCGGTTGTGTGTCGCCGGAGAATCTAAAGAAAACCTTGAAAACTTGATTACAGGTAAGCAGGAGGAATGACCGACGTTACACTCCAACCATCCTTGTGCTTGAACGTCACTCCATAACACCGGCAACCGTGGTATACATCAATGGTCTTGAGGTACTCCAGGCCAAGTGAGTCACACATTTTACGCCCATTTTCCGATGAACTAATATTTCTCCCCAAGTCAGCCAGAAGAAAGCCAAATGGGCAATGGCGTACGTTTGGTAATCCAACCATGCCTCATCACCACCGATCTGCCATGTCCCAGTGGTAATATACGCGCCGTTCTTCCTGTAGTGCATGCTCTCACTCAGAACCGGTATGATGCCATTTCCTGAAGGGTCGCTCAGCCCAAGATCTTGCACGTCTGATAGTTCGCGGAGGTATAGGTGTATGCCCCTGATCGAAACCAGGTAGAGCGGGTGCTCCGGAGGTGGATTAAGCTACCGACAAAGAAGGTGCATGACTCGTTTGAATTCTCGGTTAAAGGGTAAAAGAGAGAAAAACTAACCGTTTGTCTTTTCGCCAGGAGATGCGCCAGACCGATGTGGTGATCTCCATGCATATGGCTAACAAAGATACATTTCAGGTCTCGCAACGCTTGCCAGGCGTTGTACGACGAATCATCCAACCCATAAAATCGTACAAGTTGGCCCCATGTACCTTCGCCTGTATCGAGTAATATATTACCCCATCCAGGTATCCTGATAAGGGTGGACAGCACTGACAAAAATATTGACTATAAGACAAGAGTAGTGCTTGCATTAATCAAGGGGTTGCGCACCATTTCGATATTTACTGGGCACGGAACCGCCGGTACCCAACGGGATGATGCCTATATCCGCGTGTTCCACAGGTTCGAAATCTTTCTTCGACAGGATTCGGGCAACATTCTTTTGCGCTCTGTCAATGGATCTCGATAGAAAGGGCGAGAATTCAAAAGGCTGTTTTCCTGATGTCGCGGGGTGAAACTTGTCCGTTGCTTCAATTGCTTTGTCGGGTGTTGGGAAAGCAAATGGACGCATCGACGTGTAGAGGCCAGAGGATAAGGGGTGAATGTTTGATGGAAGGCCGGGAACCACTGGGTAATTTGTTAGTAAATTGTTGGAAGAGTCCGACAGAAGAGAACTCATACTACTGAGGTCCTTTTTGGCGACCAAAGAATGCTTTGGGATGGGAAAAAGCTGCTCATCTATCTTGTTCAGCCTTATTTGATGGAAACCAGCACTGGTAAATGTCAAGGGATCAGGGCAATGCTGTCTTGAAGCAACTAGATGCTGTTTCTAATAAGTTTCGATAGCCTCGTAACTGGTAAATATATAACTTACGTGCGTTTGAGATCCAAATCCATTCATAAACGTTTTATAGCGCTCATCCTCTAGCACTCCATCCCCGACGAGATGGTGCACTACGCGTACAATGTGCTCCTCCTCTCCTGACACAGATGCAGATCCCGAATGGTTAGACCAAAAGTTATGATATAATCCCGAAGGTCCAAAGGAAGAAACCAAAGAAGCTATATGATCCACTGAAGGAACGTCTAAAATGATGATAGCCTGATAAAATGTAAGAGGGCGTAAGAAACGGAGATAATAGAAATATATAAATGAAAAACATACCCCAGGAGTCTCAGATTTTCCAATTACTTCTTCTGGGTTGACAGTCCGCTGGATAACCTCGTCGCCTTCCTGAATCTCAAATGTGATTGATTCTCCTTTCGCAAGACTGCCGCGCAGAGGGCCCTGCGGAATTCCCAATTCCTTGGCACGTTTTGCGTCAAACTTGCCCCGAAAGCGTGGTCCCACAACGATGTATGACATCGTCGGTGGAGTGGGTGATGGTGGCAGATCGGTGGAAAATCTGGGTAGTTGGAGCTTGTAGCCTGCAGGCAGTTTAGCTCTTGGTCTTCGAGGACTGTCTACCTGTAGATAGCTTTGAGCCAGCTGTCACCCAAGGAAGCAGCTTCACTCACATCCACATTTTCTGGAACGATTATAAATGGTTTACCTCCATCTGAAGACAAAAAGAATCAAAAAGATCATTATTCAATTGAAAGGGCCGGAAGGATAAACACACCTGCAGAGTCTGCTGACTTCTTGCCTTTCCGACCCCCCTTTTGAACGCCTGTAGCTTCCTCGTTTGTATCTATGTTTGTTGCAGGAAACATAACCTGTATTAATGCCTTGCGGTATTCTTCGGCGTACTCTCCCTCCAACGCTTCTGGTTTATTATCGAGTTCCCTCAGTTTTCTCGACAGGGATTCGGAAAGTGGTTCCCTGATGGCTTCGGACTTCCGTGTGGTGGCTTCATTCCCAATATTTATGCGTTTGCTTGGATAGTCTGAAGAAGGTTCTCTCTTTCTTTTCCCCGAGACGTCCAATGTAGGTTCTTCCATCGATGTTGCAGCCGGTGGTGCCGTGACAGGAAGCAGGTGGGTGAATGGGAAAACGGGGATCGCATAGACTTTAATATTGTCATCGGAGTAGGAGGGAACAGGGAAGGCCGTGGTAGTGTTCCTCCAAGGTACTTCAGATGGTTGAATTTCTATGGAGTCTCTAATCCCTATCGGCATTCGAATACGATGAAATGTAAAGAAAGAAATACCTAAAAAGATACATGCGCATGCTCGCAAGAATGTGATTCAATCCTTCTGGGCCATGTAACTCCAGCTTGTTGATTGTCGAATCAGCCAAGCTCATGAGCAACCCTAGATGCAAAAATGACTCGACCATGAGAACATCCACTATCTGACAGGTTGTCTTCGCTTACCAGGGAGGCCACTCATCTTCTCCACACGAGCTTGAGTAAAGAAAATGGCCTTGGTTCTTCTCCAATGTTGCTGTTTCTGCACGAAAGATCTTGTGGTATTCTCGCTTGTGTTGAATTGATAGCGCGCATTATTGAAAGTGACGACGATCGAGGGCTCCGTGTCCGAAGAGAGGGCGGTAAGAACAGATGTTGACCAAACCATGTCGCGTATTTCTGTTGGGTCGTAGGCGTCTCTGTATTGCTTCTTCTGTGATGGTACTGTGCGCAGGAACCGTGTTTGCAGAGGCCGGCCAAGTCCCCTCAAGGGAGTGCGGAGTTTTGGAAATGGAAAAGCCAGTTTTCCGTGTTAACGCGCCGACCTTTATAAACAAATAGGAGTCAGTTTTTCAAACTGACTCGAAGCTTGGCTCAGGTTCCTTTACCTTGGGCAATAATATTCTTCAAAACTTGTTTAGAATTTTTGGTGAATTAATGCCGCACGTGATGTCTCCGGGCCGCCCATTGCGTCTCACCTGCTCTGAATTGTTACCAATTACCAGCCATCCGTGTTCTTTGACCACGAGCAGGGTCGTTCGCACCATTGCCTACATCATGCATCACGCATTATCGCGGGCCACCTTTGGTCTCTATCTCGTTACCTACGTTCTCGCCCACCCCCACCACGACAAACTGACGGAAGACGAAGCCAACAGGCCCGTCGATACCATCCTATGGATACACATCTTCTTGCAGGCAATGGTATGGGGTGTAATGTTTCCTCTCGGAATGGTTCTTGGCATTACGAGGAGTAGATGGCACGTTCCACTTCAAGTAAGTTCTTCCTGAACAAGATGGGTGGTTGGTTCTGCATCAGAATTTCATATATTTTTGACAGGCAACTGGTTACGTGCTCACCGTTGCTGGCTATATCCTTGGCCACTCTCACAAAGGACGGGCGTTCCTACCCTCTGCCCATGAGGATTTTGCAAATTTGCTTTTCATTCCAATTATCTCCCAGCTGGTGCTTGGCATCTACCTAAAACTGCACATCCACGAAAAGTCAGTGCGGCCATTTTTCGTTGTCGCCCATGGCATTATTGGGAAATCCTATCCGATACTGGCATGGATCCAGATGTTGTTTGGCATCATAGCGTTCCGTGGGTATTGCCATGGAGGGGCACTCGGTCAGTCTGCAGCTAATACAAGTCTTGAGATATGTCTTTACCCTGAATTCAGGTCAATGCCTCGCACATTACATCATGGGAAGCGGCTTTGTTGCATACGCAATCATCATGACGATCATTATGCTGGTGGGTGAACAATGGATGCGTAGAAGTGGACGAAGTCCAGAATTTTTCGATTCGAGTGTCATTACTATTTGGGTACGTCCTTTAGAGTGCCATCAATGCAATTTTATTAAAATTCTGCTCCTTGATAAGGGAATTGGTGAGTTGAGGAAGTGAGATGTTGTCGGATTTTTCTAAATCTCGTGCTCTAGTCAATACCTTTACAGAACACCACGGGGGTGCTTGGTCTGTGAAGGACATGCAACACACGTACGCGCTTTTCCAAACGACATCGACTAATTCTTATGCCCCACTTTTCACAGTATCTTGGGCGTCCTGTGTAAAGCCTTTGTTGTCTACTGGATGTTAGGAAACTTGATTGATAGTATCTTGCAGGGTGGACCGGGGGTGTTCTTGGCGTCTACCTCTCCAGAAATAACCAGGTATGTTTAGCGGTCGATTCTTACAACACCTCCGAATTAATCTAACGCCCAGCGCAACGTGGTTCCTGGCGTCATGTAAGAATCACCCTGGAAGGTTTTTGAGAACAAGAATATTTACCATTCTTCAGTATTTTCCTAACTGGATGGGCAATGTCTGAGCATGCTCAAGCTCTGATGATTTCTACTAAAGTGAACATTTCCTCTCAACAAGACCTTTTAACCAAAGAACCTCATTCCTTG
>Ga0307517_10012417_pt1 | contig 11689 bp, 11 predicted proteins | sample 23_EM_MG_FD_194515 | JGI IMG/M metagenome (GOLD analysis project Ga0307517, IMG submission 194515) | Populus trichocarpa ectomycorrhiza microbial communities from riparian zone in the Pacific Northwest, United States - 23_EM | ecosystem: Host-associated > Plants > Roots > Unclassified | place... | reverse complement strand
AGTTTACTTGAATAATCATAACAACAACAACAACAATAATAATACAAAAAATAATAATAAGAATAACAACAACAACAACAACAATCGCAACAACAACACTAATAATAATCATATCTTGGGGGCTCATCTAACAGTTTAAACTATTGGATTGAGATGACTCTTTAACATGTTATCAAAAAAATTGTTTTCTCTTTATTCAAGTTCATATGTAGAAAACATCATGGTATGTGTTTTTTGGGGCTGGTTTACTATGATTTTTCCAAGTTTTTTCCATGAATGTTGTCTTATAAAAGAAAGGTCATATAAAGATCCTAATGGCACTCATCACAATGACAAGATAAATGAAAAAAAAACATATATTTGCTTTTGCTATAGTTGGTTTGTGAGATTTGGGTATACATTTTCACTATACCAACTGCATCAAAATGGAGATCTTGAGACTTGTATGAATATTATATTTTATGGATGGTCCATGGCTTTGGACAAGGCTATCTATAAAGATCAAGATTAGCCTAGTTGTTAAGTATCTTTGCACCCCTCTCAAATGCAGTGCTATTATTATTCTATTCAAACAGTAACGAGGTCTAGATGTTTGTAATCTCGGACAACGACACTGAGGAATTAGTTCCCACACCCTTTAATTTCTAATAAATAAAAAATGGTCACTTTCTCATTCAATCACCATTGGGTACCTTTGGAACTTAATCTTACAGCAATAATGAACGTATACTCAACACAAATTAGAAGATATGCAAGTTCATGTATTGTTTTTAGGAGCTCATTTCTTTACTTTTGTTTTATTCAAACTGCTTTTAGGAGCTATTGGTGTAATGAAGCTTTATCATCCCATCAGCATTCTGTATTTAATATCCCATAGAGATGTTGAGATATTATATAGCCTTTTTTTATATATTTTTTTAAGCACCAAACAATCAAATGGCAGCAACAATTTTATATATAAGCAAAAAGCCAAAAGAATTTCAAGAAAAGCTTGTTAGTAACTTAAGTAAGTCTGGTAATTGATTGAGTAGAGGTCACAAGCATCTAGACAGAACTAGAAAGAACACAGTCTCACAGCCTAACTGTGTGTTGTTGAAAACTGCATCATTTCGTGTGAGTCATAGGGTCCATGATATGGAGGAAAAGAGCATCAACCACACTTTTCTTTGGAAAACACCTTGTACCATGAATTCCCATTCCTGAAATACGCAAGCCAAGCTAACGGAGCAGCACCAGGAAAAGCCCCACCAATACATGAACTTGTTCCAAAAGCACCAGTGCTTCCTGCAATGTAGAAGGAGATGCTTAACATGTTCCACTTCAATGGAACAAATAGGGCAGATGGCATCACTTGTGTCAATAATTCCTTTTCTTGCTAAAGATCCTTTAGTGTTGTTTTTCAAGCAAAGCCAACCAGCAAAAAACAACCACCTTTGGAGGAACAAGGCCCTTCCATATGTCATGAAAAGAAAAGGTTGTTGGTCGGTTGATACACTGATGCTAGAATCCTTGACAGATATTTGACAGTGAACGCCCTATTTGAGGTAGATTTCCATATCAACCTATCTTCAAAAACCTTGTCAAGAATCACTTAGCAAAAACACCGTCAATCCTGCTCCATAACTCATTCTTGATAAGCTCATCCGATATACTATCCTTAGCAAAAACACTGTCAATCCTGCTCCATACAGAACCCGTACATTTCGACAACTCAAAAGGAAAGCTTAAATTGGCCTTAACCTTATGGATACTACAGACAACCTCTTTCCACAAACCGGAATCAGAGAAACCAAATCTCCAAAGCCATTTAAAAATGAGGGACTTATTTTTATTCAAAACAGACCCCATACCCAGCCCTCTTAGAGTCTTCGGAAGAGAAACAACATCCCATTTAACATTACATATCTTCTTTCCTATCTTATCTCCCGACCACAAAAAGGATCTGAATTTTCTCTCAATAGCGGCAACCACCATTTTAAGAATGAGGAAGATGGAGGGGTAATAGATTAGGAGGTTCTGCAATACTGACTTAAGAAGGCAAATTCTACCCCCTAGTGACAGATGCCTTCCTTTCCAAGAAGCTAACCTCGAATTGATTTTTGTAATTACAGGGTTCCATATCGAAGTGCGAGAGCTAGAAGCTCTAATAAGCAGTCCCAGATATTTAAGAGGGTAACTCGCGCCCTGCATCTCAAAACCATATATGTGTCCGCTATAGTGCTACTGTCTAAACCAACCCCTGTTATAGAGCTCTTGAAAAAATTAACTTTTAACCTAGAAATCAATTTAAAGTATTGCAGCACCCATTTAATGTTCTAAATAGAGGAGAGACTCTTAAAGCTAAAAATAAGTGTGTCGTCAGCAAATTGAAGATGAGAGATTCTCAAATTATCAAACCCTAGATGGATACCTTCCACTAAATCCAAATCACAGCCCTTTCCAATCATCTTACTAAGGCCCTCTACTGTAATGTTGAATAGAAAAGAAGATAAAGGGTCACCTTGTCTCAAACCTTTCTTTATTGGAAACTCAGTTGTGGGAGAACCATTTACTAAAACCGATACTCTAGCTGTGGAGATACACTTTCCAACCCCCCCCTCTATTTGTTTCTGAAGCCCATACAAAGCATAACTTCGTCAATATACTCCCATAAGACTGAGTCAAAGGCCTTATGGAAGTCAAGTTTAAATAAATAACCTTGGAGCTTGTTCTTTTTAAGATAGCTAATTACTTCATTCACTATCAGCACACTTTGGTTTACTTTGGTCGAAACACAGCTAATAAGTTTGAGTCCTTTAAGTAGAACTTGCATCATTCTTAAAAGTAGGAAAAGAAATTGTTCCTCGAAGCCATTATTGATAACAACCTCAACACCAATCAAACATGAGCGGACCATTACTTCACAAGTTGGTAGACAATTATTCAAGCTTTTGCGATTTGAACAAACAACTCTCAAATTGAACAGGTTCTTGTGCTCATCTCTCTTGATACCAAGTCCTCCAATCTTCTTTTCTAGGTTTTCTATATGATTCACTGCTTCTTGCATGTGATATGATATTGAGCGTTTTCCCTTAAATCCCCAGAGGAAAAACCCTGAAGTTATATATGTGTGAACAAATTAAACCGCATTAATCTTCACAGAATTGAGTCCAATAAGCAAGTTTGAAAGCAACAAGAAAGACAAGTAATTACTTACCTTGATATATTTAAGAGGGAGTAGATTTTGTTGGTGGGGACTGGATGAAATCTGGAAAAACAGCTTGTCCTTTTGGTGTCAAGGGAAAATGGTTCCTTTATAATTTGCCAAAGAGATAAAGGTTATACAAGCTAGGAGGCAAGGGGAGTTGATAGTATGTCAGGATGGGAGATCTTAAATATGGGTATAAAATTTTATAAATTTGTTTAATAAAAAATTTTCTCCACTCCTCCTAACATGTTGAGAGACGGTATGCAACATGTAAAATTTATTATTATAAACCTGATTAATTTTATTTTTAAAACTAATTTTAAAAATACATCCATCCATCTAATATATTTGGAGAAATCTAATAAATTCACTCAGGTATTGATAAAAAAAAAGAGTCAAGAAAGGAAGTAAACATCTTTAATAATTAGAGTTGTCCCAGAAACTTTCCAAATATATTTCATATAAGAAACAATTTACAGAGTAAAGCAATTTAATAATTTAGAATGAGATGGTTGTCTGATAATATATATAATTTGTTGATGGTGATTATATTAAGAATTTAGAAACTAATGAAATTTCTACAGAGACTCACCAGTCTTTCAAGCCAGCTTACACATTCCGACTCTAAACTCATATCTTTGATCCCATCAAATGAAGCAGTAAGAGTACAGAATTCACTAACACTCACACACAGACACGATTAACTTTTTTGGAGGCATCTGCTATGTTAGCCCTCGTTCTTTTCTAGCAGTAGAAAAACCCAGACCAGATAATACTATTATGGAACTTCCTACACATCAGTCGATCGATGGTTGGTTTGCTTGATGTGATGAGTACATTTTCATATCACTTAATTTTCTTTTGATAATTTTCTTTTTCCATGATTGCCTGAGTGGTTATAATCCGAAGTTCGGTAAACATTGTCTGTATGGACCTTTCTCTAATGTTGCCTTCGATGAAATCTGGAAGCACTGTAAATATTATTGGAAGTACAACCACATCCAATCAAGATAAAAAGACATCCAGCTAGCCATGCCTTTTTGAGTCATCCAATCAAATCACAAGCAAATCCACCTAGCCATGCCTTTTTGAGACATGATACGATCGGTTTTTGATAAGATTCAACAAGAAAATACATTTTTTTTCCAAAAACATATGCACTTTGTCTATATACATGTTTCATTTTTTCTTCACTTAAGTTTACAAAGAAAACATGTCGTATTTTCTGTAAATGTCGAAAGCGAAAAGTCATCAGAAAAGAGAGTGGGGGGGTGAAGAGAAGAGAAAGCATGGACTGCGTGCCTATAAAAAGTCATTAATTTCAGATCACAGGAAACATTTTCAACTTACAAATATAGAAACATATTTGGATCTGTTTCAACTTTCATCAAGGCACGCAACAATTTATAGCTAAGAAGCTATTCTGAAGCGTATAATCTATTTATGATCCTAGAAATACATCAAGACAATTGCCCTCAATCCTTGGCACATGGTGAGAATTGTTTTCATGCAGAATTAAAATAAATCCTAGAAAACATAAGTGGAATGATTTGGTAAGAGGTCCCGACATTCTACTCTAGTCTAATTAATATTGGCTTGTGTATAGTTTTGCTCTTGTTTTCCTGCTTTTTATTTTGCTATCTTTTTTTTTCAGAATTCTTTTCCCCTACCAACTAGATTGCCATAAACTTATTGGTAATCTGGTGCTCTTTTAATAAAATCTAGACTACTATAAAAAAAATCCTACTAAAAATGTTTATAAGCAGATGCGACAATTTATAATAAGTGGTGATACGTAATCACCAAAATAAATGCTTGATCAAACAGGAAAAATAAAATGTTATATCAATTATGTGTTAGAAATTTTAGGAGGAATTGTTAGTGTTCATAGATTAACTCAAGAAGAAAATATTAAAAAAAATGAAATGAAGTTATCCTATTAATAATTGGGTTAGGTAATCGGCATTCAAGGATAAAAGTCAAACACGAGACCTAAGGTGTCACGAGCTCCCCATATATTAACACATCACCACACATGAAATTGATCACCATGATAGTTAAAGGACTAAAGTTTCACCTCAAACTAATAGGGCTTTTAACACCTTGAGGTTCACCTCCTTGCTTAAGCAAGGGGCTGAACCCCAAAAAAACATTTGGTGTTATTTTATGCAGGCTGGGTATAGAATCAAGTTGTTGCTAAAGAGTACGCCAAACGGTAAGGTTTAACAATCAAGCACATTCATATAAGAAAAGGAAATGAGTAAAGTTGGTCAAATTATTTCCAACAAAGAAAAGAGAGATTAACTTGAAGAGAAAAGCCATCAGTAATAGTCAGGCGAAAAGAGGGACACGACAAAGAACCATCAACAAATTGAAAAACACCTTGTCCAAGCAGATACAGTTTTATCTACATTCATCAATAAAAATAAAAGGTGTTCTTAAGAATTTCTAAGAAGATAACATGTTATGTGTTGGAGAGAGGAACAATTGTTATAGGAGGAGTCTGAAACAACAGTATTAACGGCAGTAATAAAGAGAGAAGATGCATCGTTTAGAGCAAAGGAGGAAAGTGATGTCTACATTGCATGTGGAGAAGAAGAAGGCAGTGTTTGGTTTGCAACAACAACAGCGACAGTAACGTGAGTATCCATTGGAGGGAAAAAGAATTTAATGTCTTTTGGGACTCTGATATCAAGTTGAAAATAATAAGAGACTAAACAAATTAATTAACTAATTGTTTTTCTATTTATATATATAGGACAGTGTACAATAGTTAGTGTAGAGATTATAACACACAATTAACCTACACGCATGATAAATAAAATTACTATAATATATACCGTATAAAGTAGCACTTACTATAATATCACAAGATATATATTGGTTCATGCAGGTATAAAACAGTTACTAAAAGATGTACAGAAGCCATTTGATTTACCTATCCCCCATATATGTAAAGCATAAAGACACATGTGTATGGATAAATAATGATGCTTGTCAATAATGCAAAATGGGGTTGGGGTTTGCATGCAGAACGTGGATACACATATATAGATTTTAACAGGTGTAGATCTTTTTGAGCTGACATCCCAACAGATATAGATCCCTTTAAGTGGGTATTTAAGAACTCAGAGACATTGCCAGAAGGGCCTCAATGCAGCATGCAAACCACGGTCCATAACCTCAGTTGGCTGGCGGTTGGTGGCGTGCACGCCAAATATGTTGCTTTACAACTAAAACACAACTATTATTACAATTATAGAGATACAATGCCTATTTCAAGGCTGTAGTTAAGACTTGCATGCTATATTTGTTATGCAAGCAAAGTACATACAACAACAAAAGAAAAAAATTCAAGTTAAAGAACGATTTAGTTAGATAGAAATGGAGAGAATAACAAAAGTAGAGCTACTAAAGTTAAGTTACAAGCACTATAGTTGACTAATTAATATATAACAAGCAGAGTTTATATATATATATGGATCAAACAAGAAAAGTTAAGGGAAATTTAGAGAACAATTATATAAACCATGGCCATATTGAGTTCAATGGAGTATGAATTCTTGGAACCAAAAATATTAAGAGAATTTCAGCCTTTGGAAATTTTCTTGAATGGACTTTTGATTTATAAGTGCAAATGGACTTGCAACACTCTTAATTATTGTTGTAATAAAGAGTAAATGGCCATATAGCAGAGCACAAAGGAAGAAAAAAAATAGAGACACAAATGTTATCATCAAATTTAATTAAGAAAGGAATCCACATGTAATGATTCCATGAAAACAAATCACATATTGTAATATTATAAAATTATTTTTAAGATCTCATTTAACAGTTTTAATTTTTAAGTTGAGATAATTTTTTAACATGTTCTCAGAGTTTTGTTAATCAAATTAAACGATCACGAGTTTGAATTCTATCATCTTCATTCTATTTGATTAAAATTAAACACAATATAATGTAGACATATGCAAATTTCAAGTCCAATGAGTTTTTATTTGAGAGGATATGTTAGAAAATATTATAAAATTATTTTTAGTATCTTACCTATCTTAAACTTTTAGATTTAAATGATTCTTTGACACAAACTATTTTTTTGTTTTTTTGGATAAACAACAAAGCAATTCCCATATTGTGTCCTCAAACTATGATGATTGGGATTTATTCTTAAAGTCATTTCACCAGTACTAATCTAGTCCTCAGAATTACAAGATTTTCACACAACAACAAAAAAAAGAAATTCAAGCACTCATAAGTGAAATTCCTTCATGTTTCTTGCCAAATAAAACATCAACTTATGCAATAGAAAAGGCTTCAAAGTTGCAAATGTATGTTAAATTTACAGTGTACTGCATGGGAGAAAGATCAAGAACAGCATGGTCACCCATTGAATTGAACACATCATTAATAAGCATGCATAGAGAGCCACCCAAATAGCCTTTAAGAGAAATATTAACAAAATACTTCTAATTAATAAAAGCATTTTCATCAAAGGTTCTCAAAAACAACACCAAGCTGAGAAAAGTGTTTAGAATAGTGTTACAGTGCAAGATGTCAATCCAAGAATAAGGACAACATTTCACTTGGATAAATCACTTGTAGAAGAAACTACTAGGGTTAATTTCTGCCACAGCTCGGATAAATTTAAGCATGTAGGATCATTGACCTGTGGCAAAGAAAACATTATAACTGAAGCTAAGTTGTTCTTGGAATTAGAAAACAACTTAAGAACATAAACATAAAACCCTAAACGTTGTAGTTATTGATAACGATGGATTGTACCTCAGTTTGGACAGAGTGGAATAATCTTTCATTTACTTTGGTGGAAACACAGTTGATAACAGAAATTCCTTCTTCAAGCAACACTTGCAATACTCTTGATAGGGGCAAATCTCTCCCCATTAAATCACTATCAAACGTAATCTCAATACCACCTGGATATGGCTGGAGAGCTACTGAACTTGAAGAAGATTTGTTAGAACATCCACTTGGTGAGGCAACAGAACTGAAATCGGATAGTTTCTTTAACTCATCTCTTTTGGCACTAGTTTCTTTGATCTTCTTTTGGAGATACTTTATATAATTCACTGCCTCGTTCATGTGATCTGAAATCGAACGCTTTCCCTGAAATCCCAAACAAACCCTAGTGGCCTAATTATTGAACCCCAAGAATGTTTTAAAAAAAAATAAGCAAGGACTTCTCAAAGAAAGGAATAGAAGGAAATTGAAGGTTTCTCACCTTGATAAATTCAAGAGGAAGTAAAGCTCGAAGGGATGCATAAAGGGTTGTCATTTCTTGCCTCCTTTGTCTTTCAATATCTCTATGCATCATCTTCTTCTTACTATTGTTATTATTATCTCTAGCAGCCTCATTATTGTCCATGGAAATTATATTTCGCCGCCGACCTTTCTCCATATTGTTGGTTATATCAGTACTGCCATGGATTTCAGCATATTGATGAGCAAGAATCAGATCTGGGATATTGTCTTGCTGGTGTGGACTGGAGGAAATCTTGAAGCACAGCTCACCACCTTGGTGTAAAGGGAACATTGAGCAAAGTTTTTGTTCAGGCTTGAAGCTTTCTTTATGTAAGGTGGCAATGGAGGTTAAAGAAGAAGATACGTTTGTTAGGGTATGTGATCTTCTATGGCCCTGATTTGCCAAACATCCCTTGAAAAAAGAAATCCACAAGAAGAGAGATGATTGGTGACCTCACTCTTGCATTGTTAAAGCTTTTCTTCCATGTGGAACTGTGTCTTTGTACAAAAGTAAATCCACTCATTTGCATTCACACTTGTGAACTAAACTAGGTTATGTTCTCCAATGATTTCTCTATGGAATGATTATCTTTGCCGTCCATTTTAGCATGGTTGTATTGATTTTGAGACCTAGTTTCCGTCTGATTAGAGTAATAAATTGGTTGACCAGGAGGTATGGGTAGGAATGAAACATGCTTGTCTACATCCATAAACAATGTGATTTGCCAACTATCTTATGCAATATTTAATACTAAGATAAAAGTATTCACAACACTTATTAAGACTCTATGATGTATAGAAAACGAAGACATTTTGTTACTTCTTTTAAACTGTAGACTTCCATTTCACCCTAAAAATATTTTTAAAGAAAAAGCAATAACCTTCGAGTTGCTTAATGAATATGAACTTCACTGTCTAATGAAGTCATGCCATGTAAAAATTCATGAAAGATTGAAAATATGGGTATGTCATTGAACAACAAAACTAGATTTTCAAAGTATTGATAATTATTAACTAAATCATTTTTCATAAAAAAAAATATCAATCATTGATTGAATAAATGGAGTCATTGGTACATGGTTTCGAGAACTTTTTATATAAATTAACATTATTAATAATGGTTTTCTAGCTAGAATCGTGATCATACGTTAGAAAATGATCTGCAACTTTTTTTTATTTTTGAGAGAAGTTCTTATGAAACTAAAGACAGGTGCATAAATATTCATGTTGATCAGAAAAAAAATTTTCCTAGCAAAGAAAAAGGGGAGAAGGGTTAGCCCAACCTAACCGTAGGCTTGCCTGACCAAGACCGAGAGTGAGGAGGAGGAAGAGAGAAGAAAGAAGGAAAGGATAAGGGCAAGGCCCAACTGAGACAGAATGAGTGAGCAGGAGAGGAGAAGATGAAAGAAGAAGGAAGGGAAAGGGGTAAGTAGAAAAGAATTTTAAATTTTATTTAAACGATAAATGACTATTATGTTAATAATAAATATAATTTAATATGGCAGACATACTTCATGTTTTAATATTAAATTGATACATTATTAATAAAACAATATTAATTACACTAAGAAATCGATCATTAAAAGGTTAAGTCAAACCACTAATGATTTTTTTAATATTTGGGGGATCATGACACGTTGCTAGACTATGTACTTGATCTTTAAATATAAATTAATCAATTGTTGAATTGATAATAAATTAAATTGTTTAATTTATTTAATTCTATTTAATTATAATTATAATTTACATTTGAGCTAACATTTTAGGAACCTAATGAATCACACACATTAAGAATCATTAATAAAAAATTAAACTGAAATAATTTAATTAAGTATGACTTGATTAAAATATATTCTAGAAATTAAAGACTATAATATAATTAATACATGGATTATATTTCTAAACCTAGAAAAATCAAGTAAGGACTTGATTGAATTAATTTCTAAAATTATCCCGAATTAATATATCAATATTATTCAAAGAGCAAATTGATATTTTGCTAATTTATAGGGTTTTTTAAATTTTTCCATAGATAATAAGTTATGCTTCTTATTTTTAAAGAGTTGTCTGTTAGACATAAAAAAAACTACGTAAATTACATAATAGACAGCTAGCACTCTAAGCATGACAATCTCTCTCTTCTAAATAGAAATTTAAGAGATTTCTCACTGGTGATTCATGTGAATTACCGTTGAAGGCTGGATAATTGGACAGTTTGTGATTTACGACAACTTAGCCTTTAAATAACTATACAAAACTGAAGAAAATCAGATCTTTAAGTAATAAACCCCTAAAAAATTCTAGATCTATCTAACATGATCTTAAAAAATTTTAAATAATTTTATTTTATTATTTCTGCTATATATATTCAGGATCCTAACACAATGGGCGTCCCACTACTGCATATCCCTCAAAGAAAATCAAGGTGGCATTGGTGGATCGAGAGGAGCTGAGTAGCACGAATAAAAATGAAAAGCAAAATTAATTGATAAAAGATAAATTATGTATTAAATAGAATAATTAGAAATGCAAAAATATCTAATTATAATTTTTTCACAATACATTAAGATTAAATCTATCTGTCGATCAAAAACAAATTATCTAAATCGAGTTATTAGATTCATCAAAAATAAATTCCCGCAATCAAGACTGAAATAATGGGAAGAATAGGCCAATAAGAAATGAAGCTAAAACCATTACAATATCCCTATAAGTTTGGCCCAATGCCTCCTCTCAAACCCCGTATTCTATTAGGCAATTTTTTTTAAGAGTTTGGCACTCAAGGCAATGATGTTCCTCGAGGTACTAGCACTGAATAATATCAGCACTAAAATTGCAAATCTCTGCAGTGCATGTACCAATACAGAAGTTGGGAAAAAGGCAAAAGAGAAGTGGAGCTAGAATGACCCTTTTTTGATCTTATCACAAGTAGTTGTGAGTTGGAAAAGGATTTTTTTTTTTGTTTTTTTCAATTTCCCCTCCTTCCCTATGGACAAGGAGCTGTTACATGTGCGTTTGAATTCATTATTATATGATACAGAAAAAGTTAGAATATATTGTATCTCCTGTAATGACAATTATTAATGTGAATTATTGTGAAAAAGTGGTGTGTAAAGTCCTCAGATGATGAAGTCTAGGGATCGTCAAACATTGGGATCCCCATCCTTTCGCTTAAAGGATCCCACAATTTGCTCCCTAGTTAATAACCTGCGTTATACATGATTTAAGAATATATATATATAT
>Ga0307517_10012416_pt1 | contig 11690 bp, 17 predicted proteins | sample 23_EM_MG_FD_194515 | JGI IMG/M metagenome (GOLD analysis project Ga0307517, IMG submission 194515) | Populus trichocarpa ectomycorrhiza microbial communities from riparian zone in the Pacific Northwest, United States - 23_EM | ecosystem: Host-associated > Plants > Roots > Unclassified | place... | reverse complement strand
AAAATGCCACTTGAGAGTCAACGGCCGATACGACTGCCGAGTCCTGATGCTGTTTGGTTGATCTCATGGCATCACATGACCCGCTAAAAAAAATCCGGGTGTTCACGATATTATGCAAAGGGCAGTATGTATTTTGTCGACCTTGCAACACTGTTTTGTCCGGTTTGCTGATGTGTCACAGCCCCGTATACTGGTAACATGTGGCCCGTGTCTACATAGCCAGTCCTCCGATAAAATAAGAATAGTAAGATAGAGCAGAAACCTAGAGGCAAAGCGAAAGCACAACGAAAGAGACAGATTCAACCAAACCTTGATCCAAGGCACCTTCACCATTGTGTTTGGAAGTCCGGTCCGGTCCGGTCTTTTGACTCCAACGTGGAACTCCGTGATGCTCTCTCTCTCTAAAGCTATGTGGTCAGCTTGGCTGCTACTGGCATTGGGCTGGCCCACCCACGCGACGGACTCTCTTTTCATGGATACCCTCCTTCGGACTCGCCAGGTGCAAACAGTGTTAGAGCACCACCCTGTGGCAGAGAGTTCCTGTCGAGAACCTGTGGTACGTCACATGTTTGTGATATATACGAGATTTCACCCAGGCTCGTTCAGCTTACAGGTCCAATAGAAACAACCCACTGTGATTATGAGAGCATCGACAACGTGAATGAGGAACTTTTCGGCAACTTATCAGATCTTGTCCATTTGCCATTCTTTAGATATTTCCAGGTGTGTAGTTCGCTCACTCATAGTGCTCTTTGGATCCAATTATGTCATTCAGGCAGATCTGTATCGAGAATGTCCCTTCTGGGCCGACAATGGTTTCTGTAGCAATCCTGGATGCTCAATCACAACCATAGACGAGGTGAGTCGTTCATCTATGTATGATTTTGTGGCTCTGAAGGTTTGTAAGAGTGATATACCGGAGAAATGGCGTGCAAAGGCGCTGAGTAAACTCGACCCAGCTTCTATTGACAAGGTACGTTCTCTACGCGCCACTGTACTGCATTCCTTATATGATGTTAGCGACATTCCTTGCCTGGTTGTTATTACCGCGATGCGGACTTCTGTTTCTTAGATGATCATACAGGTTTGTCACCTCTGCAATCGTTTTGCTTTGACGATAATTCATGCTTGCTAGAGGGAGACTATTTCGATCTGCGACTTGTCCCGGAACGGTATACAGGCTATTCCGGCAAAGACGCACACCGTGTTTGGCGTTCAATCTACGAAGAGAATTGTTTTGGACTCTCCGAACTCTCATTGATGAAGGCCAAATCCCCTTCACTGGTTTCCCTACCAGATACTATGATTGACATTCTACATGAAAATGAAGAGAGCAATTCCCAGTGCCTCGAGAAGAGAGTGTACTACAAGATAATCTCCGGTATGTCAAGCTATCCACGGTCGTATCTCTCATGCTCAGACATTACAGGTTTGCATGCATCTATATCAACTCACATTTGCCATGAATTCCTAAACCAGACTACAGGGGAGTGGGTGAGTTTCTGAATAGCCTTGTGAATACTCTGTAGTTTAACATGCTACAAGCACCCGAACCTTCGATGTTTTATTGAGCGAGTCGCATCCCATCCAGAACGACTTCAATACATCTATTTCGACATAATCTTAATGTTGCGCGCCGTTTCCCGCTTAGAACCGTATCTCAAAGCATTCGATTACTGCTCCACAGGTACTCACGACGATGACGCACGGACATTACAAATACTGTCCAAGGTTCTTGATATTGCAAAAAAGGTTGGGAGGTTTGATGAATCCGTCCTTTTTCGGGGGGAAAATGCGAATGTGAGTCCTGAAAGACTTGTTAACTGTATTCGCTGACGGGACTTATAGATCGTAAAAGAGGAATTCAAATCTCACTTCAGAAATGTCAGTCGCATCATGGATTGTATAGGCTGTGACAAATGCCGCCTCTGGGGCAAAGTGCAAACAACGGGGCTGGCGACTGCACTCAAAGTCTTGTTTGAGCTCGATGAAAAGGCTTTAGAGTGTGTCACTCCCTTCTTTTCTGCGTCAGCGCTGTGCTTATCAATGCCTCAGCCCTCGTACCAATGTAAACTTACTACAGAGATCGGAGGTTGTTGCATTGATCAATACCCTGTTCCGATTGAGCGAAAGTCTCTCTGCTGTGGAGGATTTTAGGCAGATGTGGCGAGCCCTCGACGAACCCAGCTCCCAGAGAATTGTCTCTCAGACTGAAGATGCCGCTTCTGCCCAGGTGTGTTTTCTTCGGACAACTTGCGCGTTCTCAAAGACCTAACTGCCCCCATAGCCCATTCACGTCCAACCAACGATTTACAACCAGTCGAGGACATTGGTCAACTCACTGCGCAGTTGCGGACATTTTATTGCAGCGAACGTCACGCCTGCCATTAATTTTCTTGGACAAGCAGTTCAGAATCTATTGACTATCTTTTGTCCTTCAAGGACAGAACATACACCCGGCAATTACCAAGGCGATCTTTGATTTAGAATTGTATTTGTATATCATTATAATCATTGGTCGCGCATCATCAAAGCATGTTAGTAATTACATTAACGACCTGACGTAACCGATCCAACTGCATGTAGCAGTACTAATCTTCGGCCAAAATGAAATAAAAAAACATTTCTTAGCTTCGCCGCTTCAGCCAGACCTCAGTGGTCTGCGTATGCTTAGCAGTACTTGGCGGGTGAAGTATAAATGATATCGGAAAGTCTTGAGAGTCTTAGCCAAGTCTTAGCAGCCGCTAAGCAGCGGCTGAATTCCAACTGAATTCAGAATCACAGGTGATCACAACGGGTGTTACCGGCTACGGGCATCAACACGCAATGGCGTGATTGTTGAATGTCAAGCACATCATTGTGAGTACATGGATTATAAGTTAATGGCCGCGTCAACGATCGAATCGTTCGTTGAAAATATCCCCCATCCCTGTCTCGCCTCCTAACATGGCCAATGCTCCTCACGGCGGTGTTCTAAAAGCAAGTTTTCACCGACTACCAAAAAGTCTCTCTCATTCTGATCTTGTTTAGGACCTTGTGGCGCGAGATGAATATATTTCGGCCCAGCTCAAGACAGAGTCACAAACTTTGCCGTATATCACCTTGACAGAGGTATTTGCCCATCCGATTTGATTAGAACAGTGCCTGATGTGTCGCAGCGACAATTATGTGACTTGGAACTCATCATGAATGGAGGATTCAGTCCACTAGAAGGATTTATGAATGAGGTTGATTACAAGAGGTACAATCCTTCGCGTATCTGACTGTCTATCTCTAATCATATCTTTAGTGTTGTAGACAATCTTCGTCTTTCTGACGGAGTATTATTCCCTATGCCCATCACCCTTGACGTGTCTAGAGCCGACGTGGATCGGTTGGCAATTATACCCGGTAGTCGTATTTCTTTGCTAGATCCTCGGGACGACGAAGCCCTTGCCATTATCACAGGTAATTTCTTTCTGCCATTATGTGTAACAAGGTGGTAATATCTTATCAGTGGAGGATATTTACCCACCAAATAAAATCAAGGAGGCCATTCAGGTCTTCGGCGCCGATGATCCTGCCCATCCCTCCGTTTCCTATCTCAGAAACCGAGTGAAGGACTTGTACCTAGGCGGAAAGGTACAGGCCATCAACACCCCCGTACACTTCGACTACACTGCCCTTCGATGTAAGGAGTGACAGCTTAATACCGGACTATTTTTGACAACCCATACGATAGATACCCCAGCAGAACTTCGTGCTCACTTCAAAAAACTCTCATGGAGAAAAGTCGTCGCTTTCCAGACACGGAATCCAATGCACCGCGCCCATCGAGAACTCACAGTCCGGGCAGCTCGTCAAAGACAAGCAGTGAGCTTTATGGAATTTATCAAACCAATTCTCCTTCACATTCCCTCATAGAATGTTCTCATTCATCCTGTTGTTGGCCTCACTAAACCTGGCGATGTGGATCACTACACCCGCGTTCGTGTATACCAGGCAATTATGCAGAAGTACCCCCATGGCATGGGCCACCTTGCTTTGTTGCCCTTAGCGATGCGGATGGCAGGGCCGCGAGAAGCTGTCTGGCATGCAATCATTCGCAAAAATTTCGGCGCAACGCATTTCATCGTCGGACGCGACCATGCAGGCCCTGGGAAGAATTCGGAAGGCAGGGATTTCTACGGACCTTACGATGCGCAAGACCTTGTTTTCAAATACCACGACGATCTCCAAATTGAAGTGGTGCCCTTCCAACAAATGACTTACCTTCCTTCCACCGATGAATATAAACCTATTGACGAGGTGCCAAGAGGTGTCGAAACGCTCGATATTTCTGGAACCGAACTTCGTAAACGACTGAGAACAGGCGCACCAATTCCTGACTGGTTTAGTTATGAGTAAGTTTCCTTACTCGAACGATTGGAAACTTATACCGAAACCATCTTTCAAGATCCGTTGTTCGAATACTGCGGGACAGCTACCCACCGCGTAAGAAGCAAGGCTTTGTGCTTTTCCTGACTGGGCTTCACAACTCCGGGAAGGACACAATAGCGAAAGCACTGCAGGTAATGCTGCATCAACAAGGTGGTCGTAGTGTGTCGATGCTACTCGGAGAATCTATACATGAACCATCTGCAGGTCCGTCCTCCCGCTGTCGTATCTATATTAGTACTTACGTCGCAAATTATTCTAGATTTGACTGCTTCTGTGGAAGACCATCACAGAAACGTTGACCGCGTCACCTTTGTCTCTGCAGAACTGTCGAGAGCAGGTGCGGCTGTTATAGTTGCACCAACTGCGCCAGAAGAGCGGTCGAGGCAACTCGCCCGAGACACGGTTATTCAAAAAGGCGGTTCTGGAGGAAACTTCTTCCTCATTCATGTTGCGACCCCGCTGGAACATGCAGAGAAAACAGATCGTCGTGGGTTGTATGCAAGAGCCCGTCGTGGGGAAGTCCAGGGGGTACCCGGAGTTGATCTCTTATATGAAACACCTGAAAATGTCGACCTCACTGTGGATGTGACCACACAGTCCATAACGGAAATTGTGAATAGTAAGTGTTTCTGAAGACGCATAATGTTCGATGATTAACCAAAAATCCAGATGTTGTCCTGTTACTCGAAACAAATGCCTTACTGTAGAGGCAGATTACTGTAGAACCTATCGTAGAGAGTCGAAAAGATACCCGGGATGTATGTACGGTTTCAATCAATTCGACATCAAGATATGACCCAACAATGGGCCTTGACTACACACGAGATCGGTTAGGGAACCAATCAAACGTCGAGTAACGGCAGGTAACGCAAACGGTGCAGCTGCAGCATGGATACTTGACAGAATCACCTAACCATGGGGAAATCGTTGCCGAAAACATTGGAATGATCCGGATTTTCCCTATTCAATCCAAACACGACCAGAATAGTGACCATGTTCAAGTTTGTCAACACCTCCCGTCGTATCCTTCCTACCCTGCGCCAAAGACTGTATTCCATGGACGGAACTACTCCAGGTCCTGTAGAGGTGTCTATTCGTACGAAGGTTATATCGCAACGGCATTCTCGAACTTCAACATCTCACTCCTACCACAGTTGACTAAAGCTTTTCAAGATTCAACCATCGAGATCACAAATGAATCCGGGCAGCATCAACATCACCAGGCTATGCGAGAGCTAGCCAATAATAATAGAGAAACACGTAAGTTTTACTCTCGTTTAGCGCAAACCGGGGAAAAAGTTCAAACGGCCTCTCAGATTTTTCAGTGAAAGTTATCTCAAATAGCTTTGAGAATATGGTGATTTCCTTATCTTGAAAACCATAAAGCTCATGAATGTGCTCACGCGTACCTTGAAAGCTCACTATTCAACGACATCGCATGATTCACAAAGAATTATCCGACGAATTTGCCAATGGTTTACACGCTCTGACTCTTTCCACAAAGACAGAAGCCGAAGTATCTACTGCCCATAATGCAAGTTAAAAAAAAAATTCAATTTTGGTTTGCACACCTCCGAAGAGATCCTTACTGAGTGTATTATGAGCCGCTTCAAACACCGTTTCGAGACGCCGTTGGTGCGTAAAAACTACCTGGATCAGGATCACAAAGTTAACGCTCGTGTGCCTCCCAGGAAATATGTTTTCTTGGATGTCCCTTGCAGCGGTATTCTGATGTAACCGGGTTATTACCCCACCTTTGCTTCTATTCATCAGACCAGGATAGAAAGCGTCGAAGCCCGTTTTGGATGAAATACCTCAAACGAGAATTTCGCAATGGCGGTGTAAGGAAGTACTCTTGGAGACACAATTCGCGAAACTCTCAATGGTACATAAGAGTTCTGTGTGGATGCCTGACATGGAACATTCCTCGTATCCTCTGCCTGCAAATTAGCTATGCGAAGTTCCTCAGATGAGAATAGGGAACGTCCCACACTCCCTTCGATCTGGGATTTATTTAGAAGTATATGTATTATGAATCTTTTAGATGGCTTACTAACTCTTATCTTTATCAGATGAACTCTCACTGGAACCTGCAAACAGATACGGTCTTCGGTCTTTGTCGGCCCACCCTCTGCCGAGAGGTCAGGACGGAATGTATAATGGATGGGTTAACCACCAAGTCAGTGGAATGGATTCCCTTTTCTGTTGTTGTACCTTTGCTGACGACGTTAATTTAGGATCACCCATCGGTCCCACCACTTGGAGAAATGGCGACGGTCACTCATCAGCGACAAGTTTCGGACGCACCCGGCCCTACTTTTCACCAGTCGGTCCCTCTGCAATACTACTCACAAGAGGTGCATCAGACCCATGGGGATCCTGGTCTGCACCACAACCTCGGTATAAACCCGATACCACCTTATCAAACAGGCACTGAGCCAACCCCTTCCGACGACAGTCCGACTCGCCAAGGAGGATTTCCTCAAACGGGGCATTCTTTCACTGCGACTTCAGATACACAAGCCGAAGCGAACCCAGGCGCAAATTATGGCAGGTTCAGATTTATGCAACCTACAGAGCCCCGTGATGAAAACGCAAAATATGAATGTGAGTATTGTGGTAAAACATTTGTTAGGCCAAGTACGCTTCGGGTAAAGTCCAATGATTTATTTGATCCTCGTTAACCTCTACTTACTAATCATTAGATCCATCTCAATAGCCACACTGGGGAAAAACGTGCGTTATATCTTTTTTTTCTCTTTTTTTTAAAAAAAATTCACTGACGTTGATCACACACACACCCTCAGCCTTCGTCTGCGAGGACTGCGGTCGGGGTTTCAGCGTACTGAGCAACATGCGTCGACATGCCCGTGTTCATGCTCAGCCAACTACGCGCCAAGGCACTGCGCATGCGCAACAACAAGCCTCGAACAGTATGCGAAACTTGAACGATCCAAGTTCCACAGACGACTCGTGAGTGAAGTGAGTCTAGCAAAAATAAATAGCATTGTGTACTAGAAAGATGTCTTTATTTCTGTATTTATCCCGTATGTCATCCGATCACGCTACTACAACCTTGCCCGTCGTGTTTGTTCCTTGTTTCCGATGATTCGCGAAATGCAAGGCGTGGTAAAGGGCCGGTTTGTCCTCGAACGACGGTGGATCCGATTACCAGTTGCGTGCAGTGTGTGTCCGCCCTTTTAGGTGCCCATCATCGACGTTTCACCGATCTCTTTTTCTTTTTCTCGAATTTGAAATTACTTTCGGGTCGTTGGAGTTCAAGCTAAAGGATACATTGTTCTTATAAATCGTACACATAAAAAACACATTTCCTAGTCGTTAGAGGGTCGTCAGTGAAAAACAAGGCAAAACGTAAGTATAAACTAGGCGGCGCGGTGCTGATCGATGATCAGCATGTCGGAGATAAATAAAATAAAAACAAAATAGAATAGAATAAAAAAAAATATTACATCGAGATCGCGCGACCCAGCCCGATATCGCGTGTTTCTCTGACGAGAGGACGACCCCTGGGGGAAGTACCCTTTGCGAGCATTGGAGTGTCCTCGATCCAGGCCCCAAACGCTTTCTCCGCTCTCGTGTATTCGATCGTCCGAGGGCTCTTGTGGGTAAAACCCGCGAATGCGAGCGCCTTTCGGACATCTAAAATTTCAGCACCGTGAATCTTATGTTTGAGTAGCGGATCTTTTGTCGCGTCTGGAGGGGCACCGTTGGCTGGTGCAAGTGGCTGAAACAGGTCAACGTCATCAAAAGAGGGGGTGATGGGGTAACACACACCTCGGGTGGAATATCGGAGTCGAAATGTTGAGTATCCTCTGGGCTCAGAAGATCCGGCTTGTAAGGTGCAGGATATTTGTGGATATTCTGCCAATCGATTCCCTTGAACCAGGGATGTGCCTGCGTAAGAGAATGAGAACGTGCAGGCAAAAATCTCCATTCTCTCGACTTACCTTGATCAAGTGGGCACCATCATTTCCAGCGGAAACACCTGGCTGAGGAAAAAAGCCACTTCGACGGGACTGGACAACGATCGAATTGGGCCGCGACACAGAAGCAGAGGCCTGCGAGCCTAGGCGGTCTTCGGGTTCGCAAAGGAGCTGCTGTATCAAGTTGACTCCTTCGTGCGATACTCGTGGCCGGGACGGAAATTTTAAGGATTGCTTCCAATTCAAAATCTTCTGCCGCGTTACATGCCGCTAAAGTAGCCAGTGAGGGTTCTCGTCTCTGCAGGGGCTTCAGTTGTGTACGTACCGAATTGCTCACGAACGGCGGGAATCTGGTTTAAGGGGGATCACTACTTGCGCCTTTAGCAATACCATCTCGAGAAACTTACCCATATAGACATTCGAACATGATCACACCAAGACTCCACCAGTCACAAGAGTAGGAATAGCCGTGACCACGGATGACCTCGGGCGACACTGGGAATCCTGTGAGCCGTCAATGAGGCTGAATGGCTGCGAGAAGCTTACTATAAGAATTTGTGCCACAACTAGCCGGTAAAAAGAAAGTGAATTCCTTTTCGAACTCGAATCATATGACTCACACAGAGTAAGCCAACTAGGGTGGAGGAATTAGTGTCCAAGAAAGATTTCAAAGAACCACGGAGAGAACGGACCTTCCGACGGTGTTTCTCGCGCCAGGTGAAGATCCCTCCCTGACCGTCGCCACCGCCCATGAGGAGCTCGACTTGTTTGGGATCCATGCGCCTTGTCTTCCTAGCATCCGCCATTCCTATAGGATCCTCGAGGTCTATGCCATGCTTATGGAGGAGGTGCAATCTTTGTTGCTCATAGTCTAACCGAAAATTCTCAGAGACTTCAAACTGCGGAAAGAAAGTTTGTATTACAAGAGGTATCATGGGCCCAATGGAGATCCGTTCTATGACACTATCTCAAACCAAACATGGAGACGAGGAACGGGGTGACTCACGCTAAACCAAAGTCGCTGAGCTTAATATGACCTTCCGGGTCGAAGAGAAAATTCTGACGGAAAGGAATGTAGGCCGTTGAACATTCTATTTGAAAGAGACACATACATCGGGTTTAATGTCCCTGTGGATAAACCCGTGACGATGACAGCTTTCAATGGCCAAAATCATCTGAAATCTGGTGAAATTTGGGGCAACAGATGGGGAGAGACTTGATCACCTCTGAGACGTAAAATCGAGTAAAGTCTTCCTCAAAGACGTCCCGCTCGATCAGAAGGTTAAGAAGATCTCCCCCGCCCATGTATTCTAAAACCTAAAAAGGAAATTGAAGGGGAAATGAAGTGGAAATGAAAAGGCCCGCGGCAAGCTTGGGAAAGGAGACCTACAAGGTAAAGGTGGTCACGGTCTTGGAAACTGTAAAACAGCCTGACGATCCACTCTGCTGAGTTTGGGGAGTGAACCAAGGAAGCGGCTCGTAGAATGTCGCGCTCAGCCCGGACATGGCCCTCCTGACCCTTTCGTAACATATCAACTTTACGCAACTGGCGAGACAGATATCAGATCATGAATTACAAATGACCAAGATGGGATACCTGTTTCATGGCGTATAGATTTCCGGCGGATTTCTCTCTGACGAGGGAGACGACGCCAAAGGCACCTATGGACAAGGGGTGAGATGGAAGGCGAGGCGAAAAGAAAGAATTACCGTGGCCGATGGTCTTGAGTTTGACGAAGGCACTGGGACTGAGCTTTTGTCTGCGCTCGCGGAGATAATCGGATTCATTCTGACGCCAGCGATCTCTTAGATAGTGTTTCTGTTGTGGGGATAGAGACATGAGAGCCATATCTTTTTCCATTGCGAGACGCCTTTGTTCCCTGGAATTGGGGTGGCGAAGAAGGGGGAAATACAAATTCTCAAAGTAGATGCGAGCGGCTACGGCCTTTTCGAGGGTGGTGAGAGAGGGGGAGATTGGAGGACGGGGATTGAGGACGACGTTTTCCCTTGCAGCGGTGGTGAGGGAGGACGAGGTGCGATTGACGAGGTGGAGGGGGGCATAGACCTTGAGGGCGTCGAGGACCTGATTGACGGCCCTCGCCTGGCGGACGTGGTTCTTTATCGGGATGGCCCAGTTTGGATCTGGGAGGGGTCAGCAGAGGCAGAGGGGAGAGAGGGGACGGACCACCGAGCTTGCCCATGCCGTCTGGGCCCCAGCGGGAGAGAAGGGCCTCGAGCTGGTCCGCATCGGAGGCGTGGACGAGATGGCTGGGGGGGGTGAGTGGGTCGGACGGGAGACGGACTGGTGCTTACACGAAACGGGTGGGACTGGAGACCATGTCCTTTGTGACAGACCTGCCCTTTTTGGGCATGGGGGGAGTTGGAGCGGGTTGGATCTGGTCGTAGGGGGGACCGGCGAAGAAGGAGAGCAAGTCATAGAGAAAGTAGGGGGGATCGGGGGGCAGGGGCGGGAGAGGGCGGTTGATCATGGCGGGAGGAGAGGCACGTGAGAGAAGAGCATGAGGATTTCATTTGAATGGCCCGTCTCCGCTTCTTAAGCCAGCCACGAGTACTGCTCGCCATCCCGTTTCCGCCTGTCCTGCCGCCTCCTCCCCTCCTCGTGCTCGCCTACATGTCCATATATCTACTTCTGCCCCCTTCGTTCCCTTGATTCTCCATCCCCTCTTTCTCATGTCTAGAGATCGCTTTTTTACTGTACGTAGAAGCTCCCCCGGCGAGCACGCTGGTTTCTTTCCTACGGGACAGGGTGGGAGACCCGTTTTGCCTCCTCTTTCTGACTCCTTACGTTTTCCAGGTCGGTTTTCTCAATGTAATGTCGTAGATCACCCAGCTCAACCCGATCCTTTCACATATACAGTGCCCGTTCCGTACACCCAACCACGCTCAGCCCCCAACAGGCTCTCATATGACCTTGACCCCCAGGCTCTCTATCCCGACTACTCCAACTCCAGTTCCTGTCAGTCTCTTCTCTTCCCCTCCCTCACCCTCTTATTTCTCTACAGCACCCCAGTTCCCCTCTGCCTTTCCCAACTATGAGATCCAACGCTACTCCCCCCAGCCCTCCTACCCCCCCTATCCCAGGCCCACTCCACCACCCCCTCCCCAAGACTCACGCAGACTCCCCCCCTTGTCCACCACCCCCCCTCCCGATCGTTGGCCCCACCAGCAGCACTTTGTCCCCCAGCCCCCTTTCCCACCCGCTAATAATAATATTCGCTCACCCATGGCCACTTACCCCAATCAGTTCCTCCAGCAGTATCCCCATCCCCACCAATCCAACGTCTATCAGTATACCGTGCCCCAACC
>Ga0307517_10012415_pt1 | contig 11690 bp, 10 predicted proteins | sample 23_EM_MG_FD_194515 | JGI IMG/M metagenome (GOLD analysis project Ga0307517, IMG submission 194515) | Populus trichocarpa ectomycorrhiza microbial communities from riparian zone in the Pacific Northwest, United States - 23_EM | ecosystem: Host-associated > Plants > Roots > Unclassified | place... | reverse complement strand
GCCCGCGACAGCATGGGCACTTCGAGACCGGGGATCGATCGCGGCGAGGTCCGCGGCGGTGTGCCCGGCGCGGACCAGGTGCATGGTGTCGATGAGCAGCCGGAAATCGGGGCGGGCGACATGGCGTACGGCCGCCAGCGCGGCGTCGAGGTCCCCGACGGTCAGCGAGGGGGCGAACTCGACCGTCGTCTCCATTCCCCGTGCGCCGGCCATCTCGGCGCCCCACACGCGGGCGTCACTGCCGGGGCGGACGGTGAATCCCTCGCCGAGCGAGAGCGAGACGCCGCGTTCGCGCATCGCGGCGGTCATCCGGCGCCGCAGGCCGGCGTCGTCGCGCAGCGAGTACGGCTCGTAGGCGTGCGGGTTGTACGGGCTCCCGGAGAGCACGATGGCGATCCGGCCGCAGCCGAGGTCGGCGGCCAGATGCACGAACTCGACCGGGGGGAGCCCGAAGACGGTCTGGCGCTCTATCGCGAGCATCTCCGGGCGGTCCATGGCCGTCGTCATTCGCGCTCCATCGAGGCGACGAAGCGCCGCGCCACCTCGACGAGCGCGTTCCCGTCCCCGAGCAGGCCGGCCGTCAGACTGACGTCCTTGACGAGCGCCACATAGCCCGGCGTCCCGGCGATGGCCGCCATCGAGCCGGCCCGCAGCCGGGCCCGGGAGGCGATGCAGGCCGAACTGCTGGTCAGGAGGATGGAGGCGAGGGCGGCGGGATCGACTCCGAGTGCCTCGCCCGCCTTCATCGCGTCGTCGGCGAGGGCGATCTGGGCCGAGAAGAGGGTGTTGTTGATCAGCTTCGCGTGGGATCCGGCCCCGATCCCGCCGAGGTGCACGACGTTGTCGGAGAGCGTCGACACCAGGGCGGTGACATCGGCGAGCGCTTGGGCATCGCCGCCGATCATGAGCGTCAGTTCGCCCGTCAGGGCCCGGGGGGCGCCGCCGCTCACGGGTGCGTCGAGGACCCGGAGGCCGTGTGCCGCCGCCTTCTCGGCGATCTGCGCCACCTGGCCGGGCGACACGGTGCTGTGCACGAGCAGGACGCTGCCGGGCTTGAGGGTCTCCGCGAGGCCGTCCGGCCCGAACACGACCTCCTCGACGCCCGCCGCGTCGAAGACGCAGATACCGACCGCCTCGACGCCCGCGCCCATCTCGGCCGGGGTGGCGGTGATGGTGGCGCCGGTGCCCGCGAAGGGCTCCAGCGAGGCCTGCCGCCGTGCGTAGAGGGTGAGTTCATGGCCTTCGGCCAAGATCCGCCGGGCCATCGGCAGGCCCATGCTGCCGAGCCCTATGAAGCCGACCTTCATGCTGTCCTCCTTTGGAGCACCTTGTTCTCCACCCCGTCCGAGGACAGGACCGTCCCGATGATCCCGCCGAGACTGTCGGCCGGGACATCGCCGCACTCGTCGCCGGTTTCAGCGGGCACGCCGTGGCGTGACGGAGCGGTCCCCTCCTTGCGTCTTCTTACGTCATCCGCCCGTTACTCCGCGACGTTCCCGGCGAAACATGGGCGCTGATAATCAGCCGTACACATTCCGCGTTCTCAGCTCGTGCGCCACCTTCACGCACCCCCGGCTTCCAGCGACTGGGGCTTCGATGGACATGAACGCGCACGCCGTAGTGGGACCGGTTTCCGCCGATCCCTACCCATGGCCCTACGACACGTCCGTACCGGCGACCCGCGTCGCGGTGCTCTGCATCGACTGGCAGACGGACTTCTGCGGCCCCGGCGGCTATGTGGACGCCATGGGCTATGACATCTCCCTGACCAGAGCCGGACTGCCGGCGACGCAGAAGCTGCTGGCGCATGCGCGCAGCACGGGGATGCTGGTGGTCCACACGCGGGAGGGGCACAGTCCGGATCTGGCGGACCTGCCGGCGAACAAGCGGTGGCGGTCGGCGCGGATCGGGGCGGAGATCGGCGGGGCCGGGCCGTGCGGGCGGATTCTGGTCCGGGGGGAACCGGGCTGGGAGATCGTATCCGAAGTGGCCCCCGCTCCCGGGGAGGTGATCGTGGACAAGCCGGGCAAGGGGGCGTTCTACGCGACCAACCTGGACCTGGTGCTGCGCAACCGGGGCATCACCCATCTGGTGCTCACCGGCATCACCACCGATGTGTGCGTGCACACCACGATGCGCGAGGCCAACGACCGCGGGTACGAGTGCCTGATCCTCTCCGACTGCACGGGTGCCACCGATCCGGCCAATCACGAGGCCGCGCTGCACATGGTCACCATGCAGGGCGGCGTCTTCGGCTGCGTCTCCACCTCCGAGGAGCTGATCGCGGCGACGACGGTCCCGGTCCCGGCCGCGCCGTAAGCCCTGCCACAGCCCCGCCACGCCACGCCTGACCGAAGGATGGCCGCAGATGGCAACTGTCCCGCCACCGCTTCAAGTCGACGCCGCTCCCTACCCGTTCTCCTTCGACCCCTTCGCCACGGCACTCGTCCTCATCGACATGCAGCGGGACTTCCTCGAACCCGGTGGATTCGGCGAGAGCCTGGGCAACGACGTGAACGAACTGCGACGCACCATCGCCCCGTTGCGAGCGGTGCTCGGCGCGTGCCGGGCGATCGGCATGACCGTCGTGCACACCCGCGAGGGGCATCTTCCCGACCTGTCCGACTGCCCGCCGAGCAAGCTCCTGCGGGGCAGCCCCAGTTTGCGGATCGGCGACCCGGGGCCGAAGGGCCGCATCCTGGTGCGCGGCGAGGAGGGCCACGACATCATCGAAGAGCTGTACCCGGTCGCCGGTGAACCGGTCATCGACAAACCGGGCAAGGGCGCCTTCTACGCCACGGAGTTCGGCGAGCTGCTCGCCTCCCGCGGCATCCGCAGCCTGGTCGTCACGGGCGTCACCACCGAGGTCTGCGTGCACACCACCGTCCGCGAGGCCAACGACCGCGGGTACGAGTGCCTGGTGCTGTCGGACTGCGTGGGCTCGTACTTCCCGCAGTTCCAGCGCGCGGGGCTGGAGATGGTCGCCGCCCAGGGCGGCATCTTCGGCTGGACCGCGGAGTCGGCGGCGTTCCTGGCCGCGCTGGCCCCCGTAATGCCCGCGCCCGTCACGCCCCAACTGTCCTGACCTGACCTGCCCGACCCCCGAGCACCTCCACCGCTCCACCCGCACGAAGGGTGATTCCGCCATGCTCGCTTTCCGCCGCAACCCCGCCCCCGAGCACCCCGACAGCACCTCCCTGTCCCTCCCCCTGTGGGTGCGGGGCGACACCAACGCGTTCTTCGGCCTCGGCGTCAACGTCCTGGTGAACGTGCTGACCCTGACCGGGCTGTGTCTGGGCGTGCTGCATCTGCGCGGGCACGACGTCTTCCACACGATCCTGCCCGCGCTCGGCATCGCGCTGATCGTCGGCAACATCTACTACGCCGTCCTGGGCCGCCGCCTCGCCCTGCGCGAGGGCAGACCCGACGTCACGGCGCTGCCCTACGGGCCGAGCGTGCCGCACATGTTCATCGTGGTGTTCGTCATCATGCTCCCGGTCTATCTGAAGACCAAGGACCCGCTGCTGGCCTGGAAAGCGGGTGTGGCCTGGGCGTTCATCATCGGCGTCATCGTGCTCATCGGCGCCTTCGTCGGTCCCTACATCCGCCGTTACGCGCCCCGCGCGGCGCTGCTGGGCACGCTGGCCGGTATCTCGATCTCCTTCATCTCGATGCGGCCGGCCGGGCAGATGTGGGACAAGCTGTGGATCGCCCTGCCGGTCCTGCTGCTGCTTCTGATCGGCCTGATGACCGACATCAGGCTGCCCGGCAACATCCCCATCGGCCTCGCCGCGCTGCTGGTGGGCACGGCGATCGGCTGGGCCGGCGGGGCGATGTCCGGGTCCGAGGTCTCGGCGGCGGCCGGTGACATCACCTTCGCGCTGCCCGGCTTCCACTTCGGCACGCTGTTCTCCGGCCTGGGCGACACCGCTCCGCTGCTGGCCACCGCAATCCCGCTGGGCGTCTACAACTTCACCGAGGGCATGACGAACGTCGAGAGCGCGGCGGCCGCCGGCGACTCGTACAACCTGCGCTCGGTGCTGCTCGCCGACGGCGCGGGCGCGGTCATCGGCTCGGCGCTGGGCTCGCCCTTCCCGCCCGCGGTGTACGTCGGCCACCCGGGCTGGAAGAAGGCGGGCGGGCGTACGGGCTACTCGCTGGCCACCGGCGCGGTGATCGCGCTGATGTGCTTCCTGGGCATGTTCGGGCTGCTCGGGGCGATTTTCCCGGTGGCCGCGATCGTGCCGATCCTGCTCTACATCGGACTGCTCATCGGGGCCCAGGCGTTCCAGTTCTCGCCGAAGGCGCACGCGGCGGCGGTGGTGGCCGCGCTGATCCCCAACCTGGCCTCCTGGGCCGTCGGCCAGATGGACAACGCGCTGGCCGCGGCCGGTACCAGCGCGGCGAAGGTGGGCGAGGCCAACCTGGAGTCCGCGGGGGTGGTCTACCACGGGCTGATGGTGCTCGGGCAGGGCGCGATCCTGGCGGGCCTGGTCTTCGGGGCGCTGGTCGCCTTCGTCATCGACAAACGGTTCGTACCGGCCGGGGTGGTGGCCCTGGTGGGCGCCCTGCTGTCCTTCGTCGGGCTGATCCACGCCCCGCAGGTGGGCTGGAACGAGAGCGGCGGCGTGTCCCTGGGCTATCTGTTCGCGGCCGTCCTGTGCGGCGCCTTCGCCCTCACCCGGCCCGAGGCCCGCGTCCCCGACGCCGAGGAGCTGGAACTGGAGCGGCTGCACGGCGGCCCGGCCGCCGCCGCTCCCGCCACGGCGGCGGAGCCGGCGGCGTGACGGACCTGGACCTGGACCCGCCGGAGACCGTCGCCGAAGTGGCGGCGGCCTTCGCCGCGTACGAGGAAGCCCTCGTCAAGGACGACCAGGAAGCCGTCGCCGACGCCTTCCACGACTCCCCCGACACCGTCCGCTTCGGAATCGCCGACCGTCAGACCGGCGCCGACGAGATCCGCGCCTGGCGGCGGCGCCAGCCCCCGCTGCCGCCGGGCCGCACCCTCTTCGACACCCGGATCAGCGCATTCGGGTCCGATTTCGCCGTGGTCACCACGCTCTTCTCCTACCCCGGCGGCGCCGCCACCGGCCGCCAGACCCAGGTCTGGGCGCGCTTCCCCGCCGGCTGGCGGATCGTCAGCGCCCATGTGTCGGAGGTGCCGGAGGTGTCGGAGGTGCCGGAGGCACAAGAGTGCTGAGGGCCTTGTCGAGCCGTGCCCGCATGGTCTTCGGCGTACGCGCCTGAAGCAGCGGCAGGATCAGCTGGTAGCGGCCGGTCTTGTCGAGCGCCTCGAACGCCTTCCTGGCCCGCGGGTCGGCGTCGAGCGCCACCGCGAGATCGGCCGGCACCGTCGCCGCCTTCTGCGACTCGTACGCCTGCTCCCACCGCCCGTCCTCCTGCGCCCTGCGGACCTCCGCCAGCCCGGGTTCGCGCATCCGGCCGGCGGCCGTCAGCGCCGCGACCTTGTCCACGTTCACCTGCGACCACAGGCTCCTGGGGCGGCGCGGCACGTACTTCTGGAGGTAGTACCGCTCGTCCAGGGACCTCCGCTGCCCGGAGATCCAGCCGTAGCACAGCCCGATGTCGACCATTTCGTCATCCGTGACCGTCGCGATGCCGGACTTCTTCTTCGCCACCTTGATCCACACGCCCTCCTGGCGCGTGTGGTTCCCGGCCAGCCAGCCCTCGAACGCCTCGGCGTCCGCGAAGGCGATGATCTCCACTCCGTCGAGTTCGTCCATGGGTCCGAGACTAGGCCTCAGTTGGCGAAGACCCGTGTCTCGGCGTCCTCGATGATCTCCTCGGGCGTGGGCGGCCGGAGCAGCGTGGCAACGAAGGTGTCGGCGCCGGGGTCGCCCGTGCCCTGGGCGCGGGTGATGGCGGCGGAGACGTCGTAGCGGGTGGACCGGAGCTGAATGCCGGGGCCGAGGAGGGCCCAGTAGGCGGTGCCGGGTTGGCCGTGGTGGTAGGGCAGGCCGACGCTGCCGGGGCCGACGCTGCGGTGGCCGGCGACGGCACGGTCGAACTGGAGGTGGGTGTGGCCGGTGACGAGGGTGGGGGCGTCGAGGGAGCCGGCCAGTTCGGCGAAGCGCGCGGATGGCGTTGCGGGGGTGACCAGTTCGTGGTCGCTACGCGGTGAGCCGTGGCAGAAGAGCACCGGGCCGAGCCCGTGGACCTCGACGAGGAGGCTGAAGGGGACGCGGGCGAGGAAGGCCATGGCGTCGGGTGAGTGCTGAGCGGGGATCCAGGACTGCCGGGGGGCGGCGGGCGCGGTGGTGCCGGCGGCGATCTCCAGGGCGTAGCGGTCGCCGTTGCCGCGTACGCACAGGGCTCGCTCGCCCAGGGCGGCGATCCGTTCATAGGTCTGCTGCGGTTCGGGCCCCCAGGTCAGGTCCCCGCACAGGACGATCAGATCGGCGTTGGCGACATCCGGTTCGGCCAGCACGGCCTCCAACGCCGGGATGTTGCCGTGCACATCGGACAGCGCGGCGACCCGGGCGACGGGGCCGTGGCGGCGCGGCGGCCCTTCCCAGCTCGCGGGGCCGTAGAAGGTGGTGCCGACGCCGGTCATAGCTCGTTCCCTCCCGTTTTCATCATTGTCATGCACAGGCAGTTCTTATGGCGGCTCTTTTCCTGACCTGACCTTTACCCGGCTGAGCTGGCAGTGTGTGAACCGAATCCGCCGGAGAGCCGTAGGCGTAAGTGCGGACCAATGGGCTTTTTGCACGGAAGGACCTTCGGGTTGAACACGGACACGGACTCAGCAGAGACAGCCACGGCAGCCACGGAGCCGGAGGCAGCGGCGGAGGCGGAGACGAACCCGACGCCGGACGGTCCGGACACCCCGGACACCCCGGCCGCCCCCGCCGCCAAGGACAGGCGGCGTTGGCGGATCTGGCGCGGCTGGCGGGAGAGGTACCCATCCACCGCGCGGGCCGTGTCGTGGGGAACGACCGGACTGGCCGCCGTGCTGGTGTACTTCGCCCTGCTGATGCCGAACCAGCTCCCGCTCCTCACTCCCGGCAGGTTCATACGCATACCCGCGGAGGCGGTGCTCGGCGCCGCGCTGCTGCTCGTCCTGCCGCCGAGGCCCAGGCGGGTGGCGGCGGCGCTCGGCGGGGTGGTCATCGGCCTGACGGCCATCCTCAACGCCGTGGACATGGGCTACTACTCACAGCTCGACCGGCGCTTCAACCCGATGCTCGACTGGATGCTGTTCAGCGATGCCGAGTCCTTCCTGAAGGACTCGATCGGCCAGGTCGCGGCGATCGCCGTCGCCGTCGTGGCCGTGCTGCTCGTCCTGGCCGTGCCCACCGTGATGGCGCTGGCGGTCGTCCGCCTGAGCAATGTCCTGGTACGCCACCGCGTCAGGGCCAACCGGGGCGCCCTGGTGGCCGGGACGGCCTGGATCGTGTGCGCCACGCTCGGCCTGCAGATCGCCGGTGCGCCCGTCGCCTCACGGAGCGCCACCTCGGCCGTCAGGAGCCGGGTGGACCAGGTCAACCAGACCCGCCGGGACGATGTGGTGTTCGCCAAGCAGGCCGCCGTCGACAAGTTCGCCGACACCCCGTCCGACCAGCTGCTCACCGGGCTGCGCGGCAAGAACGTCATCTTCACCTTCATCGAGAGCTACGGCCGCAGCGCCATCGAGGACCCGGTGGAGGCCCCGGGGGTCGACGCGGCGCTCGCCGCCGGCACCAAGCAGCTCAACGCGGCCGGTTTCGCCTCCAAGAGCGGCTGGCTCACCTCGTCGACATACGGCGCCGGAAGCTGGCTGGGCCACTCCACCTTCATGTCGGGCCTGTGGATCAACAACCAGCAGCGCTACAACACCATCACCGGAAGCGACCGCATGTCCCTCACCGGCGCCTTCGCCAAGACCGGCGCCTGGCGGACGGTCGGCATCATGCCGGGCGTTCAGCGGGCCTGGCCGGAGGGGAAGTTCTACGACCTCGACAAGATCTACAACGCCGCGCAACTCGGCTACCAGGGCCCGAAGTTCAGCTGGTCGACCATGCCCGACCAGTACACCCTGGAGGCGTACCAGCGGCTGGAGGCCGGCAAGAAGCAGGACAAGCCGCTGATGTCGATGATGATCCTCACCTCCAGCCACAACCCCTGGGCCCCGCTCCCCCGGACGATCGGCTGGGACCAGATCGGTGACGGCACCGTCTACAACGCCATCCGGCAGGCGGGCGCCGACCCGGTGAAGGTGTGGCAGCACGCCAAGGACGTGCAGGCCGCGTACGGCCAGTCCATCGAGTACTCGGTGAGCAACCTCATCGACTACGTGACGAAGTACGGCGACAAGAACACCGTGCTCGTCTTCCTCGGCGACCACCAGCCCAACACCACGGTCTCCGGCACCCACGCCAGCCGGGACGTCCCCGTCACGATCGTCGCCCACGACCCGGCCGTCCTCAAGCGGATCGACAGCTGGAACTGGACGGACGGCCTCCAGCCCGCCCACAACGCCCCGGTGTGGAAGATGAGTTCCTTCCGCGACCGCTTCCTGACCGCCTACGGCCCGCAGGCGGGAGTCTCTTAGGGCCTGCGGTAGATCGAGATCGAGTGGCCGACCTCGTCGATGGGCCGGCCACTCGTCGCGACCAGCGCCGCCAGCCTGCCCTCGGCCCTGGCGACCGAGGAGTCCGACACGACCAGCAGCCCGTGCACCTCGCCCGGCGGTACCGTGCGCGGGTCGGACGCCCGGATCCCGTACCAGGACGGCACCCCGCTGCCCTTGTAGACCAGCCAGATCCGCTCGCCCGGATACCGCTGCTTCAGCCGGTCGGCCAGCCGCCCCAGATCCTGGCCCCAGTCGACGTTCGAGTCGTGCAGGCGCAGGTGGGTCTTCGTCGGCCCGCCGAACGCCTCGTTGGAGTACGGCAGGTAGTACGGGAACGTCAGCAGCGAGCTGACCGCGACGAACGCCACCAGCCCCGCCGCCGCGACCCGCCCCCACCGCCGGCGCCGCCGGACAGCGGTCACCCCGGCCGCCGCCACCGCCAGGAACATCGGTACGAAGAGGGCGTACCGCACGCCCAGGTCCCGGTTCCCCGTCATGGCGGCGGCCAGCAGCAGGAGCGGGGGCAGCAGCACGTACGGCGCCGCGGGCCGCAGCCGGGGGACCGTCAGCATCGCGACGGCGCCGGCGAGCCACAGCGCGAGCATGCCCAGCGGGGTCTTCACCAGCAGCGCGGCCGGCAGGTAGTACCAGAGCGAGCCGTAGTAGGCCCGCCCGAACAGGAACCCGCCCCACCTCAGGTCCTCGAAGCCGAACTGGACGCGCATCCCGTCCCGGAACGGCTGCGGGAAGGGCAGCCAGTCGGCCGCCAGCGCGCGCAGTCCGTGCACCGGCGCCAGGTCCGCGGGCGCCGTCCAGCGCAGCCGCGGGTCCACGGCCAGATACGCCGCCCACACCACGGCGACCGCGACCAGCCCCATGCCGGCCGCCGCTCCCACGCCCGCCGCCAGCCGCCGCGCCCTCGCGCCCGCCGGGCGGGCGTACCAGACCGACACGACCGCCAGGAGCAGCAGCAGCGGCACCGCCGACAGCGCGCTCATCTTCGTCGCGACGGCCGCCCCGAGCGCCGCCCCGGCCAGCGGGACGTACAGCACCGGCCGCCGCCGGGCCCGCCACAGCAGCCAGACCGACGTCAGCAGGAACCCGGCCTCCGGCACGTCCAGCGTCGCCAGCGATCCGTGCGCGATGAGGTCCGGCGAGAACGCGTACAGCGCCAGTGCCACCACCGCCCCCACCGCACCGGTCAGCTCCCGGGCGAACGCGAACACAACCAGCCCGAACAGCAGCGTCAGGACGATCACCGGCAGCCGCGCCAGCAGCATCAGCCGCCACGGATCGTTCCCCGACTCGTACAGCAACCGCCGTCCCAGCTCCGTCTGGTCGCCCGCGAAGCCCGGGTCCAGCCGCGGGTGGGCGAACTCCACCCCGCTGGCGATGATCAGCTTGCCCAGCGGCGGGTGCTCCGGGTTGTAGCGCAGGCTGTGCTGCTGGGCGTACACCACCGCCGTGCCCACATACACCGGCTCGTCGATGGTCGGGGTCTGCCGCGCGGCGGTGGTGACCATCGCGAACGCCATCTGCGCCAGCAGCACGACCACGACAAGCGCCAGCAGCCACCGCCGGTGCCGATGGCAGCTCTGCCGCAGCCGCTCGTACCGGCCCGGCGGCCTTCCGACGGGCTCGGTGACGTTCAGGTTGTCGATGACACTGGGCTCGCGCACAGCAGGAGACCTTACTCAGATCGAACGGGCTCGGCTGGCGGTCAGGGTCCCGCGATGGCTTCGACCACCTCGGCCAGCGCCGCGAGGCTGTGGCCGCCGACGAACGCGTCGCAGTGCGGCAGCGCCGCCGCCATGCCGCCCGCAAGCGGGGCGTAACCGGGGGACGCCTTGCGGGGGTTGACCCAGACGATGCGGTGGGCGAGGCGGCGCAGGCGGGCCATTTCGCGGGCGACGGCGGCGGGGGCCTCGCTGTCCCAGCCGTCGGAGAAGATGACGACGACGGCGCCGCGGGCGAGGCCGCGGCGGCCGTAGCGGTTGTTGAAGTCGGCGAGGGCGTGACCGATGCGGGTGCCGCCGGACCAGTCCGGGGCGGTGCGGCCGGCGCGGCGCAGGGCGGCGTCGGTGCCGGAGCCGGGGCCGGACCGGCGCAGGACGGGGGTGAGGCGGGTGAGGCGGGTGGCGAAGACGAAGGCCTCGGCGTGGGCGTCGGCGGCGGCGCGGGGGAAGAGGCGGAGGTAGGCGCGGGTGTAGGGCTCCATGGAGCCGGAGATGTCGCAGAGCAGGACGAGGCGGCGGGGGCGGGGCCGGGGGCGGGAGCGGGCGAGGCGGACGGGGTCGCCGGCGGTGCGGTGGCTGCGCCGCAGCGTGCGGCGCAGGTCGATGCGGCGGCCCCGGGGGTCGGGGGCGCGGCGGCGCGTCATGCGCAGGGGCGCTCGCAGGGTCAGGGCGGCGAGGAGGCGTTCCAGGGCGGCGAGTTCGTCGGGGTCGAGTGCGTCGAAGTGCTTGTGGGCGAGGGTCTCGGCGGTGCTGGCGATCAGGCGCGGGCGCAGGCCGTCGGAGCGCCGGGGGCTGTCCTGGTGGCGGCCGCTGTCGCCGGCCGGTGAGGGGATGCCGCCGCCCGGCGATCCGGAGGCGGAGCGGGCGGCGGAGGGTGCCGGGGGCTGCGCGGGGCCGGTTGCGGCCGGGGGCGGGGCGGGGTCGGGGCGGTGGTGTCCTACGGCGGTGCCGCCGCCGAGCAGCAGGTCGAAGACGCGGTCGAAGGGCTCGATGTGCTCGCGTCCGGTCACGAAGGCCAGCCGCGCCGCCCAGTACAGGGCCGTGCGGTCCACCGGGGGCAGCAGGCGCAGGGCGTCGAGGAAGAGGACTGGGCGTTCGGGGGTGACGTCGAGTCCGGCGCGGCGCAGTTCCTGTCCGAGGCGGCCGGCGAACTCGGCCTGGGAGAAGGCCGGCAGGCCGCTGTCAGGCATCGCGTACGCCGACCAGCCAGTCCAGGCCGCGTTCGCGCACCAGCTCCTGGTCCTCGCGGTACTTGAGCAGGGTCCCGAGGGTGGTGTCGGCCGCCTCGGCGTCCAGCCTGCGCACGCCCAGCAGGGACAGCGCGCAGACCCAGTCGATGCTCTCCGCGATCCCGGGGGCCTTCTGGATGTCCAGCGTGCGCA
>Ga0307517_10012414_pt1 | contig 11690 bp, 11 predicted proteins | sample 23_EM_MG_FD_194515 | JGI IMG/M metagenome (GOLD analysis project Ga0307517, IMG submission 194515) | Populus trichocarpa ectomycorrhiza microbial communities from riparian zone in the Pacific Northwest, United States - 23_EM | ecosystem: Host-associated > Plants > Roots > Unclassified | place... | reverse complement strand
GAATGCGTCACTGTTCAACAATGCTACATTGAACTCGCCAAGCAGGTCAAGGAGAAACTTGGCAAGGTTGATCCCTATTTCATTAAACTAGCTGATGCCATGGTCACTTGGATTGAAGCTTGGGATGGACTCAACTCTTCAGAGGAAAAATCTTCGAAGCAACCCAACGGGACAGCAAAGTAGAGGATTTAACACAAAATTATTTGCCTTTCGAGTACTAAATCTGGTAGCTGCTTAGCTGTACCTTTATCACGGTTGTAGCCGTCGTTGAGATCATTATATTATTTATTTTTTGACTTTGTGCTGAAGTATTTTTGGTATTGTTTTGTCGAGTGTTTTTAGTTTAAAAATATATTAAAGTTATTTTTTAAAATTTTTTATTTTAGTATGTTAAAATTATCAGGGAAAAAAGTTAAATGCATGTTTAAAATGCATTTAAATATAAAAACAAACGGTGCTGAAGATTGAGAGCATTCCTACTGCTTGGGTGAATATAAACTTTTATGGTTTTTACTATACTATATTGTTATGTGCTTGGTATTATAGTGTATAATATTTTTAGAAAATATTTTTTATTTAAAAATATATTAAAATAATTTTTTTAAAATTTTATATTAACATATTAAATTATCATAAAATACTAAAAAAAATATTAATTAAATATTTTTAAAAAAATTAAATATACATCTAAAAGACTTCCATGCACAATTTTAACTCCAATGCCAAACAGCCGCATCAGATTTGAAATTGAAATTCGCTAGGGGAATGACAGATGAGTTTGAAAATTTGTGGTGGGCCAACAACTGGTTTCCTCTTCTTGCATTTTCATTTTGAGAGGATAACATTTTTTGGCAGAAAAATATTTGAATTGAAACTCCGACAATTTAACTTTATTGTCTCGTTAAGTGGAAAAAATAGAAGGGGATTGGATAATGACCATGTTTTTTTTAAAGTTGGGCACGCCTGGATCTAATGAACATGGTCATAGACTGGGAGCGAACCCCGCTTGGCTGGCATTTTTGTCAGCTGTCATGGATCTTATATTGTTGGATTCCCTGGACTCTTGGAGGACAAAAGAGTTTAATTTAACTTTTAGAGGGATAAAGTTACCAGCAGAGTTGATAAATTTAATTGTTTTTTATTTAAAAATATATTAAAATAATATTTTTTTTATTTTTTAAAATTCATTTTTAATATCTATACAATCAAATAACATTAAAAAAATATTTTTTTCTACAGAGAAAACATAAAAATAATTAAAAAAAGGTGATAGATGGCAGAAGTTTCTTTTGAGAAACTGACAAGAAAAGAAAGAGATGGCTTTCTGTCACCATTTACTTTGACATGGCATAGCATGCATTCTTTTAGGTTTCCGAGACCATGATTGCTCCAATGCGCGTGTCTTCTATTCTATGGTTTTATAGTTGTTTATTATTTAATAAACGAATGCGAAACACATAACATGGGGCAGACTGATCCAATGATTTCGAATTTCGACATGCACCGGGGCTTCAAAAAGTCACTAAGATATGACGTGCTGTCGTCTCCAATTTTAAAATAAATGGTGAAATCGTGAAAGCAGACGGTAATTTGAACCACCACAATACAATAGGAGGGCCTTATCACCCTCTAAAAATACACCAGACTGATTAACTAACAAACAAGAGTAACTATACCATACGGAACTTACCTGGAAAAGCAAACTGCTGGCAAGAAAGGATTAGCAAAAAATAAATGCTGATAAGCAGCAAGATGCAATGATGATTGCCACGAAATATTAATTATCATGAAAATTGCTTTCGTCTTAATTTGTAAATTCATATACTTACGCGCTTTTATTTACTTGAATAGGAATATAGGATGGCATAACTCCATTGGTTATCCAGCAAAAGCGCAACAAGGGAATCTCAAATCTTTATATTTGTGAGCAATGGAAAGTCAACCTTGTACTGATTCAGATCATAACTCGAAGAGAATCAGTTGTTAAGCTCAATTCCCTACCCAGGACACTCGACGAACTGTGACAGAAAGTTGAAGAAAATATAACATGTTACCCTATCTCATTCATTTGCAAGACCGTCGATAAACCAGTAATTGGCCTTTGTCGCCTGCTACTGAAATGACTCCTGGCTTCGAATTGTCAGTAGCAATACAGGAAACACTTTCACCTGGTGAGAGAGAATTGATCAAACAACAACAACAAAATAAAAGCAGCCACCAAAGTTTATCAAAGCACTAATACAAAAAGGTTTAAAGTTCACTAGACTCTTGCTAGATTTCACAACCGAAACTAAAGTTCATATACTTGATGTTAAAAGCATGCGAATTTGGTGTTGAAAATGATTTTCTAACATTATATGAGATTTGGAAGGGTCAAGAACTGATACTGTAAGATCATGCGGAAGGGATTCATGCACAAGGTTAGGCGGATAATTCCCCAATCAATGTGATGCCATGGAATAGCATAAAATACAAGCCTGGATTACTCAAACTGAAGTATACCTTCAAAATGGTGCAGAGTGCCAAGTCTAGTCCCTGTTGTAAATTCCCACATATAAACAAGTCCATCAAATGTGCCAATGATTCCATTGCCAGATGACGAACCAATAGCAGCAGCCCTGCACAGTACTTCCCGGTCATACTTGTAAACTTTTAAACAGCTGACTCAATGTCTCAGATAATAGAAAAAACTTCTGGACATACAGCCAAGAGTAACTAAAATGCTTGCCTATAATGATGTTTACACAAGCATTTAACAGCAAAAATATCTTCATATATCAAACCATCAACTTAAAATGGAAACATGATCACTAATGGTAAAGAGACAATGGAGCAAACATTCCTCATAGAATCTTATATATGATCTTCAAGTGCTTTAAACCAACTGCATTTCTGTAGTCTGCTGAAAAGGGAAAGCACAGCAAACACCTAGCAAGGTTTGGAGAAGAGGAATATAATTTCAAACTTAAAAAAAAAATTGTGGGCACCTTGGATCCAATGCTTTTCCGAGGATCAACATATTTTTCACCAGTAGAGCTAGCCTCCACCACCCAACTGGATTTATACCGCAATCACTTGATATATAGTCTTCTTGAGTATCCAACTCAGGAATGGTTGAGACAAGAAGCCAGATGGCAATATCTTCTCCATCCAATGGAGGTAAGGAATAATACTCACTGTTCTCTGAAAACCATAATTTTGTTGCATCTACGATTCCATCGATTTGCTCCTCCACAGTAGAATAATGGAAACCATGGACTACTCTTTGCCAAGTAAACGAACTGATTGGAAAGAATTGACATGCTGAAGCACTTGGAGAAGAGACCCTTGCCATGAACATGCGCCTTGAGACATCCCTGGAAGAAATTACTTGCAATCAGATACAGATGGAATTCAGAACAATCATGAAACTGATGTCTGTTTCTCTCAGCTTTATTTTGGGGGGAAGTTGTTAAAGGGAGAGGAACATAATTTAGAAACCTTGTGCAAATACAAGCGGATTGTAGCTTCAGATAAAAAAATCCAAGGCAGACAACAAAAGTCACGGCAGAGATATATTATGAGTAATCAAATATAAAGTTGGGAGAAATTTCAATATTTAAAGGCTTTCACAATGCTGACCAACAAGTACTGATAATTACACACATTGTTGCCATATCAAACAACTTTGAATCAAAGGAGATATCTTGTCAGCAGCATACCAGACAGTAAATTCCCCGAAGCCGTTATTCCCAACAACTACAGAAGCACAGTTCGGAACCCTCTTCAACTCCACTATGCAAGGGGATATGCAATCGTTAGCTGAAATGATAAATTCTTCTGTTGGTGCACTGCAAATTTTGAAAAAAAAATATGAAAACTGTACACAAGGAATAGATAGATAGCCTGATCAGAAGCTGCCAACTCAAACAAGCAAAATCAAAGCTATCTCCCATGAATCAAGCGACCGAAATAGCATTCTAGGGACTAATAAAAAATAGCATGCCTTCATTAAGTTTGAACTTTTGAACAGCAGCTAATCTCAATAAAAAGATGAACACATTAACATCAATTTATCCAAAATTCCTGAACCACTTCCTTCGAAAAATATAACCACCTTGCCAAGGAGAAAATTCAAAAGCTTGAACCCATTAAGGATGGTATATATTGGTAAAGCTCTGAACCAAATATTACTGGAATAAATATAGAGGACAAGCATTTAGGGTAACTGACTTTTCCTCTGATTGACTATTGAATCAGGCACGGACAATTATGGCATAAAAATGACCTCAAAAGATCAAGAAGCACCTAGTTTGGAGGATTGGGTGAGAAGCAAGAGCAGTCATTTCCAACACAATTTGATTGGTAAACACTGGTATTGCAGATTAGTACAAATATGATCAATTTATAAAGGATTATACGCCAGAGAGCAAATGAATTGTTTATGAAGGAAACCAGTTGGCCGCATTGAGAAAATTAGCCTAAATTAAACATTTCAGACTCAACACAGATATCAAACCATGTAAATAGTTTGAGGAACTGAAGTCAAACGAAATGGACACTGTCTCAGAAAAACTTACCTCCAAGCTGAATTCATGGTCCAGAGATGTAGTCTCCCACTCTCTCCAGCAGCAATTAGATGGTTAGGTTCACAGACCAATATACACTGCATGCTGTCAAATGTACTCAATTTTACCAGGACTGAAACATATCCAGTTTTTACTTGCACAATTTTCACTGTACTTTGCTCAGAGCAGTTTAATGAACAAGTTGAGCACAAACAATCTGTTCTTCCTTCCCTGATGAAATATATGGGATGTTAGTGCCCAAACCTTACTTTTATCGCATATAATCTTTTCTATAATATAAACCCACAGGAGTAATCAACCTGCAATAAGGTGTTTTCATGCTGCCAAGTAAAACAAGATTCTGCCCATCTGGGGTTAGTTGCAGGCCAGATCGTTCAAGTGCAGTCTAGTGAAGAGTAACAACAGAGTCAAAATTATGACAATAAGTTGCAAGCACAACAGCCAAAGAATTCAGTTAATTATTAACAATGCATCTATTTCTTACTTCTCTACCAAAGATATCTGTTGAAAATGGAAACGTTACTGATGTGTGGCCAACAAAAGAAGGGTTCCCTGTTCTTGTTTCTTCAATTGCTAGCTTGTACAGAAACAGGGTTCTGTTTTTATCTACCAAATGACCACACAGAGCACAAACATTGATTTCATCTCCTTTTGTAACCACCAACAGTGACAAAACAGGCATGGGGTGAAGATAGCACCCCACAAGCTCAAAGTTACCCTCTAGTTCATTGTTGTGCTTCAAGTTCCTATGTAGTTTTAGGTCTGAGTTAGTCTGAACTTCCTTGACACTGGATGTGTTATAGCAAGAGAATGCTGTTCCTAGCTCCGCAGATAATACTGGTGGTCCATTTGTATCGGAGGTATTCTGGCTCACAACCAGCCTGCCTTCAGAATAAGCATGCGGTTCTTCTATTTTTGAAACCGTTGCAGCAAAAAGATTTGAAGCATCTTTGCCCATGGAAGCACCGGAAAATGTTTGAGTTTGTGATACAAAAGGCAACTTGCTCTCTGATAAAGGGTTGGGATTACTAGTAGTTTCGTCTATCTGCATACCGTTGAGCTGGTCTCCAACCATGGGTTCAGAACCAAAAATAGCATTTTTATGTGGTTTGTCCACAGAAGAACTCATCTGGAACATCTCTGAGTTAAGTAAAGTTCTTGTAGTTTCTGGGATAGAATCATCTCTCAAATTTCTACATATAATACTTTCTGAGAATGAAGCATTACATTTTCTTGTTGAAGATGCTGCTTTTGAGACCTTTTTTCTGGTATATACGTTTTTTGTCACTTGAGCAGTAGACAAATTGCCTGATTCAGAAGTCTAAGCATTGACACTGATGTCATTCCTTAATATTTGCACAGAAGCGCCTAAACCTCTTTGGCTCATATTACTTTTAGTAACCACTGCAAGAAAACAACCAATATGTGGTTTAGTTGAAATTTAACATCAAAGGATCTGAAATAATGCAAATGCACAAGAATTTCAGAATTTAGCTGGTCCATATACAGCTTTGAACAAGGTTTTCTGCACATGCATTGATTTACATATACAAAGTTCCTGCTCAAATTGGTAACATACGATTCCAAGATAAGCAGTTCATGAAGACACAGAAACTACATGGAAAGGGCATGTATTTTCACTTGAAGGCCAGTAGGGAATATGCGCCTTGTCTCATGGGCTAGACTGCAGTTCAGTTCACCATTATAAGTTTGGTTTTGGACATATTATCAACAAGTGGAACTGATACAGAATTGACTAGAAATGATGACAGACATTACCATCATTGAAATCTGTTCCAAGGTTGAGGTCTTTTTCCCCAGGAAGGAATTTGGTACCAATTGAGTTTTCATCCATTTTTTTGCAAATATCCTGATTTTCTTCATACAAAACATTTTCATTGGCAGACTTGATGCCAGAAACAGATTCATAAGGGTATAGATAATCATCCTGATGCCTTTTATCCAAAGCCAATTGCACTTTGCTTTGCACTTGGTTGTGACAAAAGATGTCTTTAATCCCATCAGTGTCAAACTGACAAACTGATGACTCCGTCCCATCTATATTAACAAACTGATCCACTCTGCAGGGAGGACATGCATCTGTATCAAAACAAGGTTGATCAGCCTCAGCAGTATTGGAGGGTGATATTGGCTGGTTTGTTACATGAACCCCACATTGGTCACCATCAAAACTGTCAAGAACAACAGACTTCACATGCTCAGAACCTGGGAGAACTGAACCATATACACAAGGAGATTGAGCCTCCACGAATTGGAGATTTTCATCATTATTTTCATGAGGTTTTGGTGTATTAGGCAAAATCTCTGAATAACCAATGGTCTTCTTTTTTCTTGACTTGTTTTTGAGCAGAGGTATTGCTTGAGGAAGCAGAAACGTCATCATTGACTTGGCTATGTCTTGACCTGCTGAATCAAAATCACTTCTTTCAGAATTCCCATTTGAGTTGGGTGTGCCTATTACTTCTTCTGGGTGCGATTCAGTTATAAGTCCTTGGGAAGTGATGGCCTCAGTCACCAGTAACTCTTCTCTGACACTGCAAGCACTTATATCATGGGTAGCTTGAGCAGAATTTGTAATATTATCTGCATCAAACTAGTGTCAAGACAGAAAATGGATATTTGGAGAAGATGATACATCACCAAAAGTTGAACAGGAGAGCACTTGGGCACTCCAATTTCACCAACTCGGGAAAAAAGCATGAATAAGTTAAGGAATACCTTGCTCAAAATCTAAGGTATCAGGTGCACAAAGATCAACATTGGGTACACATGGCTGGTCTTTTGGAGCTGTTGCATCTTCAGCCTGGCCTTCCACTGACATTGTAAAATTTGACCCTTCCACTTTAGTATCCAGTGACCTATCAAGCTGTTACATAAAAGAATGTTTCTCATACTAGGCCAATTTGACTAAAGAAACATGAATATTTCCGACAATTGGGAGAAATGAAGAATTTTCTGAATAGGGGTACAAAAAATGTAACTGGCTCAGTTCATTAATGTAAGAACCTAAGATACCGTACAAAGGTAGCAGGAAGTAAACAAAAACTCACGGGTTATGTAAATGTCTATCAATTCAATAGTGTCAAGAGGCGAAAAAGTTCGGAAGCAACGAGTGAAAAGGCACTAACAATTTTATCTTCCACAGACAAGTTGACGACTCCAGTGGTGGATTTAGAACTTTTAGACCAAGCAAGCATGCTTTCTTCAGGCCCAGGGGCAGCTTTTTCTGTAAGATGATCAGAGAAGTCAACTGACTTCAAGGGAAAATCATCCTTGGCTGATGAGTGATCAGTTTCTCCTCCAGCTACAGGTTTTAAGCAAACTGCAGTTGACAATGTTCCTGGAAGTTTACAAGACTCCTGCTCTTGGTTAAAACTTAAAGTAGACCTCCATTGCTTATGAGTTTTGGAAGCTGAATCAGATGGCTCGGCAATATACATTACATCTTCAGCTCGGGATCTTTTAAAGCTAGCAGTACTTAATGACTCAGGATTCGTAATTTTTTGGCTCTTACTTCTCTTTCCCTTAACCTGAGATCTTGCCAAGTAGGGTGGTAGATTGGGATGTGTGCATGCATCTGTGCATCGGTTATTTAGCTCTGTTCCAGTGGACCCATTGGAGAAGCTGGGGGATAGTGGGCTCTGTTCTGCAATCCCATTTACATTTGTCACCAGTTCTCGTAGTAACCTCTGGACAAATGGATTTTTGAACCCAAAAAACTGCATTGCTCAAGCATAAGAGAAGGAATTTTTTAGCACAAAATGAGGTTCCTTTTCCTTATCTTTCCCTAGTTTTGCAATTGATAATAGAGGAAGTCAGTCTCCTGCTTGTCAGGACACTAATCAATTGAACACCATGCAGCTTGAAGATTAATACAAAGGAAACAATCAGAAGGTATAAACAATTTCTAGTTATATTAACGAAGTAATCTGGAAGAGCCATTACTTTCATAAGTTGCAAGCAATAGAACAACAAGGGCCACTGAGATGAAACCTCAAAAAAATTACAAATGTGGCCAGCTTACTGCAAACTGAGGTTATATATGTTGGACTTCTGTAAAGTCTAATACCAGTCAAATGTAACTAATGTGAACATCAATGCATCTTAGCTACAAAGGTTAGAGGCTTATATTGGATGTGAGCAAAGCTCATTCCAGTTTCTGCAAGATGAATGTCTGAATATGATAAAGGTGTGATACGACACTAAATATTTGCAATAAATGTGATTTCAAGATTGAACTGATTTTAGGAAGGAACCAAGATTTACCTCTATGCCATCTATCATGCATGAAAATCTTTTTCCATGCCAAATCTTTGTGTGAGGGCAACAATTCTTCTGAAATTTCTGCCACACAATATCAGGAGTTTGACCGGAACATGAATATCCATCAGTGGAAGTGATCTGCAGCAGTACTGTATTTGTCATTCTTATCTTTCTACCTTTGCGTAAAACTAGCTAAGAATGATAAAAACCAAAAGGGCTAGGTACAAACCGCAAATAAAGGCCCTTTAGGACCTTCATGAATTTCCATCTTATAAGCTCCCCCATTGTAAGCTCGACGAGCTTGGTATCCAACAGGATAAGGATACCGATCTTTACCCTACAAAATAACAGAATTTAGGTGACAAAATACATGACATAATATGACACGGACCACAGTCTATAGTTTTCTACAAATTTCTAAGAGCCTTCACTTTGTTATTTCTGAAACCACATTGGAATGCTTTTGCTAATCCTTGATAAGGAGCCAAATCCACAAAACAAGCAGAACAGCCCTATGCTTCACAAACACACACCCAACATGCATCAAAACAAGTAATTTTATCAAAACTTCGAAAGTGAAGCAGTATATTATGTTTCAAATGCATTACATGCGTACTTAGTTTAGATACTTCCTTCATCCTAGTCTTGATCCTCAAAATTAAAAGCACCATTTGAAGCCTTAATTTATCTACTACCAGAAAATTCTAGCAGCAAATTCTTCAAATCTAACCACCCAATCAAAAGATGAATAAAACCTCAAACCCTAAACAGCATTTTCCAAGCCCTAGGCTGACAAATCAACACGGATTGCCGAAGTCTGTTGTAAACTACAGAAAATGAAATGGAATCAACTACTAACCAGCTTAAATCCATACTAGTCGAATCGGATCTATCTCCAAATTTAGAACCATTAGACGAATAATCAAATATTTGCATAATATAATTGAAATAACCATTAAAAGTTCACTATACAAATTGGAATTTAAAACAAAGATCAAAAGATGTCGAGAAGGTATTAAAGCGTTGATGGATTTAACTAGATTAAAATTGAAAAATTGAAAAAGAAAACCAAAGAACGAACCCTAGTAGAGCTCCAGTACTTCTTGTCCCAGGCGCCACCGCTATAGAGAGATCCGATTGAAACTAATTCAAGACCGCCTGTTTTCTCCGCCTCCTCTCGATCTTCTCCTTCTTCCTTTAGTTTAGATTTCGCCATTTAAAAGAATAAGAAATCAAATGCGAATTTGCTTAGTAGAAAGACTGTACGGTACTGATTGATTGATGCGAGAGCGGGAGGAATAGAGGATTTTAATGGCGGGAGTGAAAATTTAAAGTTCCCTCTCACATGCTAGCTTAGATAATTTTTTGAAACAAAAATAATAAATCGAATAGGATAACTTCTTTCGAAAAAACAAATTCGCCGTTGCCGGGGATCGAACCCGGGTCACCCGCGTGACAGGCGGGAATACTCACCACTATACTACAACGACCTTGTTGTAAGAATAATTTCAAAGTATTTACAAATATCTTAACAATAGCTGAACTCCCTTTCTGATGCTGAAACGTCCTTGTGATCATAGGCATAACAGAATCATGCTAAATTTACGGTTACTTGCTAGTTTTTTTTTTATTATTATTATTCATGTAGGGTATTCGAGCTAATTTAGGTGCATATCAACTAGTTATTTTGTTATTGATTATGAAAGGTCATGGTTCGTTTATGAAAATATTCGACTGAATATGTACAAATCTTAAGAGTCTTTAAATTTTTATTCCTCATCGATCAGATGAAGTTGAAGAAGATAAGGTTTAATTCTGTTTATATATATATAAAGGATTGTGTTTAGTGTTGGGAAAACATGTATTGTAATAAAAAAAGATATGATTGTTGAGAGAATTAGTGTTGATTTTGTATCTTTAATATAAAAAATCATTTTCCTTAAAATACCATTTGTACTCCTCGCTACAAATTCAATTGTTATTGAATTCAGAGCAGATACACTTTCAGGGCTGGTATAAAAACTTAGACAGTCTTTGGAAAATATACTGTATTTTTAAATAAAAAATATTTTAAACTACAAACACCCAGCCTTTACCTGGTGCATGACACTCTATTAATATTTATCTATGTACTCTTTTTTTTTTTTCACGGTACAATACGCTCCATTTGTCTTCACGGTGTGATTGATTAATGACTATTTGATAAGAAGTTAATAAGAATTTAACATTTTTTAATTAGACGTTCTCTTCGTCATTAATCAAGATTATTAAATTCTCTTGGTGTAATGTTAGCTTTTTCACTCGTATGAAAGTGAGATTCAAGGGAGAATCACGCTACAAATATATACAAGTCTCTCTTTTATTTCTCCAACATCATGAGCGCCTCCATTAATCGTGGTCTCCTAGTATATACTAGGTTATTCAACCTCACTATATTGAATCGGTTTAAATTTCTTTTTACTATAATAAAAATATTTAGATATTATTAATTTTTTTAATGAAAAAAATGCAAATCATGTGAGAATTGATTCAATATTATTCAATTGACTTTACAAGTTCAAAAATAACTCATACAACCTGTAAAAATATAGTTTGATTAAAAAAATTTCAAGATGATATTTTTTTTTAATATTAAAATAACAACATGTAGTGAGACTATGATAACTTCATAGAAAGCAAATCAAAAATAAATTATGAAGCAATCGATCCAATGTTAAAGGATGAGATTGAAAAAAAAATCAATTAAAAAGGGACCTAAAAAGTGACCCGAGTTAACTTGTCAAACTGAGATGACTCTATGGAAAGCAAATAAAAACAAATTATGAATCTCAATCCCCA
>Ga0307517_10012413_pt1 | contig 11690 bp, 15 predicted proteins | sample 23_EM_MG_FD_194515 | JGI IMG/M metagenome (GOLD analysis project Ga0307517, IMG submission 194515) | Populus trichocarpa ectomycorrhiza microbial communities from riparian zone in the Pacific Northwest, United States - 23_EM | ecosystem: Host-associated > Plants > Roots > Unclassified | place... | reverse complement strand
GGTAGGCGTCGGCCTTGCGCCACGCCGTCTGCGCGGAACGCTCGATCTCGTCGGGTTTGAAGTCGGGGTTCATGGGATCGCGTGTTGGGTGCTGCTGCGCGAAGCGTGCGCAGGAAACGATTGCAGACGATTATAGGAAGCAGGGTGCGGCGAGGGCCCTCTTTCGAGGGCCCCTGCGCGGTGGATGGACGGTGCGTGGTGTGCGACGCGAAGATTCGCCGCACGCCACTCCGAAGACCACCATGCAAAAAACCACCCGCCGGCAGTTGTTGATGATGAGCTTGATGGCCGGCGCGCTGCCGTGGCGCAGTGCGACCGCGTCCACATCCACATCCACATCGACGGCGCTGCAGTTGCCGACCGTCTACGACCCGGCCATCGATCCTGCCCCGTATCTCGTCAGCGAGAAATACGACGGCGTTCGCGGCCATTGGGATGGCAGCACACTGCGCTACCGCAGCGGTCGCGTCGTGCCGGCGCCGGCGTGGTTCACCGCGCGGCTGCCGCGCACGCCGCTGGATGGCGAGCTGTGGCTGGGCCGCGGCCGCTTCGACGAACTCTCGGGCATCGTGCGCAAGACGGTGCCGGTCGATGCCGAATGGCGCCAGCTGCGCTACATGGTCTTCGAGCTGCCCGACGCAGCCGGCCCGTTCGCCGCGCGGGCGCAGCGCCTGCAAGAACTCGTGACGCAGACGGCGTGGCCGTCACTCGTGGCGGTCGAGCAGGCCCCGATCGCGGATCGCGCCGCGCTGCGGCGGCGCCTCGCCGATACGGTCGCACAAGGCGGCGAGGGGCTGGTGCTGCACCTCGCGAGCGCCGCGTACCGGCCGGGCCGCAGCGACGCGCTGATGAAACTCAAGCCGGAGCTCGACACCGAAGCCGTCGTCGTCGCGCAGCGCCCCGGCCGGGGCCGCAACGCCGGCGTGCTCGGTGCGCTCGAAGTGCGCGCCCCCGATGGCCGGCAGTTCCTGATCGGCAGCGGCTTCAGCGACGCCCAGCGGCGCGATCCGCCGGCGGTGGGCAGCGTTGTGACCTACCGCTATCGCGGCCTGACCGCCACCGGCGAGCCGCGCTTCGCGAGTTTTCTGCGCGTGCACCACCCCATGCTGTGAGCGGTTTCAGGCCGCGAACGCCAGGATCGGCAGCAACTCGTCTTCGTCGTCTTCGACACCCGGAATCACGTCGATGATCTCGAACAGCGGCGTCGCGAAAAACGCCTGCGTGTGCAAGGCATCGACCGCCGCCTCGTACTGCCACACGTCGGCGCCGCAGCTCAGCTCCCACACGATCACGTGGCTGCAGCGGCCGTGGAAGGCGCCGGCATTGAAGCGGCGCATGCGCAGCTCCGGGTAGCCGTTGAAGACGGTCATCAGGGCCGTGTCGAACACGTCGCGCTGCGCGTCGGTGTCGAGCGCACGCCAGTGCGTGGTGGCCTTGAGCAGCATGAAGAAGGTGCGCTGTTGCATGGTGTCGCCGCGAAAGAAGGGTGGAGCCGGTGGCTTGACGCATGGCGTCCGAGTGACGACACTATGCGAGCTTTTACTCGCATTGCCTACTCGCATTTCGCCAACCCACCACCGGACCGCCATGACCACCCAGCTTTCCCCGCGCAAGGCGCCGCGCCAGTCGCGTTCGCAGGCCACCGTGACGGCCATTCTGGACGCCACCGCTCGCATTCTGGTCGAGCGCGGATTCGCAGCCGCGAGCACGAATGCGGTCGCGGAACGCGCCGGCGTCAGTGTCGGCTCGCTGTACCAGTACTTCCCGAACAAGGATGCGCTCATCGCCGCGCTGCACGCGCGCCACGGCGAGCAGATGATGGACGTGATCCAACGCGCACTGACCCAGGCGATGGACGTCACGCTCGACGCCGCGCTGAGCGGCCTGATCGAAGCCACGGTCGAGGCGCACCGCGTCGATGCCGACCTGCACCGTGTGCTCGAGCAGCAGCTCGGCAGCACCGACAGGCATGTGCTGCAGGAAGAGTACGTCGACGTGATGGAAGACCGCATCGTCGCGCTGCTCGCCCGCCATCGGAGCGAGATCGCCGTGACCGATCTGAGGCTCGCGTCCTACATGCTGATGAACGCGGCGCACGGGCTGATCCACGTGGTCGTGCTGCAGCGCCCCAAGGGCGTTTCGCTGAAAGCGGCGACGCAGGAGATCGTGCGCATGATGAAGGCCTACCTGACGAGCCCGGTCCCGACATGAGCGCCGATGCGGTAGAGCGCACGCGTGCCTGGGTCGAGCACGCGGTCGTCGGCCTGAACCTGTGCCCGTTCGCGAAGGCGCCGATGGTGAAGGGGCAGATCCGCTACGTCGTGAGCGAGACCACTGATCCGCGTACGCTGCTCGACGAGCTGTGCGCGCAGATGGAGGCGCTGGTGACCACTGACCCGTCAGAGGTCGAGACCACGCTGCTAATCCATCCGAACGTGCTCGGCGACTTCCTCGACTTCAACGACTTTCTCGATGCCGCGGAGGCCGCCCTGGTCGAGCTCGGCCATGAGGGGGTGCTGCAGATCGCGAGCTTCCATCCCGACTACCAGTTCGACGGCAGTGAGCCCGACGATCTCGGCAACGCCAGCAACCGCGCACCGTATCCGACCCTGCACCTGCTGCGCGAAGCGAGCGTCGAGCGCGCGGTCGAGGCCTTTCCCGAGGCCGAGGCGATCTTCGAGAACAACCTGCGCACGCTCGAGGCGCTGGGTGAGGACGGTTGGGACACGCTGCGCGCGAGGTGGTCGTAGCTAGGCCTGCGCCACGATGCGGCCGAGGCGCTGCAGCGCCGCGTCGGTGTCCGGTGTGAACGCGGCACCGCAGCTGATGCGCAGGAAATGATCGAAGCGGTTCGAGTTCGAGAACAGCGCGCCCGGTGCGACGCGAATGCCTTGCGCCAGCGCCGTTTCGAACACCGCCTGGCCGCTGCGCTGGTCCGGCAGCTCGACCCACAGCATCATGCTGCCCTCGGGCACGCTGAGCTTGGTGCCGGCCGGCCAATGCGCGGCAATCGCGTCGGCCACCTGTTCGCGCTGGCGTCGCAGCACACGCCGCAGCCGCGCGAGGTGGCGCTCGTAACCGCTGCTGGCCATGAACTCGGCCATCGTCAGCTGCGGCAGCGCCTCGTTGGCGCGGCTTTGGGCGTAGCGCAGCATGCGGATGCGCGCCTGCCAGCGCCCGCCGCTGACCCAGCCGAGGCGCAGGCCCGGCGCGATCGTCTTGCGCAGCGATGCGCAGTGGATCACGTTGCCGCTGCCATCCCATGACTTGAGCGCGCGCAACGGCGCGTCGTCGCGGCCGAGCGCGCTGTAGGTGTCGTCCTCGATCAGGGGCACCGCGTGCTGTTCGCAGAGCGCGACCAGGCGGGCCTTGTCGGCGTCCGGCATCACGCTGCTCAGCGGGTTCTGGTAGTCGGGTACCGCGACCACGGCCTTGATCGTGTGCGTCTGCAGCGCGAACTCGAGCGCGTCGACCGACAACCCGGTCTTCGGGCTGGCCGGGATCTCGAGTGCGCGCAGGCCCAGGCTTTCCAGCACCTGCAGCAGCCCGTAGTAGCTCGGCGATTCGACTGCGATCGTGTCGCCGGGCTGCGCGACCGCGCGCAGCGCGACGTTCAGTGCCTCGGTGCAGCCGTGCGTAACGATGATCTCGTCGGGGCTCAGGCGCATGCCGGCATCGAGCGCGCGCCGTGCGATCGCGGCGCGCAGTGTCGGCGCGCCTTGCGAGAAGACCGGGTTGACGAGCAGCAGCGGGTCGTGGCGCAGCGCACGCATCGCGGCGTTGCGCAGATCGGCGGCGGGGTAGGCCTCGGGCGCGGCATAGGTCGACGCGAAATCGGCCGGCGCCGGGTGCGCCTCGCTCATCGCGACGAAGTGCGAGACGCGGTCGTGCACACCGACATATTGGGCCGGGTCGAGCGCGCGCCGCGGGTCGGGCTCGGCCACCGGCGGAATGCGCGCGCGGCGCGGCTGCAGCACGAAGTAGCCGGAACGCGGGCGCGCCTCGAGCAGGCCCTCGTCCTCCAGGCTGCGGCAGGCCTGCAGCGCGGTCGACACGCTGACCTGGTGCAGGCGCGTCAACGCGCGCACCGACGGCATTGCCGCGCCCGGCGCCAGCGTGCCGGCGCGGATCGCACCGCGGTAGTGGCGGGCGAGGCGCTGGTAGAGCGGCGGTGGTGTGTCCATTCGGTTCGCAATGATGAACGACGCAACGCCCGGGCACCGGCACAGATGGGCGCTCGGCGCACCGGTACAGCGCGCAGGCGCCGGTGTTGATGCGGTGCCCGGGGGTACCGGCTGTGTCTTTCGCGGCGTGGCGAGGCTGCCTATTCTCGTGCCATCGCTTTCAACCCATGGCTTCATCATGTTGTTGCACCATCCGATCGCCACCAGAACCTTGCGGCTGACCGCGGGCGAGCATCGCCTGCTGCGCGCGCCCACGGGCAGCCGCTGGTGTGCGGCGCGCGGCGAGGTTCGCCTGATCGAGCCGCCGCGCTGGCTCGGCGAACGCCTCGTCGGCATCGAGCTGGTTCTGCACGATGGCGCCGAACACGTGTTCGAACGCGGCGGCTGGATTGGCGTGCACGCGCCGAACGCCTGCGCGCTGACCTGCGAAACACGCCAGTCGGTCACGGGTTTCTGGAGGGCGATGTGGCGCATCATTCGACCCGGCCGCGCGTTGCACGCGTCGGCCTGATTTTCTTTTTTCACCCTCGGTCACTCCATGCTGCAATTCACCGACATCCAGGCCGCCGCCGCGCGCCTCCAGGGCCATGCCCACCGCACCCCGGTGCTGACGTCGCGCACGCTCGATGCGATGCTCGGCGCGAAGGTCTTCATGAAGGCCGAGAACCTGCAGCGCATGGGCGCGTTCAAGTTCCGCGGTGGCTACAACGCGGTCAACGCGCTGAGCGACGCGCAACGGGCCCGCGGCGTGGTCGCGTTCTCGTCGGGCAACCACGCGCAGGCGGTCGCGCTCGCGGCGCAGCTGCACGGCTGCCAGGCCACCATCGTGATGCCGTCCGACGCCCCCGCGCTGAAGCTGGCGGCGACGCGCGGCTACGGCGCCGAGGTCGTCATCTACGACCGCTACAAAGAGGACCGCGCGGCGATCGCGACCGCGCTGGTCGAGAAGCGCGGCGCGACCCTGATCCCGCCGTACGACTACCTGCCGGTGATGGCCGGCCAGGGCACGGCGGCGCTGGAGCTGATCGAGGACGCCGGACCGCTCGACGTGCTGATCGTGTGCGCGGGCGGCGGCGGTTTTCTGTCCGGCTGCGCGGTCGCGGCCAAACACCTGCTGCCCGACATCCGCGTGATCGGCGCCGAACCCGAGCGCGGCAACGACATGCAGCAATCGCTGCGCGCCGGGCGCATCGTCAGCATCGACGTGCCGCGCACGATCTGCGACGGCCAGCAGACGCAGGCGGTCGGCCAGCACCCCTGGGCGGTGATCCAGGCGCTCGTCAGCGACGTGCTGACCGCGACCGACCCGGGCGTGGTCGAGGCGATGCGTTTCGCGTTCGAGCGCATGAAGGTGGTGCTCGAGCCGTCGGGGGCCTGCGCGCTCGCGGCGCTGATGCAGCACCGCGAGCAGTTCAAGGGTCAGCGCGTCGGCATCACGCTGTCGGGCGGCAACATCGGCATCGACCGGTTTGTTGCGCTGATCACCGGCGCGGAGCTTGTCGATTGAATGGGGCACCCGGCGGCGGGATACCGCCGCCACCCGCCGAGCGGGTGTTCAGGCCGCTTGGGAGCGGCCCGGCGCTGGCCCGAATCCCTCAAGCACATTGACCGTGTTGATGCCGACCTCAGCGACCGCGTAGCCGCCCTCGAACACGAACACCGTGGGCAGGCCGGCGGCCGCGATGTCTGCTCCGACCTGCAGATAGTCCGCACTGCGCAGTGTGAAGCCGGAGATCGGGTCGCCCTCGAAGGTGTCGACCCCGAGCGCGACCACCAGCGCGTCGGCGCCGAAGGACTCGATCGCGGCCAGCCCGAGGTGCAGCGCCGCGCGCCAGTGCGCGAAGTCGGTGCCGCGCGGCAGCGGCAAATTCAGGTTGAAGCCGGCGCCGTCACCGCTGCCGCGCTCGTCAGCGTGGCCGAGAAAGAACGGGTACTCGGTGCGCGGGTCGCCGTGGATCGACACCGTCATCACATCGCTGCGCTCGTAGAAGATCGATTGTGTGCCGTTGCCATGGTGGTAATCGACATCGAGCACGGCGACGCGCGCGGCGCCACCGTCGCGCAGCGCCTGGGCGGCGAGCGCCGAATTGTTCAGAAAGCAGTAGCCGCCGAAGAAGTCGGCGCCGGCGTGGTGGCCCGGTGGACGCGAAAGCGCGAATGCGCTGCGCACCGTGCCGGCCGAGACCTCGCGTGCCGCGGTCAATGCGCAGGCCGCGCCGGCGCGCGCGGCGGTCCAGCTGCCGGCCGTCAGCGGCGTGCCGGCATCGAACGAGAACAGGCCCATGCGTGCGGCGAAATTGTCGGGCATCACGTCGAAACGCATGCCTGGCGCCGGCCAGACCGACGGCAGCGCGTCGCGCTCGGCATTGCTCGGGTCGAGCGCGACCCATTCGTCCCAAGCACGCTCGATGAAGTTCAGGTAGCGCTGCGCGTGGATCCGCGCGAGCGCCGCATCCAGTCCGGCGCCGTCGTCAGCCGGCGTGCGCAGCGGGCCGAGCTGGCGGCGCTGCAGCTCGGCCAGCACGTGGTCGAGGCGTTGCGCGGTTTCGTGGCAGGGCACCAACCGGCCGCGGAACATCTCTTCGCGGCCCTGGTGCAGGTGGTGGAGCGGGTTGTGGATCGTCAGCATGGTGAATCGTTCCTCGTTGCCAATCGTCAAGTCAGGCTAAGATTTGGTTTCAATCCTTGCGCGCCGTATCTGGCGTCTCTTCATGAAGTCGATTCTCCTTCCCACCATGTTGTTCGGCAGCGTGCTTGCCGTCGGTTGTGCCTCGGCGCCCCAAGACGCCGCCCAACCCCAGACCAGCAGCAGCGAACTCGTCTACCGCACCGGTTCGCATATTCCGTTGCGTGACAAGACGCCGATGACGAAAGAAGAAAAAGAAAAGCAGGCCGAGGAGTCCCGCCGTGCGCTGCAGCAGATGCAGACCACAGGCGCCGGCAACCCGAAGCTCTGAGAAAAGCTGGCGGCAGGCCCTGGCGATCAGGGTTTGCCGCTGCCTGCCACCCCGGTCGGTTCGGTGACGAACCCGATGCGGCTCAGGCCTGCCTTCTGCACCATGCCGATCACCTCGGCCACGCGGCCGTAGGGCACGCCCTTGTCGGCGCGCAGCTGGACCTCGGTGCGCGGGTTCTTGCGCGCCGCGTCCGCGACGCGCGCGGCGAATGCGGGGGTGTCGACCGCGTCCTCGCCGAAGAAGAGCTGGCCTTGCGGGTCGAGCGCGACGCTGATGAACTGCGGCGTGTCGTTCGGCTGCGCACCGTCGGCCCTGGGCAGGTCGAGCTTCAGGCTCGAGGTCATCAACGGCGCGGTGATCATGAAGATCACCAGCAGCACCAGCATCACGTCGATCAGCGGCGTCATGTTGATATCGCTCATCGGCGTGGGACCGCTGGTGCGTTCGAGGCGTCCGAAGGCCATGGCAGTCAGGCGGTTCTGGCGGCGTCCATGATCATCTCGCGCAGGTCGTGCGCGAAGCCTTCGAGCTCGGCCTCGCAGGCCCCGACCATCTTGCCGAAGACGTTGTAGGCCAGCACCGCCGGGATCGCGACGGCCAGGCCCGCGGCCGTCATCACCAGCGCTTCGCCGACCGGGCCGGCGACGCGCTCTATCGTCATCGACCCCGCGGCCGAGATGCCGAGCAGCGCGTGGTAGATGCCCCATACCGTGCCGAACAGGCCGATGAACGGCGCGGTGCTGCCGATCGAGGCGAGCAGCACCTGGCCGAACTGCAGCTGCGCGAGCACGCCGTGCAAAGCATCGCGCAGGCGCCGCGTCAGCTGCGAATCGGTGTGGCCCTTGGCCTCGAGCGTGCCGCCCGGCGGCGTGGCCGTCGCGGCCGCGAGCAAGGGGCTGAGCGCGCGTTCGCGGTCGAAGGCGGCGAGTTGTTCGCGGCCGGCGTCAAGCGTGGGGGCGGCCCAGAACGCGCGCACAGCACGCTCCATGTCGCCGCGCACGCGGCGCAGCAGCCAGCCCTTCCACAGGATCACGACCCAGGCGCTGACCGACATCAGCAACAGCAACACGGCGACACCGCGGATGATCGCGTCGCTCTGGTCCCAGAAATTTTCGATACCGGTCATCCGAGCCCCAGCACGTCGTTCATGCCGAACAGGCCGCGCGTGCGGCCGGCCAGGAAACGTGCGGCGCGCAGGCTGCCCTGCGCGTAACCGGCGCGGCTGTTCGAGCGGTGCGTGATCTCGATGCGCTCGCCGGTGCCGGCGAACAGCACCGTGTGGTCGCCGACGATGTCGCCGCCGCGCACGGTCGCGAAGCCGATGGTCGACGGGTCGCGTTCGCCGGTGACGCCTTCGCGCGCGTAGACGGCGCAATCCTTCAGGTCGCGGCCGAGCGCAGAGGCGATCACCTCCCCCATCTTCAGCGCCGTGCCACTGGGGGCATCGACCTTATGGCGGTGGTGGGCCTCGATGATCTCGATGTCATAGCCCTCGTTCAGCGCGCGCGCCGCCATGTCGAGCAGCTTGAACACGACGTTCACGCCGACGCTCATGTTGGGCGCCATCACGATCGCGATGTGCTGGGCGTGTGCGGCAATCTCGGCCTTCTGTTCGTCGCTGAAGCCGGTCGTGCCGATCACGGCGTTGACCCCGAGTTCGCGGCACGCCGCGAGATGCGCGAGCGTGCCTTCGGGGCGCGTGAAATCGATCAGCACCTGGGCGTTGGCCAGGCCGGCGCGCAGATCGGAGTTGCTGTGCAACGAGGCGGCCAGCACCATGTCCTCCGCAGCGTTGACCGCGGCGATGAGCATCTGTCCCATGCGGCCGGACGCACCGGCGACGGCGACCCGCAACGGCGCCGCGCTCATGAGCCGCGGCGCCGGGCCGCCCCAAGCAAGGCTCGTCCCCTCGGGGGACCGGCCGATGTGCTCATCGGACGAGGGGCGCTCATGAGCGCGGTTCGAGCGGCGGGTACTCGCGCGTCGGGCCGATCGGCTCGGCCTCGACGGGCGCCGGCTTGGGCGGCACCGGCAGCGCCTTGGCCTGCTCGGGCGTGAGCTCCAGCGGCGGGGCGTTGCGAGAGGTCTTGAAGGTGTCGATCGAGGCCACGAATTCGCGCTCCGACGGCAGCGGCCCGCCGGTGTCGATGCTCTTGAACTGGTCGCCGGTGAACAGCACGATGATGCGGCGCGACTGGGGCTCCGTGCCCTGGCGGCGGATCGTGAAGACGTAGTCCCAGCGATCGACATGGAACACGTCGGTCAGCAGCGGCGTGCCGAGCACGTCGCGCACCTGGGCGCGGTTCATGCCGGGCTTGATGAGCTGGGCTTGTTCGCTGGTGATCACGTTGCCCTGCACCACCTCGACGCGGTACGGCGTGACGACACCGAGAAAGCTGTTCGACGATTGCAACATCGACTGGCAGCCGGCCGTGCCCAGCAGCGCGGCGAGGGCCAGGCCCAGCGGCAGCGCGCGAAACTTGAAGAGCAAATCCATGGTGTGGGGAGCGGCGTGCCGATGGCGGGCGCCAACCTCGATATGATCGAGTGATTCTAGCGGCCCACCTCCAGCCCTTCTTCCCCATGACGCACGCCGACGAACTCAAGAACAGCGGCCTCAAGGCCACGCTGCCGCGCATCAAGGTGCTGGAGATGTTCCAGAAGACCTCGCAGCGCCACATGAGCGCCGAAGATGTCTTCAAGATGCTGCTGGCCGAGGGCGCCGACGTCGGCCTGGCGACGGTCTACCGCGTGCTGATGCAGTTCGAGCAAGCCGGGATCCTGTCGCGCAACCATTTCGAGACCGGCAAGGCGGTGTTCGAGCTCAACGAGGGCAAGCACCACGACCACCTGGTGTGCGTCGATTGCGGGCGGGTCGAGGAGTTCTTCGATGCCGAGATCGAGAAGCGCCAGCGCAGCGTGGCGCAGACACGCGGCTTCGAGCTGCAGGACCATGCGCTGGCCCTGTACGCGACCTGCACGAAGAAGAACTGCCCGCACAAGGGCAAGTAAAGAAAGAGCCTATTCGGGCTTGAGCATCGCCTTGGCGTGGCGCTCGATGAACTCTTTGTAGGTATCGATGCCGCGCAGCTGCAGGATCGTGTTGCGCACCGCCGCTTCGACCAGCACCGCCAAGTTGCGGCCCGCATCGACCGCGATCACGGTCTTGCGCACCGAGACATCGAGGATGTCTTCGTTCAGCGGCTCGTAGGGCAGGCGCTCGAACTCGCGGTCCATCGTTTCCTTGCGCACCAGGTGCACGATCAGCTTCAGGCGCATCTTGCGGCGCACCGCGGTCTCGCCGAAGATGGCCTTGATGTCGAGCAGGCCGATGCCGCGCACCTCGAGCAGGTTCAGCAGCAGATCCGGGCAGCGGCCTTCGAGGCCGGTCTGCGATACACGGTAAAGATCGACGGCGTCGTCCGCCACCAGGCCGTGGCCGCGCGAGATCAGTTCCAGGCCGAGTTCACTCTTGCCCAGGCCCGATTCGCCGGTGATCAGCACGCCCACGCCGAGGATGTCCATGAACACGCCGTGGCGTGTGGTGCGCTCGGCGAAGTGCATGCTGAGGTAGCTGCGCACCACGTCGATCACGTGGCCGGCGGACTCGCCGGTCGCGAACAGCGGGATGTCGGCGCGGTCGCACATGGCGACCAGCTTGTCGGGTGGGGTTTCGCCGTCGGCGACGATCAGCACCGGCGGCTCCAGCGTGACGATGCGCGAGATGCGGCGCTCGGCGACGTCGGCCGTGCTCTGACTCAGGTAGGCGACCTCGCGCCGCCCGACGATCTGCACCCGGTACGGGTGGATGTAGTTCAGGTAACCGACCAGGTCGGCGGCCGACTGCGCGTTGCGCACCGCGGACTCGTCGAAACGACGCTCCGGGTGGGCGTGGCCGGCGATCCACTCCCAGCGCAGAATCGTGCGGTGCTCTTCAAACAGCGCCTCGGCGCTGATGACGGTCGGTTTCATGAGGCCCCCGGTGCGGAATACCGCACCACTCCCCGAGGGGGTGCGGGCCGGCTTGGTGCGGCCCGGCGCTCGGCCCGCGCGTCACCGACGGGAAGGCGCATCGGTCAAGCCACCGATTTCAGCGGTTCCCAGTTGGCGATCAGCTGGTGCACCGCGGCTGCATCGGGCTCGGTCTTCAGGCGCTCGCGCAGTTCCCGGTCCGACAGCATCTCGGCGATCTCGGAGAGGATTTCGAGGTGGCGCTGGGTCGCGGCTTCGGGCACGAGCAGGAAGATCAGCAGGCCGACCGGTGCATCGTCGGGCGCATCGAACGGGATCGGCTGCTGCACGCGCAGCACCGCAGCGAGCGGGTTCTTCAGGCCCTTGATGCGGCCGTGCGGGATCGCGACGCCGTGGCCGAGCCCGGTCGAACCCAGACGCTCGCGGGCGAACAGGTTGTCGGTGACGGTCGCGCGCGCAATCGCGTGCTGGTTCTCGAACACCAGCCCGGCGTGCTCGAAAGCGCGCTTCTTGCTGGTGGCGTCGACATCGACCAGCACGTTGCTGGCAGGCAGGATGGCAGCGAGGCGATTCATCT
>Ga0307517_10012412_pt1 | contig 11692 bp, 14 predicted proteins | sample 23_EM_MG_FD_194515 | JGI IMG/M metagenome (GOLD analysis project Ga0307517, IMG submission 194515) | Populus trichocarpa ectomycorrhiza microbial communities from riparian zone in the Pacific Northwest, United States - 23_EM | ecosystem: Host-associated > Plants > Roots > Unclassified | place... | reverse complement strand
CTCTAGTCCATACCTCGGACAGCGTTGGGGAAGAGGAGCATATGCCGTCTATGGAACCCCTGGTGATCCAGGACTTCCAGGCGGAAGTGGAGCTGCAGAGGTTGGAGGCGAGGGAGGAGGGGTACGTGGAGATGAACCAAGAGGCGGACGAGATGGTGGCATCGGCAGAGGGGATTCCAGATCCCTACTCGAGGACAGTGGATCCGGAGACAGGGATCGCTATCCCCGACCCCCCGGACTATGATGGTCCTCCTACTTACTGGAGGTCCTATCAGCCGGCGGAGAGGGTTATAGATACCGGTGTTCCTGAGGAGTTTCGCCAATAGATGTCTTCTCCTTGGTCATGTGATTGAAAATAAGAAAGTGAGAAAAGAAAAGGATAAAGAAATAAGAAAGGAAAAGAAAGAAATAACACCGTCGCGCGATAAAGTAGTCCCAGACTACAACCGCGATGACACAATCAGCGTATGCGACGAGTCTGGGAACGAAGCAGTTTCAATGTTTTTTCCACACACGCCCCTCCATGCTATCCCCACCCCGGACACTAACTTTGCTTTTATATTTCACCCGAAGTTATATTTCAGTAGATGTTACTTCCCCTCACTTCCCTTTCCTGTCCTTTCTCGTTTCGTCCTTTTTCTTCTCGCCTTAGCCGCACTCCGGCTCTGCCATGGTGTCTTTCCTTATATAGTTTAGCTGCGTGCTAGATACAACAGCCGCTCCTGTACCCATGTACGTTTCTAGCGGGATAGAAATCCGAATTAAAAAAAAAAAAAAAATGCCCCTCCATGTGACGCACTGTATCGAAGGCACCTGTCTCCGGGTCTCGAGTACTACAGCATCTCTGCGCTCTGGAAAAATCCTCGTCAGAATTCTTACGCACACTGTACACATTCATCTGACTCGACGAGAAGGGGGAATATTCTCTCGATCTGCAAAAATCTGACTCGGCCAGGCTAGTCAATTTTTTGGATGACGGGGTACGGCCAAACCGCTGTGTAACTTTGATCCACTTATTTTGGGCGTTTGAGCCCTTATCCGCCTTAGGCGTTGCCCAGTAACAGGTGCTGTGCCATATTCGCGGCCATCACAACGTTTTGCCTTCATCACACATCATATCTGACGGACTGAAGAAAACGGCGCCAATGTGTGGGAAGGATTGCCCGGAGGGAAAAGGTGACGTGAAACTTTAGGAAACACGATGCGAATGCGACTAATTGAAAGAGCCACTAGCGGTGTGATTGCCTAGGGCTCGTTCTGGGATTGCAGATCAACCGTGCAACTCATTACACATATCAACTTGTTCAAGGTTTGGGGGAGGACGTGTCGGGCTTCCAATTGTGTAAATCGGCTCCATATATTGCACAGCTCGAACGCTCGCTTTCCGAGAGATTTGGCTAGGAAGTAGCAAAAGGGACGGTCACATCGTCGGTCGAAAATGAACGAGCATAACCTTACACACTGTGTTGGCTTGTTCCGGATTTGCAAAGGTCATGAGGGAACGCGTGAGGTGCAGATTCGTCGAACGATCACACCACCAATTGTGTGAATCAACCCCGTCCAACGCACAGCCCCACAGGTTGCTTGCACCTTATTAACGTTGAGTGTAGCTCTTTCTTCAAGCGAGCCATTCCTCATGTCTTCACTCACACCATTGCAGCAGCTCCGCAGCCTCGACAGGCTTTCGTCTCAGTTTCCCAATCAACTAACGGACCTCCTCCGTGAACAAGAATACGGGGACTACGTGACAAGCATTCAAGACCACGATTTGACGTGGCTGGTCGAGTATCTGGACGATGTATGTCCCCACGTCGCTTCTACCAACTCGTTGCCGAAGCTACCTTAGGTTCTCGATGCCCTCCACCCCTCCAGTCCCGCGTTCCGGGAGTCTCTGTGTGAACTCAGAGCAATCTGCGGCAGCCGGAGGATACTACCGCAATCTCATATGCTTCCGGTTTCTCACCTGAACACCAGTGAACGGCCGGTCGCCTCGAACGGTTCCTGCGATGTGTACGAAGGTCGCTTTGACGGCTCGAAGGTTTGTGTCAAACGCCTACGGGTTTACTCCATGGAGGGACCAACGGATGTCAAACGTGTATGTTACCAAGGTTACTGCGTTCACCTACTCGCATCTGATGAAACATATAGGCATTCTGCCATGAGGCCGTATTGTGGAAACGGTTGACGCACCCAAACATTGTCCCCTTCCTGGGCGCAACTTTCACACCCTTCCAATCCATTTCGGTTTGGATGTCCGGTGGAGAGCTGTTGGGGTACATCACCACGCACCCGTGTGCCGATCGACTGGGTCTTGTAGGTCGCCACCGCGTCATCTTGGATTACGAAATTGACCATGCCTCCAGTTATCTGATGTCGCAGACGGTCTCAGCTACCTGCACTCCCACAGTCTAATCCACGGCGATCTCAAGGGGGTGAGTGAGGTCAAAGACCATCTTCCGAATCTACTGACCCGCCCATTAGCCCAGCATCCTTGTGGACGATACGGGACACGCACGACTCACCGACTTTTGCTTTGCCGGCGTCGCTTCAGATCCAGGGCCCGCCACGTCCATAATAGATGGCCATGCAGTGCGATGGGCCGCACCTGAGGTCTTGGGCACGGAAGGGTCGCTCAGTAGGGAATCGGACGTGTATTCGTGGGCGATGGTGGTTATCGAGGTATGGGCACCCCACTTTTATAGAGCGCGCCACTCATGGGTACAAAAGGTGTTCACTGGAAAGGTGCCATTCCATAATAGGATTGCCGCTACGGTTGCTGTAGACGTTCTATCCGGAGACCGACCCGACCGACCGATCGACCCGAGCTTGACAGACGATCTTTGGGACCTGACCAAACACTGCTGGAACCATGACCCACAGCGACGCCCAGGAATTTCGGAAGTTGTTCTGCGTTTACGATCTTTTTCCGCTCATGCGGATCTGGATGGCACGACTTTGGGGAGCGTTCGACAGGAAGAGATAGCATCTGCCGGTGAGTTCTCTTTCATTCCCTCCAGCAAGGTGATACTCAGAGGTTGGAAGGGTCGCGTTGCCAACCTCCCCGGTTAGCGGCCGCGTCACGAAAACTCCAACAACTCTGGAAGCTCGCCAAGTTCTCCCTCGCATCCCGACCTGCCATCGGCAAAGGCCCAGTCCACGGCGCTGGATCAGAAGAGGATGGAGAGTGTATAGATGCACCGCGCAGCCATTCCAGCGCGTCAAGTTTACCGCGAAGAATGGGTGGCTGGTTCTCAAAGTACGAAGCCCATCCCACGCGCAACCATCACGACCGCCCCAACGGTGTATTGCGGAAACAAGGTATGGCTGCGACGGATACACGCGGCGGCGCTCTGGATCTGATTGTTGTATCGATCGCAGAGGCGGTCCTGAGAGGTTGTGGAGTACCTTCCACCTCAAGCCGGGCTGAAAACCACCCTTTGTCCTTCAAACGGTTTCTTATGTGGTGTACAGGTACTGCTGCGACCCACTGAATTCTTCAGCCACCAGAACCTTTCTCAGTGCCATATTTCCCCAGTTCTATAAAGCGTTGGTAAGTTAACGTCCTCGTAGCGGTCCTTCTGTCTTAGTATTGTTATTTCCAATTGTTACATCATATCTTGTATGCTGTGCAATGGATCAACTTTTGTACGTGAACGTGCAGGTCGAATCAACGCCTCGATGTCAGGGCTGTTGTGGTTGGAGGGTATCGACCGGATCGCTAGACGAGGATACCCCCGGCACCCTTTGTAGCTCGAAATGACAAGCAAGCGATGATGAGGTCGGGGTAGTCTCCCACCGATGGATCCCAGCACGACGCAAACCACGAGAACGGTGGTGCTCATACAATTCCCAATAGTCCTAGTCAATCCTGGGAAAGCCCGGTCCGGTGTGACATTGCAATCACGTTGTTGGAAGGCTATTGACGAGGTGAACACTGAGAAAGCTGGGTTGTGGAATCATCGTGAGCTTTGGGGTTTGGGCTCTCCTGGTCCATCGACAAGAATCTGGTGATGCCGACTAGCTGTAACGGGGCGCCCCACCCCATGAGAGTAAAAATGTTCCCTGGCTGATATGTCATTCTACGCATTTTCATGTGAAATGGAAGCCCTGGAATCGACGACTTCTCGAGATGGATGGAATGCAGGTGGGGACCCCCCCAACTTCGGTATCGTGCAATGATTCCTTGTGTTCGATAGAGGACAAGTACCTCGCCCTAGGCAAGGGGTTCAGTCGTACGAGATTACAATTTCAAGGTCAGTCCGCTTATCCATGTCCGCGGACTACAGATTGGAGCGCCTACTCATCGGACCGATCCATTTAGTATTTACCACTATTTGTCTGTACCGCGCCGCTTCCTTATCTGCAACCCCCCCCTTCCTTCCCTCCTTATCGCGTTGAGGAGTATGTTATTCTCTCCTTTTTCTTCTTCCCTCTTCACTACTAACCGTCGTATTAGTTGCCCGGACTAAACTCTGTTTGGTTTTCTTCACGGCGCCCTTGAACGTTGAACTCGGGTCCCGGTTTTGCTGTTGCGGCGACTCCTCGGGACTCCCAGGTGGCTAACTCCAGAAATGATAAACCCTTCTCGCAAACGAACTGGGATGCCGGGGACGAAGCCAAAAGCCACCTACGTAATCGCCATTGGGACGTTGCGGTAGAGGTCTTCACCGATAAGATACCGTTCGAAGGACAGAAGAATGAAGCGGTCATATTATGCATCGCAAGGGAGCTGACTGGATATGCCAAGGAACGCTCAGGCAGTAGGACTTACCGGTGAGATGTGGAAACTCCAGCTGCTGGCAGCAGGATCCCGAAACACGGCCTACGAGAAGATTTCGAGGAGATAACAAAAGTTTGTTGTACACGACGACGACAAAATGTTATCCATAGGTACGTATTGTTCAAGTAATTCGGATCTCGTCTTCGGTCAAGGTATCGACTGACTTAGATGCGGCAGGACCCGCACCGAGTTCTAGTCGTCCTCAGGCAGGACCTGAAGCCATCCAACTGCGAACGATGCTGGAGGTCAGCTGATTGCAAACGAGGTCCGAGGTCGTTCAAGGTCTGGGTCCGTCCGAACACGAACGCGGTCCATGGCTCCACTACCCCGTGAGTGCTTTCTACTAGTTGGAGGGTTCCAATCTCAAGTACCGATGTGCCCGAAGCACCCAAACGTACGAGGGAATGTTTTCGTGGATTGTTCTGATATTGTTCTGATCTTGCGGTCTTCTGAACAGAACTGTTGTTGCACCCAATTGTTGCGGTTTTTCATGTATATGATTCACGTTATGTAACCTGGACGTGCCACCAATGGTACGATAACTGGGATAGTGCGTGATGCTCATCGGCCCGTCGCCCAATCCTATCCTGTGGGAAACATTTAATGCTCTTCCAACCCTACGATATACCATATATCGCCTCGATATCTCGACAAGATCTCGGGAATGACCTGCGCCAAAATGTCGGTAGAGATTTCCGGTCGAGGAGTCCCATGATGTCAGATCCGCCCCCAAGTTGTGATCTCCAATCTCTAACGAATCTGGAAGTGGATCGGTCTACTGAGTTTGGATACCTCAATGGGCAAGTATTACTTTTGTACGTGTTTCCGTGGCTCGTGGATCACTCGGTCGGTGCATGGCGACCTCGAGGCCGTTTCAATTTTCAGCCACCACATGCTTGTTGTGCGCCCATGGGGTTCTGACCCGATCTGCTGCCATCAGTGCTTCGGTCTCCATCTCTGTTGCTCTGGTTCTTCCCCTTGTTTCTTATCCATCGGGGAATTCTCGGGCACCACCCTCCGACATTTCTTGGGTGCCACCCATCGAGCGTTTCTCGAGCGCACAGCATCTATGCTCTGGAGAGATCCTCATCAGGGTTCTCTGCAGTAATCCGAGTCGGCTCGGCTAGCCAACTTCTTGGATGTGGTATAACTAAATTGTGGTGCAACCTCGTTCCACTTGCATTGAGCCCTTATCCGCCTTAGGTGTTAGATGCTATCCCAGTAACAGATGCGTCGTTCCGATGTTGTCTTCGCCGACCGCGCCACATCCGTGGTCACCACGATGTCTTGTCGTCATCCGGTAGACAGGCCGGCGAGTGTTAATCGATCCTTTTGTATACGGATTTGCCAACATGTGGGAAGGAACGGTCAGAGGCGAAAAGGTGGGTGTGAAATCTTACATAGGGAACGTGATGTGAATGCGAACAACCAGAAAGAGCCACTGGTGGTGTGTGATATTCATGAACTTCTCCGCGAAAAGACACACACAGCATCAGTGCTGATGGAACACATGAGAAGTGGTCGCCCGGAAAGAGTAAGTCATCCGAATGTTGCGCGGAGGTATCCAGGGTGTACAGTACAGCGGTTTACATCGTTGTTTGACATAATACGGGCGGCATCTTGGAAGCTGCTGGTTCGGTTTTGCGGAACCGCCGTGAAATGGAACGATCAAGACCCCGACCACCGTCTGGGGCTCAAACGCTCAAGCTCAAGACGTAATCTGACGGTTGGTCATTTTTCGGAACGGCTGTAAAATGGAACTGTCGGTGTCAAGACCCCCACCATTGTCCGGGCTCGAGGCGCAGCTTGACGGTTGATGGATTGTGATTTCCTTTCTGGGATCGTAGACCTCTCCAATAAGCATACCGGCTTATTCCGAATCTGCAACAGCCCGTATTAGGGTTAGGTTTAGGTTCACAGGACGGGGAACGATCCACCTCATCAACAGTGTGAACCTGAATCGACTGCTTCACCTTTCGATTGGTTATTTGCTCCTTATTGGCGTTGAGTATATAGCTCGCTCAGTCCCCAAGCGGGCTGACTCATTCCTCATGCCCTCACTCACACCGTTGCAACAGCTCCGTCGCCTTGACAGGCTTTTTCCGCAGTTCCCCGATCAACTAACGGGCCTCCTCTGTGAACGAAAGTACGGGGACTACGTGACAAGCATTCAAGACCACGATTTGTCCTGGCTGGTCGAGTATCTGGACGATGTACGTCCTCTGGTTGCTTTCACCAACTCGTTGCCGAAGCTACCTTAGGTTATCGATGCCCTCCACCCCTCCAGTCCCGCGTTCCGGGAGTCTCTGCGTGAACTCAGAGCAACCTGCGGCAGCCAGAGGATACTACCACAATCTCACATGCTTCCAGCTTCTTTCTTGAATACCGCTGAACGGCCGGTCGCCTCAAAGGGTTTCTACGATGTGTACGAAGGTTTCCTTCACGGCTCGAAGGTTTGTGTCAAACGGCTACGGGTTTACTCCATGGAGGGACCAACGGATGTCAAGCGTGTATGTTGCCGAGGTTACTCCATTCACTCGCGCATCTGATGAAACGCATAGGCATTCTGCCATGAGGCCGTGGTATGGAAGTGTTTGGCACACCCAAACATTGTCCCCTTCCTGGGTGTAACTTTTACTCCTTTCCAATCCATTTCGGTTTGGATGTCCGGTGGAGAGCTGTTGGGGTACATCACCACGCACCCGTGTTTCGATCGGATCGGACTTGTAGGTTGTCACCACACCGTCTTGGATTACGAAATTAACCCCCCCCCAGTTATCTGATATCGCAGACGGTCTCAACTACCTGCACTCCCTCAATGTAATCCACGGCGATCTCAAGGGGGTGAGTGAGGTCAAAGACCGTCTTCCGAATCAACTGACTCGTGCATTAGCCAAGCATCCTTGTGGACGATACGGGTCACGCACGACTCACCAACTTTTGCTTCGCTGACGTCGCTTCAGAATCGGGGTCCGCTGCATCCATAACCGACGGCCATGCAGTGCGATGGGCCGCACCCGAGGTCTTGGACACGGAAGGATCGGTCAGTAAGGAATCGGACGTGTATTCGTGGGCGATGGTGGTTATCGAGGTATGGGCACCCCACTTTTATAGAACGCTCCACTCATGGGTACAAAAGGTGTTCACCGGAAAGGTGCCATTCCATAATAGGATTGCCGCTACGGTTGCTGTAGACGTTCTATCCGGATACCGACCCGACCGACCGATCAACCCAAGCTTGACTGACGATCTCTGGGACCTGACCAAACGCTGCTGGAACCACGACCCACAGCGACGCCCGGAAATTTCGGAAGTTGTTCTGCGTTTACGAACTCTTTCCGCTCATGCAGATCTGGATGGCACGACTTTGGGGAGCGTTCGACAGGAAGAGATAGCATCCGGTGAGTTTTCTCTCATTCCCTCCAGCAAGGCGGTGCTCAGCGAGGTTGGAAGGTTCGCGTTACCAACCCTCCCGGTTGGCGGCCGCGTGTTACAAACTTCAACAGCTCTGGACGCTTGCCAGGTCCTCCCTCGCATCCAGGCCTGCTTCTGGCAAAGGCCCAGCCCACGGCGTCAAGTCAAAAAAGGACGAAAAGTCTATAGATGCCCCATATAGCCATTCCAGCGCATCAAGTTTACTGCAAAGAACATGCGGCTGGTTCTCAAAGTACAAAGCCCGTCCCACGCGCAACCGTCACGACCGCCCCAACAGGTCATTGCGCAAACAAGGTATGGCTGCGACGGACGAATGCGGTGGCATTTCTGAAACCTTCTCTCAGTGCCACACTCCCCCTCATGCACGCCCGGTTCTGTGGAGCGTGGGCGGCGTCCTGGTAAAAGGGTTGTTCTGTAGCCAGTCGAACGGGTGCTGTAGGATTCGGTGCGCGATTCAATTTTATCGGAAGGAGCTTGTCTTTAGTACGTACAAAAGGGTTCCGTCTACCCAGTTTGTCTTAGAACCCATGCCCGCGCTTGATAAGAGCGAGTTCGCCACCACTCAGCATCGCGCACACCAATGGGGCTGGGTGATCAAGCTAAGCGTAGAGGTGACAATGGAGTTAAAACGGATACATCCCACTGGTTGTAGTCCCTCCCGACCCCGTAATTCGGAAGGTTGGCTGGTTCTCGTGCGAAACGGACGCAGAGTTCACAATTCCAGACACGCGGTCCGGAGGCGATTCTAAGCCCCAGTGCACTGGATGGGGCCCTTCTGGTTCCCTTACAATTCGCCTAGACTCGTATAGACGCGACATGACCTGACAGCCGCCCAACATTAGGCATTTGTCATCGTATATGTTATCTTCTATCGCAACTCACCATAACCACCAAACGCCATCTTGGTCGGATCCGTGGCAGGAAACGTGGTTGATGCACTCTGGGCCAACATCGGGTACTGTGGATTGGCTGTGTTCTCGAGTCCAAACTGGCTCGACGAACAAGAGAAGGCGCTGATGGCTGTACTCACCTTCCTCGCTGTCTCACTTGCTTATACTAATTTCTACGATAGGCGACCCCTTGGCCCTGGATTTGAGATGTCCCACCCCGGGTCACAATCTGAGGCCTGAGTCGCCGGCCACCTCACGTAACGTGTATAGGTCCCCTGAACTTCACTGATTGTAATCATCGATGTCGATGGTATGGCTGTGTTGAGGTTCATGGGACCCTCCAAGAACCCGCCCCCTTGGAAGGTGCCAACGACCGAGTTTCACACTAATCGTCCAATAAATTTTGGATTGAAATTTGGAGCGTGACATATGGCAGGTTTAGCCGAACCCATGGGGCGCCGACCGTTGCGCATCACCTCGAGCCCAAGGATCTCTGGTGTAGACCCCGACTAAACCCTGCCGAGGACGGGAATCTCCTAGAACAAAATGTATACATTGTTAGATTATACGGTCTACAGCCACATGGTGCAGATGGGGATTCGTGTAATCCACGATAGGTACGGTGCAGTCTGGTGCACGAACTTGCATGCGTACATCACCCCAAAAAATAGTCAAATGAAAGGAAAATGAAAAAATAGGGCAAAAAACCGCTCCACATGAACGAAAAAAAGGTTCATCGTTGACCCTGGCGGCCGTCCCTCCACCTCCAGGTGATGGTTGTTATTCTAAAATGCCCATAGAGGTTAGCAATGAATGGTGACGACACGGGAACTTCTCCCTTCCGAGGTGGACTGGAGCCAATGGGATTGGAAGTGACTCACATCGCGGGCTCGCGTGCGGAAGTAAAACATTAACTCACTACTACGGTCTCGGATCGGACGCCGTGCATTTTTTCGAGACGTTCGACACGGGGTACAGCTTGCGTTCCAGAAGTCGGGGGTGGAGGGTGTCCACGTGTGCTTCGAGGCTCGATACGTATATCTTTCAACGGTCCTGAGCCTTCATTTTTTTCCTGAAATGAAACACCGCCCCGAAAAGTAACCGATTAGCTTACCGGTGACGAAACGTGCGGGAGGAAGAAAAGGGGAAGCGTACAGTTCCCAGGGGTGACCGGTGAAGAGTCGCCATTCGAGCATGTGGTCGCAGACCTTACGGTATTTTACACCATAAATATCCTTCATCGCCCCCGGGTGAGTGGGTGACTATCCGTAACACCAGAAATATACATATCCGTTCCAGTAGGGTTCCATCAGCCGAGGTTTATTTCTCAGTATCTGAGACACTCCACACATCGCAGGCAGACGAAATCGAAAGCTCAAGCACAGAGATTATACTGGCACCTTGTGGGCTTGAAGCAGGTGGGGTAGCGGTCCTTCCCGGCCCCGGTAATTTGGAAGGTTGGCCGGGTTTCGAGCGAAACAGCGGCAGCGTCGCGATTCCAGATGCGCGGTTTGAAGACAATATCAACGGCCCAAGACAACGGACGGGGTCCTGATAGTTCCCTTAAAAGGCCCTGGATATCTATCTAGACTCTTGTGTACACGGTGTAGCTTTACGGATGGTCACCCAGTGTAAGGACCAAGAGGAGATCAGATAGAAGCGAGGTGAAAATGCAAATCGAAGCGGCAGGTTCCTGGTGGTCGGCGCACAATTCTCGGCGATTTTCTGACATCCTTTTATTTTTATTTTTATTTTCCTCCGGCCTGCGCGTGGTGTCCATGTGCAGATGTTCCGATACTTACTTGTTTCTCCTCCGCCACCCACTCGTTTTAAATTTCTGTTTCCTTTTCGTGCTTCCCCCCTCTATTTTCTGATCTCCCTCCAGACTTCCGGCTCCGAGTCCATGGACCTTTTCGCCGGATCCGAGATTGACGCGCTTGCATTTCTCCCCATCATGAGAAATGAAACCAGGCGGGCAAATCCCTTTGGTGGACCAGACCCCCCGATCCTCTCCCTCACATGTCTTTGACCGGTCTCACCATTGGCCGGTGGCCCACCAACGGACATCGCACGTTCATTTCCAACCACGTTATGTCAAACTCGATGAATCCGGTGGAACCAGAGTCCGGCAGCACTAAAAGCTTGGTTTTGGTAAGCGCGCATCTCTCTCTGAGATACCGATGCTCACGGGTTCAACATGTCCAACGCGGACATCGACTACCACCCAGTGATTGTATGCCCCACGGCCCATCACCCCCTTCAAACACGCAGTTCCGTCCATCCTTAGCTTGAACACAGCCCTCCTCCGTCAGTCCCAGCCGAGAGAGCCAACTGATCTCCCGCGAACGATCGTGTGTGGCGCTCCCTCACGCAACAAGCACCTCACGTTCCCCACGTTATCCTACTCGCCCCGACCATGACCCTGGACTCGACGACCGGCGACTCTTTATCCGTCCTCAAGGATGGAAAACCGGAGCCAGGAATCCATGAAATCCAGAACCTCTGCACCCGGACCTCTATGGATGTCCACGACCACTTAAGGGAGGTGTGTTGTCGACCAGCCACAGATCTTGAGGACAGAATGGGG
>Ga0307517_10012411_pt1 | contig 11694 bp, 7 predicted proteins | sample 23_EM_MG_FD_194515 | JGI IMG/M metagenome (GOLD analysis project Ga0307517, IMG submission 194515) | Populus trichocarpa ectomycorrhiza microbial communities from riparian zone in the Pacific Northwest, United States - 23_EM | ecosystem: Host-associated > Plants > Roots > Unclassified | place... | reverse complement strand
TGTCGTAGCATAGCTGGGGATGCCTGTTTTCTGTGGAGATGGTCCAAGATCTTGGTTTGAGATGAGATATAACTGCGTCAATGTCATGATATTCATAGAATGTTTGGTTTGCTCCTGTAGCGCAAACTGTGTTTCACATGAAAAAAAAAAACACAAAAAATGATGTTTTTCATGCACACCGCAATTTGCACTGTGTAGCCAAAAAGGAAAAGAAGAATGATAGCATATAACCCTAATCCTGCATTTTAGTGCTTGCAGGAAGTGGCAGTGAGAACTGAGAGGAACAACAGAAAATCTTTGAAAATAAAAGGATGGCATGCTCTCTCTTTGAACCCGAATTCATATTTTTTGCATGTTATATTTTTATTTGAATTTACAGTTAGTGAGACATCATCTTATAATCAGTCTTTGCGTTAATCGAGATTAAATTCACCACTCATGGATTAGGCTAGCGCTGGATCACGTTCAGGGTTCGCTTGGTAGTATAACAAGGTGCAGTTGAAATTGCGTTCTGCTCCGATCATAATTATAAAAGTGCATATTTAATCTTGAAAGAATCTCACGGAAAATTCTCTCTTGAAATCTTAATTGAAAAAAAAACTATAATTAATTTATAGATTTTTTCAAACCGCAACTGTAAAAACATTTAGCATTTGGGCAGGAAGGAGCAATTTGCTATTGTCCTTGTGCCTAGACAGACAACGTTGACAGTATTTAATCTTGTTCTTTAAGTCACTGTTAAGGTCAATCTGTGAACATAGTTTTTGCTGAAGCACATGCCCCTTTATTTTATAATGTATAACTTTCAGATCAGTCAAGTTCTTGTTGCATTCATTTCTGGTTTATGATAACCTTGATCAAGATTAACAAAATAATAGCTTAATCCATTCCTAATCTCTTGCTCAAACTTAAAAAACACTTGCTATCTTCTTTTAGCATAATGAGCTTCAGAAATTAATCTTACTGTTAACATTTTGTCTGAATTCATCAGTTCTATGGTGGACGGTGCGGCAGCCAGCATATATTTAAACATGATGACAAACTAAGCAAGAAATCATTACCAAATGGCAGGAACTCACTGTCTGAATTCATCAGTTTTTCTGCTTGCTTGTTTATTTTACTGTGGATACAGGCAGATGTTTTGAAAGTGAATAATTTGACCTCTAGGAAGATGCGGACTTCTACTCTCAGATTATGATCTTCCTCATGGACAGTGCAGAAAATCATGGCTGCATTGAGAATTCCCCTGAGTGGTCAGTTCTGATTTCCTGGACCAGTCTTAAGCTGTCCTTTTCATGTATATTGCTGTGACAGAACTCTTCCTGCTGAGTTGAATTATTTAAGTTTTACATGCTGTGGGAAAAACTGATATGCAGAAGAAACTGGAGAGTTGATCAATGGGGGTAGTTCTTATTTATATTATGGCCTTGAGATATTTGGTTTACCCTGATTTCCTAGTACCAAGCTCCACACATTCTGAAAACTACTGAGCTAGCGATGTTTTCCTTTTTCGCAAGCATCCAAATCCGAGAAGTAATTTCTAATCCATTTTCGAATGATCCGGACCTCCTCCTTTCTTTGTGCTACCAACCATTGCGGATCGCTTTTTGTTGTTGCAAGTACATCCAAGCAATGAGAACCTGTCGTCGTGAGCATATGTTATGTAAATCTTCTCCTCATTACGACGATAATCAAGTTCATCATCAAAACATACCCTTCACAGTAGTGATAGCAACAACACTGTCTGATATGTTCTGCAACACCCTGTGATGAGAAACAGCACTGTGTTAAACAATGTTATGAACATAAGCTTCTGAATATATATTAGCAGGAGATATCAGATGTGTTGTTATTAGTTACCCGCCGCTGCTGTAAGGATCTCTTAGTCCATTGGAGAAAATGATGTTACTACCGAACCGTTTGAGAATCAGCTTTATATCCTGCAGGTTTCCATTGAAATCAACAGACTAGTTTTATGCAATACTAAATGATCCAGGGAAAGGAAAGGGGGAAGGAGAATGGCAGCGCAGCATACATGGCCTCCAAAATAAGTAGTAACCCAATGTGGTCTAGGAGGGACTCCGTATTCGTCCTTGCAGTCGTTGATATAAGCATTTAGATCAAATGGATATGGTTGAAACATGGAATCATTGCTGATGCCGAAAGGTATCACCATGTCAGCACACGTCTAATCACAAGAATGCAAAGTTAGTCATCTTTGTAAAAATATAGGATTGATTACATCTGTTTGAGCTCTAAATAAAGATAAGAAAACATAGTTTTACAATTATTTAATTGTCAAATAACCATCTTAATATAAAAGCTTAAGCTGTTAAGTGAGGTCTTTCTTTGGATTTGAAACTTTCACAGGTCCACGCTATCTTGTGTTTAATTTTTATCAAATAGAATAAGGGTGGTGAGATTCGAATTCGTGACCGCTTAACCTTGTGCTTAATTTTTATCAAATAGAATAGGAGTGATGGGATTCAAACTCGTTACTGCTTGGTCATCAAAACTCTGATACCATGTTAAAAAACCATCTCAACTAAAAAACTTAAATTGTTAAGTGAGTTCTCAATAAATGATTTATATTATTCTCTAACACTAATTACCTGCCAACTCCAACCAACATCGGTTTCGGTTTCTTTGGTGGGTTCGTTAACATAACATGGGAGTTCTCCTTGATAAGCAACCATGCCGGCAAATATTCTACCTAGAATGTCATTTCCAAAGGAAGGTTCATCAATGCTTTTACAGACCATGGTTACTGGATAGGATGGAGGCGCATCATATTGAGCAGCAGCCATATATATGCCGGCCAAGTAGTCTGTGAGCTCAGAAGAATTGTTCAAGGGCCTAAACGAAGAGTAAAAATTAGGCAGGACCATCAATTTTCAAGTCTAAGAATCAAAACCTGATAGCAAAAGCCAAAGCATTACTTGCAAGTCTCGAATTTCTTGCTCAGGATTGAAAGACCATCAGGTTCGGAAGCAATTTTGTCAATCACAGTCCATGACTTTTTTATAGTATCATGGCAACTCTGACTGTCTTCCTGCAAGCATAAATCAAACCTGTATTGACTAAAACATTGAGCTTTGAAACAAAACAAAATCAACAAAACATCAGAATTTGTTCTTTACTCTGAAATCTTTGGTGACAATAGAAACATAAGCATGCGCTGGTGTTATATCAGTGAAGTACAGGATTGGAGCTGAAGAGGCCAGAGCTCCGAGGGCAATATGTGGATATTTCAGCCGGAACCAGGAAGCAAGCACTACAAGAACAAGTTGGAATCAAAAGAAGAAATTTAAAGCAAATCAACAAAGGGTCGAAAACAAATTTGTAATCAAATAGCCTACTTCCACCATATGATGCTCCAACGACAATCACAGGAGAGCGTTGAACATGGAATTTCTCATTTACGTGGATGATTATCTCTGCATAGTCTGCTAAAGCTTGAGCTGAGTTGAAATATCCAAGTGTACTAGCATTTTTGAAAGCTTCATTCCTTGATCCAAATGGGATTGATTTCCCATAGTATCGGTGCTGACAAGAATAAAACCAATGAGATGCAAAGAAAGCTGTTCAGGATTACTGTCTAGAATTCTGTAAGAAGAATTATTCTAAATGGAAGAACCAGAATCCTTGTCTTTGAATTTACAAGGTATTCCTTATCTCAGCATGGATATTTCTTTGAATGAAATCGAAAAGGCGGTCATGATCTCGAGGCACGAGAGACGACCTGAGAATACCACCACCTGACCATGAAAACAAAGAAGGAAAGCATTTTATACAGATGAGCAACATTCTCACACACTGTTAATTACCTCTATGTAAACTTGAAGAGCCTTAAAACGATGGGCATTTTCTGCGAGGATCCCGATATCACCAAAGTCATTTTCTAATGGTGCTTCTTCCCCAAAGTAAACGAAGATCGGTGCATTGGAATTAGCACCACCCCAATACTTTGAGTTGATGACATATCTTTGTTGAAACATGTCAAAGCTATCAGGCCTATAATTGAAGTGATCAAGTGTTTGATTGTAATAAAATGTCTGCAAGTTGTGATAAATACTTGATGCAGCAAAACTTGCAGAATTCCTTGAAATTCTTCCCAGTGGTTTCACCCTTGGATTGTTCATTCCTCCAAGTCGAGCCAACCGCGGTATGCGCAACCCTTTTGCAGTCACAGAAGTTGAGTGCATAACTGGAATGAGCATTAGTATTGGAAGCCATTGAAGTGCAACCATTGGAGACTTCATGGAAATATATCTAGTAGAAAATCTCTTACGTTTCAATGTAGTTTGAAATTTGTGGTTATGTTCAAGGATTCCAACAAGCAACAAGCACTTTTATACTGTCATAATGATGGAAGCAGAAACACAAACAATAAGATAATAGCAAGAGAATTGAAAAAGTAATAAAGGAAAAGTAATGAAAGTCATAATAAAATAAATTAGGAAAAATAATAATAAAATAAATTAGTAAAAATAAAATTATCAATCTCAATATTTTATTTTCTAAACTAAATAGAAGAAAAAAATCACCACATAAAAAGAAATATTTTCCTAAACTAAATAGGAAATAATAATAACTTAGAAAAATATTTTTTTTTCTAAAAATCCTCTTATATCAGTTTTCCTGGATTGGAGAGAACTCGTCCTCGAGTTTTGGTCACCACTTTATCGCTATTATTGACCATTTAAAATAGTGTTAGCTAGTTCCATTGTGCTCCTTGTTCCTTACCGAACTTAGATAAGATATCCCAAGAATCAATTCCCAAAATTAACACCTTTAATCTTGATGGAATCATCACTAATCATCAATGACTTGTTCCACATTATATTTATATTCATATTATCCAGACTATCCACCTTCTCTTCATTCTCCTTCTTTTCCTTCTCTGTAATTATGGATAAAAACAACATTTTTTTTTACTTTTGCCTTCAATAACCACCACCTCTCTCCTGTACACCAATAATATATGCTTTTCTTTTATACCGAGGATATATATATTATATCATTTTTAATGTATGAAATTCTATTAAAATAGATATTATATCATACCAAACACTATCAAATATCTCTTATCAATAGAAAACAAAACGAGATAATGTTTATCCACAATTACCTCGGTGTCTTTATTTAACCAAGTTAGCTCGTAGGGTTTAAGATAGCTCTCGATTTTTAGTTGGAGATTCTTTACTACCTCTATGGACATCGTATTCTCGTAGCTACGTTTTTTATTAAGTTGCAATCTTTATCTTTTATAGTGTATGTTGAATGGAAGATGTTAGTAAACCATCAATCTTCTTCCAAATCACCTTTAGGTGTAAACAAACTCTTTTGTATGATTAAGGTAATACCACCATCTCTATGCAGAATCTCCCAACTACTATCTCGAGTCATCAAAAACTGGATCAATCACATCATCCACATGCTCCTTTATCCATAGATAATTACTTGTAAGAGTTTCTAGTTTACTGGACTCTTTAACACAATGCCCTAATTCACCACACTTATAACAATGAATTCAAAAAAGTTGAATTAGAGACCTGACTTGTACTCTGACTTGTTGTCTACTGAGTTTGTTGAGTAGGTATGGCTTGGGGATGGTTGGCCTTTGATTATTGTTGGGTCTTTCTCTATTGTATTGATCTGTCCGGAAACTCCTACTAACTGCCCTAGCTAGCTATTGTTTCTTAATGGTCAAAGCCCTTTGATATGCCTATGAAACTGTCTACTAAGACTGCATGCACAATACGTCCTAGATGGACAATATAAATCACTCAGATATCTTTCCATCAACAACTCTTCTATTTCTACCAAGTCATTTCTTGTTACTAATTAATAAAACTCATTAGTATAATCATTGATAGATTTACCTCATTGTCTCAACGTATGGAGTCGTTAGTATAGTGTTTGCACATAGTTAAAAGGAAGAAAATTATCTTTCATCTTCTTTTTTATCTTGTCTCAATCACTAATTCTCGACTTCTCGTACCTCTCATATGACCTCTTTAATTGTTTCTACCAGACAGAAGCCCAACCCTTCAATTGGATCATAACTAGTTTTACCCTTATATGTTCTAGAATCTTTTTACACTTAAAAATTCATTTAACTTTTTTTAACTAATTGATGATCTCATCTGCTTGTAAAGTTCCTACAAAATTAAGAAGTTTAATTTGAAAACCAAAATCTTTACGATATCTTTCCCTATCAAGAGCACTATTTACTCATGGGCATAACTTAACAATAGGTGCCACTTATTGAAGAACTTTTCCATAAGACGCCTATTTTTAGTAGAAATCATATAAGACTTTCTAAACCATCATAAATATCAAAATAAAAATTCCTATTTTTATTTTTACTTTAATAGGAGTCAAAACTATTGTGATCAAATTAGTATTACTAGCTAGTAAAAATGATAGATTTATATGAAAAGGCTCTCAATTTAAAAAGGAAAAAGAAGCAAGAGTATAAACAATTCAACACGACTGATAATAATTTCTCATATTTGCACGATAAAAAAAATAAAAATCCAAGCCCCCTTATTCTAAGCAAGTTTTCCCTAAATATGTTAATATGAATTTCCCGTTTTAAATATAATATGAATTTTCCCTTTTATACCTTTTCCAATTTCACTTTTGATATAAAATTTTAAATTTTCTAAATTTTAATTTAACTCATTTTTTTTAACCGGGAGTTTACACTAGCTTATGAGTTCTTCCTACAAGCCATTGTTTGGCCTAACCCTTGTCTTTGATATCATTTGTCATGACACTAACATCTTTCAAGTCCACAAACCATGGCACCAACCTTGTTAACAATTCGTTGTAGCAGAGTAAGCTGAAAAAACCCTTTCTACGTTAAAGGCCTAAATGTTCTTATTGAAAACTAAACTAAAGCATTAACACCTTTATAATGACGAGGCCTTTTTTATTACAGGATGCTGGGTGCGCAAGAGCGTTCAACCTTAAACAAGGAGGTTTCACCTTCATTTAGTCACTTTGCTATGATGTAATACGCAGTCGTCTTGAGGCCGTAAGATGTATGATGTGACTCTGTATTTTCCTCTGCAATGGGTTTTCTGTATTGGATAGAGATCCTTGGTCAGTCTTTTATTCCTCATGTTAGGGCTTTAAAGCCAACCGCATGGTAAGCTTCATAATTTGTCTCTGTATGTCCTTTATCATGAGCTCCTGAATGTTTCTCTCCTAAAAAAAACCTTCCTTATCCTCTCCTCCTACTGAACACACCCTGTTACTTATTCCTACCATGATTGTTCTGTAGCACATAGCAAAACAAAAATAACTTGGGATTACAACACACAACAAGTAATAACCTAGGATCGTTGGGCTTGAAACCAACTAACACATACGGAAGCACAAACAATATGACAATAACAAGAGAAAACAGATTAATGACTGAAATATGATAGAACACAAAAACCCTAATTTGTAGTTTTATTGTTGAAGAGAAAACTCTATTATAATTTGACTCTTTAGAAAGTTTACAAATACTTAAATAATTCCAAAAACCAACATAAACAAATTAGTAAATCCAAAAATAAAGGAAAAGTAATATAAGTCCGAAATAAATAGGGAAAAAAAATAAAATTATCAATCTCAATATTTGATTTTCTAAACTAAATAGAAAAAAAAAAACTAGCACAAAAAAAATATTTTTCTAAACTAAATAGAAAATAATAATAACTAAAAAAAATAAATTTTCCTTAAAAATCCTCGTGCATCACATAAGATAAGATAGTTCAGTGTGGAAAAATATTGCAGGCGTAATAACCTGCCTATAATATTAATTGACATCCCATGATATGGACAATCAAAAACCATTTCGAAAACTTCTTTTTTAGTAAAATTAATTAACACTAATTGCCAACTTTAACAAAAACAAACAATCAAATATCGATATTAATCCTCTCAACAACAAAGTTTGCTTGCTCACAGTAGTTTTTCTGATGGTGAGAGGTAACAACACCACAATGAAATGAGGCTATAATTGAATATAGATAGCTGAAGCTACGCAATTCTGGACATAGAGATTGATTGAAAAGTTCGAATAATTAAAACCTTGAAACTACATAACATTTTGAGAAATTAGGTGCAAGAAATGTGTGCTTGAAGGCACACAATTCCAAAATATCTGTTACTATATCCTGCAATGGGGTTGAACAGCAGGCCATATATAGTGGAAAATCACTGCATGTTCTCAAGTTGCTGTATGTATACCTCTTTGCATGCATTATTGAAGACCATGGATAGGATAGTTACTATATTGAATGGTTTTTGGCCTTTTCCATTGCGTGCTTAGCAGTCAAATCTTGAGGAAATGGAAAATCGACAATTTCAGAGGCATTTGGGTGAAGTAATGGACACCTGAGTAGGACTTTCAAACCGTTCTTGTGCAACTATTAGCTTGAAAGCAACTTGGCAATTCTTAGTAAGAGATGTTGTAACCCATTTGGCTCAATGTTAAGCAGTAAGTGCACCAATGGCAATGAACAAAACTTGGTTTTGTGTATGAAGGAAGAGAGCTTCATGTCAATCCTATGTTTAGTCTTTGCGAAAGATAAATGGGTGTTGGTGTCTGGTCTGATCCCGCAAAGATGACCGACAAGAAGGATCATCAGAAAATCTCTAGGTTTTTGAAAATAAAAAAGGTGATATATATAGCTGTCAAACCCGGATTAAGGGTTCGATCCGGAAAAAACTTTGATTATTGAATTGTTTTGTTTAAAAGCAAGAGATGATGCATGATATTATAGTCTAAATGTTTTTTAAAAATATTTTTATTTGAAGAGATGATGTTTGATACTGTGATGTAAATGTTTTTTAAAAATATATTCATTTGAAAATACATTAAAATTATTTTTTTATTTTTAATCATTAAAAAACACAAAAATAACATAAATTTAATGTTTTTCTGATAAAAATATATTTTTAATAAGCATTTAAAAACAAAAGTTATGACACCAGTGTAAATTTTGTCTTTATCTAAAATTATAACCTCTTAAATTTTGTATCCCTACTTGTCACAATGATTCTACTTCCTTGGCAAAACAAACCATCATCTCCTACTAAATATTTTAAATGTAGTGTTATAGACATCATCAAGAACTAGGAGGACTTTTTTTCTTTGAAGCATTCACTTAAAGGTCTGGGGTAAAACTTCTGTGCGCATATTAATTCAGATCTTTCTTCTCTTATATATACTTCACCTACATGAGCTCGTCCATGCTTCTCTGTTTCTTCCCTAACATTTCTGAAAAAGCAATGGCCTTCAAGTTGACGATAGTTTCGATGATATACAGCTTCAGCCATTGTTGACTTACCTATACCACCGGCCATCCCCCAGATTCCCACGATGAGCACAATGGTTGATCCAAATGATAGTAATGATTCAATGTTCTTAACGCGTGATTGCACCCAAACAAGGCGTTCTGAATCAATTGAGGGTGATGGCGCATGGTGCAATTTCTTCTGAATGTCAGAAACAAGTTCCTTAATTAGCTTGGTCTCATCCCTGCATGCAGTGCATAATAAATCAAGAACAAATTAAAGACAAGCTAGGCAGCAAGTAAAATAAGCCACTAGAACCAAAGAAATTTCATCATAACATGCGCATTGTCTTTCATGCTTGCAAAGTGCATCTCCATAGCTCCCAGTCAGATCTTGAACATGGCCTGGAACAGTTTTGTAGAAAACAGGTAAAACCATCTGTCATTTGTTCTCCATGCACTCAACAATCTTGGTGAGTTCCCTCAAACAGAGAAAGTATAGAATCTGCATAATTTTCGGAGAAAATGACGATCGAAATATATGACTCTTCAATCATTTCCAAGAGGACAAGCTCGGTCTATCTCCTCCATCAAGTTTATAAGCGATGCAAGCATCAATTTGGTTTTGACACAAAGCGTGGTAAAGATGAGACTGGTAAGACTTTTGCGGGTGTTTGTGCCTCTAAACCTAAGGAACACGTTGCCCTTAGTTCAAACATGGAGTAATGGGAGAGAGGAAGTGGAAGCCATATAGTTGTAACATTTTTTGCTACTAATTATTTTAAAATTTTAACTTGAAGAAGGACAACAAGAATACTTGATGCATTAGATTTTATCTAGGCTCCGTTTGTCCAAGTTTTTGCTGTTTTTTGGGGTCGAAAAACATGGAAAATGATGCTTTTCAACTCAAAAAAGCAAAAGCAGCAACTTAATTAGCGGACATGCTTTAATTAATTAATTATTATGTCCAACAACTAATTAAAAGAAAATTTTAATTAGGGGAAAAGTTTACTGAAATGCATTACATTTTTTCAATTCTCATTTGATGAAATAATAAAGACAAATATATAAGAAAACAAGTGTGAAAGAGAACTTCATCCTTTTCTCAATCTCCATCTGGTTACTGGTGATGGTGATGGTATTTTATTCTAAGAGAAAAAAAAGTATAAAAATCTCGATAGTTGTTACCTAATCCTTGGGTAGTGTTTGCTATGTTGGATAGAATGAGACTTCACTTACTAGAATTGAACTGAATAAATAACTCTCTTTATCTTGCGTTTAGTGTGATTTGAAGTGAAATGGATAATTCATTTTATTTTATGTTTGGTAAACATAGATGCCGCTGACTTGGGGTCTAGACCGACCCGAGTTAAAAAAATAAAAAAAAAATTGATCCAATATGATCCAATAAAAAACTCATGACCCAGGTCAACTCTCAAGTTAAGTTTTAAAATTATAATAATGATCACTTTTATTCATAAGTTGACCCGGGTCAACCCGAGTTGACCCTCCTAGCCTATGACCTATGCCTTACCTCAGGTCGACCCCAAGTTGAGTTTTAAAACTATGATAATAAGTATTTTTACTCTTACATTGACCTAGATCAACTCGGGTTGACTATCCCGACCCGCCCGTGACTCGGGCATTGTCTCGGGTCGATCCTCGAGTCGAGTTTTAAAACTAAAATAATAATCACTTTTATCTTTACGTTGACTCGATTCAATGATCAGCCTGATTCATGTCCCAGACCTTATCTCAGGCCGACCCTCTAATCGAGTTTTAAAACTATGTTAATAATTACTTTTATATATTTATATTACCCTAAACCAACCTCGGTTAGCCCTTGTGTAGAGAACTAGACAAGCTTGTCCTACCCCTTTTAGTAGGACAAAACTTTCTCCACTAAAACAACCTTGGATGGGACAAAAAATGATTTATGTACTGTCCAAACAAGTTTTTTAAAAAAATTATCATGTTCAGTCTATTTTTGTATAACATACCAAACACTGTCTAAAGCTTCTCGACAATTATTACTTGATACTATTGAATGAGTTTCGACCATAATTTTAAAATCTGGCCCGACCTGATGGGTCAACTAGAGGCCGAAACCAGACTGAGTTTTAAAAAAAATAAGGAAAGACACAAATTTAGGTGATTCAATCAAAATCTTGGTTGACATGATAATCTGATCAAAAACCTGGTTGCAACTTATCTATTGACTATTTATTTTTTTTTAACAAAAATAATTTCGTTTTGATTTATATAAAAAAATAAGAGCTACCCAAGATGATCTGGTGACCAAATCAAAGCTCATGACTCGGATCTTAAGCCAGATTGATTACCGGCCGGGTTAAAGAAATACATTCTCAACCAAATAATTGGCAAACTTACTTTT
>Ga0307517_10012409_pt1 | contig 11695 bp, 10 predicted proteins | sample 23_EM_MG_FD_194515 | JGI IMG/M metagenome (GOLD analysis project Ga0307517, IMG submission 194515) | Populus trichocarpa ectomycorrhiza microbial communities from riparian zone in the Pacific Northwest, United States - 23_EM | ecosystem: Host-associated > Plants > Roots > Unclassified | place... | reverse complement strand
ATTCAACTGTGAAGAAGGTTTGCACCATCTTCACTGCTTTCAAGTGCTTTATCTAAAGAAATACCTAGTTGTAAAAGTTAGGACTCTGCTTTTAAGATGTTATATTTGCCAACCATTCTGTAATTAGTCTAGATAACTGGTCATGTTATCTTCTGAATACGCAATGTACTGTCAACCTATGGCAGCTTATTCTTCGTTTCAAGATTGTTGATTTCTAGTATGCATTGCTGGGAAATTAATGTAATTACAGCTAACGTTATCAAGCCCGTCATCTGGTTAATTTAAGGGCTACGCTTCAGGCCTTGTTCAATTCCTAAGTTCAGGCCAAGCCCCTAAGAAGCAAAAGCAAAAGCGAGCAGCGGGCTTTGGCTCATTCAATGCCATCAACCAAGAAAGTTTTTCGACTTCAGGGATTACCCCTCCTCTTTTAAACAAGTCTCGATAAAAAACTAGACCATGAGTAGGCGACAGTATTTGGAGATCCTCGCACCAAGCACAGTGGTAGTTTAATAAATTATTAGGGTTAGTGAGGTTTTTTCACAAAATCAATTATCTGTTAGCAGATTGATTGAGAATAAATATATTTTTCTTTTCTGTATTTTAAACTATAATGAAATAATTAAAATAATTTTGAAAGCAAAATTTTTAAATCTGGCATCCAAGTTTTTTTTTTTCTCAATATTTTCCTACGGTTTCCTCATTTTAAGCAAGTTTTTTGAGGGGTAATTTGGTTTTATAATTTTTTTTAATTGTTATTTTCAGTTTTGCATCTTTTTGTCTAATTAATTTTATTTTTAATTTTATCATTCAATATTTAATTGATCCAATTACCTAAGTCATGAATTTAAAAAGCTAATGTAAGTTAATATATTTTTAATTTTATTATTTATTTTTTAAATGTGTTTCGTGATTTTTTTATTTTATTTTTATCTAATTATCCCAATCTACATGTATTATGGATTTAACAAGTTAATTTGAGTTTACTACTCAATCTTTTTTATAAAGGTTTTATCTTAAAAATAATTTTAATATATTTTCAAATATTATTTTTTATGAAAAAATATCAGGCCAGTGATATATCTCAAGTTAACGTCTAGTTTTACAACTAAATAGAAATTCCAATACTTTATTTACTATATTAAATCTAAAAATTTATTTATAACATCAGTCTATATAATTCTTTTATTCTTTTTTTTTTTCCTTGTGAAAACTAAGTGCTTGGTTTACTTGGTTAGGCCTTGGCTTAACAACTAGGGCTAATTTGACACAATCGACAGGGTCTGTTTGCCGTTTTGCTTCAATTTTTTTTAATAATGTTTTTAAATTATTTTAACGTGATAAAATTAAAAAAAATTATTTTAATATATTTTAAAGTAGAATATTTTCTTAAAATTATCCTTTACTTACTTTCCAAACCGCCACGAAGAGTGTCCGAAATTGAATCCTTTCTGCTGCTGTAGCAGTCAGGGACTCAGGTGTGTGCACGTGTTTTTCGAAATCTATTTTTTCAGTCTTTCCTTGATAAATAAATAAGAAGCCGAGAGAGAAAGAGAGGTCACCCATTTTTTATTTCGAGTCCTCAAGTTTTAAAAACTGCGCGTAAAACTGTGCGGTTGTTGAAACTTAAAAAGAGAGGGAGGAGGCGCATCGAGAGAGAGAAAGTGAAGTCTCTGTTGAGCAGAGCAGTGACAGTGCAGAAAGAGAAGATGACGAGAAAAGGGAAGGAAGTAGTGATATCAACAAGCCTTAATCACAACAGTGCCGAAGATAAAGAAGAAGAAGGCGGGTTCGATCACTCAAAAATCAATGGCCGACCTTTCTCTCCTTTCCCAAGTTTCTCCTCTCGCAATGCTTCCTCTAAATACGACTTTGTCAAGGTCTGCGTTTTGCTCCCTGCAATTTTCTTCAAAACCTAAATAAACGATGAGAACCCTTTATTCAATTCAGTTGATTTTTGTTTGTGGTGGTATATATTTAATACAGGTGAAGGTGTGGTTAGGTGAAAACGCTGATCACTGCTATGTTTTATCAAGATTCCTGCTCAGCAGAATGTTGACTGTCACTAAGGTCTCAAATTATTTACTCTTTTTTTTAGAGATTGTGTTTGATGACGAAATTTTATGCTGATGGTAACAAGTAGTGTTAATTGTTTTTCGTCTCCGAGTTTCATTTTTGGTTATTCTAAGATTTTGGGTGATTTCAGATACCCAATCATGTTGCTATTAAAATTGCTCTTGAACTCAAGAAGCTGCTTATCGATAACAGCCTGCTCGATGTGTAATACCTATTCTAACTTTCCTTTCGTTTTTCTCTTTTTACCCTATGTGTTAGTGTTGGTGATAAATTTTTGGTTTTTCCTGAATTTTCAAGTAATGGTCAATCTCTTGCGCTATTTTTGCAGCTCTCAGTCTGATTTGGAAGCCAATCTTTTCAAGGTACATGGCCTTTCCTTCTGTAATGTTACAATTCTTAGATGCCTGTGGATATCAAAGGGCATAATCTCCTATATTAGAGGAGTTTGGATTTGCCAGTTTCTTTCTTGTGACTGTCATGGAAGGACTGCACTAAACACTAGAACACTTTTGAGACTTTCTAAATATTGGATTTAGTTTCATTAGCCCTCCTTATACATAGGAGTCTATTTGCAGCTTATGGAGCGGCGGGGCTATGGAGAAGAGTACATAAATCATTACAAAATGATGACCAGGTAATTTAGAGTTCTATTCTCAGAATTCACTTGACTTTTGGCTGCTCAGAAGCACCTTCTTGACTTATTATCCTTTTCTTCATTAAAAAAAAAACAAATATAAAAGGTTTTTGCAGATTTTATGTTGAAAAAAAATTGATTTTTTTCCTGGTCATATCCTTTTAGATTTCACTATCAACGAGTGCCCTTGGTAATTCTTGTTTGTGGAACTGCCTGTGTTGGGAAGTCTACCATAGCTACCCAACTTGCACAACGGCTGAATTTGCCTAATGTCTTGCAGGTCCTTCCTTCCACCTAGCTTTGAAGAATTTTGCTTCCCTTATTTTCTTTTCATGTACCCACTCGTTTGGGTTCAATACTATGCCTCACATTTATGTTTTTTTTTTACGTGACAGACAGATATGGTGTATGAATTGCTGCGAACATCAACTGAGTATGTGTATTTCATGCTTTCCATTTTTAATTCCATGGTTTCTATTTCCGATGTTAGAAGCATTTCTGTCTAGAGGAATTAAGAATATCAGAAGCATGCCAAGCTATCTAGCATGCTAAATGAAGAGCAAGAAAGGTTTTAATAAGGAAGATTCTTTTTGAAAAATGTATATTGTTGACTGGAAATAAGGACTCTGGAATTTATATATAACCAGGTTTCATTTTTTTTTTTGACACTATATTGTTGTCTCTAGTATATGATATTGCATCCTACAATGAAGATTATTAGTCATGCTAGCTATCACTTAACCCTTTTTATTCTCTGGATCATATTAGATTACTCACTCTTCTCTTTTATCCGAGTTAGTGCACCATTGGCATCTACTCCTGTATGGGCACGGGAATTCAGCTCTTCTGAGGAGTTAATTACTGAATTTTGTAGAGAATGCAGAATTGTTCGTAAAGGTAGCCTGTCTGTTTTGTCATCTTTCTTCTTTGATCACCCTTCTTATCTGAAAAATTCCCCTTTTCCTTGCCTACCCATCTGATATTCGTAGTTTTAATTATTTAATGGATTTCAATGATGTTCTTTATTATATTAGAAACTGTATTAATTTTGCTAGATGGTCTGCAAGTGCATGGGTTTTTGATTTGTTAAATAATGCTTACTTCATAGGTTTGGCTGGTGATTTGAAGAAAGCAATGAAAGATGGAAAGCCAATTATAATTGAGGTAAGGCTAATTTTCCATTTTTATGCAGGTTGTCAATTAGATTGCACCATCAAAACTTCCAGTCAACACTTATTTCTTTGCTGTTAATATCCGCCCGTCTGCTAAGATTCTAACAAAACCATACATCAAATGGTCTTATGATGCGATATCATGGGGGAGTAACAGACAGTGAGCTGGACAATTCTTTTGGAATTTGATGCATGGCATGAACATATTTGATCTGCATATTAAAAATCTGGCACTCATTGCTAAATTACTCAAATTGTACCCCTTTTTAATTTAGGATGGGTGGAAGCCTGTGTTCTGCGCATGCATGTGCATGTGTATCATAAATATTGTTCACATTACATTGGTTGGCTGTATAGTTTTTCAAAAAATACAGTCCCATTATATATAAAAAATGGAACATTGTCTGCATCTATTCATTGAAGCTTTTATTTTGTTAACGTTTGGGGTGTTTGTTATGGCTGTTATCATCCACAATCCTGTAAATGAAGTTTTGCTACAATAAGATGACCTCAGTAGGGAAAGATTGTGAGGATTTTGTAGAAGTGCGATACCATCAGAATGATTTTAATCTTTGGATAAAAAAACTGTAAAATTGTTTTATCAGCCTCCTTGCGGTGCATTCCTTTTGGGGATTTTGAGAGGGGAATTCTTTGTTTGACCTTTAATGCCACGGGAGGGCCAATTTGTTTTGATTTTGTATCTCTTGCACTTTCTGCTAAGGATGATGTCTTATCCTGCTCCTCTCTTATCAATGATATTTTCTTACTTATCAAAGAAAAGAAGATGATCGGAAACTAATCAATGTTGAAAAGATGAGTAATTATGCCTTTAGTTATTCTCTGGGGGAGTCAGAAAAAATTGTAGTTCTGACTGGCTATTGATGATGTTGCCAAAGTCGAGGAAGTGGAAGAGGGGACTTTGTGTTCAGATCTAGTGCAATTAGGTTGTGATTAAATCCAATTATTGAAAAATGACTGTTAAACTGACTTGATAATGCCCAAGCATTTTTAATGTAGAAACATGTTAGATGTTGAGATTCTTGTTATAATATTGAATGGCATGGTAATGTCTCCGAGTACTCCTATCTGATCTGCAGTTGTTTCTGACAAATAATGATAGGGGATACATTTGGATCCAAGCATTTACTTGATGGATGAAGAAAATAAGTTACCAGCTAAAATGCCAGAAAAATCTGAGACAAACACTGTGTCAGTGAGTCTAGATGATGATCCTGCAAGACAGTTGGAAAATAATTCTGTCAGTGAAAATAATACTGAAAATAGCAACTGCACTACGGGATATTTGACCTCAGAAGAAGGGAAATCTGTTAACCTGGTAAATAAAGTTGTGGATTCACAGGAATCTATAGATAAAGCTGGAAGCATTTCTGACAGTAAAGGTAATTATTTTTCTGGTTTTGATGACGAGTTCAATATTCTATTTAGTCTCTTCTAACTCATAAATTGTTTGATGACAAGTTTTGAATGCATGCATGAATGACACGGGTGACAGTTTCCATTCCTGGATTTTTAGGTGAAACTATTAAGGATCTTGAGGGAGATAGAAAGACTTCTGTTAGCTTAAAATCTGGTCCTGAACCAATAATTATACCAATAGTTCTGAAGATGGCTGAATTTGACCACAAGGTTTGTACTTCTATTCTTGCTGTGTCAAAAGATTCTTCATATTCTTGATATAAACAGACGGTACTTGTTCCTATATCCGAATTATATCGTTCCACTTCCCTTCCCTCATTATTTACCAAATGGATGGTACTTATTCCTATATCGGAAATATATTTGTTCTAGTTCCCTTCCCTCATTATCTTTCACTTTCTGAAGGTTTCATATTAGAGGGCGTTTGACACAACTTTTGCTTATGCTTTTTTGTGCTTTTCAAACGTTCTTTTGACTTGAAAAAGTATTAAATTAATGTTTTTTTTAGTGTTTTCTCATGGTTTTGATGTGCTGATGTCAAAAATAAAAAATAAAAAATAAAAAAATTCTGAAAAAAATTTATTTTGATGCATTTTTAAATGTAAAACTATTTAAAAAAGCACCCTGCACTACAATCCCAAACACCCAATCTTGCATCCTTATTATTGGTCCCTTCTATCAATCTTTTCTTCCCTTGTGCAGGCATTACTTGAGGAGTGGATCTCAACACGTTCATTTAGTGATAAATGCCCTGCTGAGGTATCAAAGACTGCTGAGGTATTATTGTCATTTGCCTACGTCAAACTTAGGCAATCAACCAAGTTTTAATAAGTTAACAGAGTTAAATATTAGCAAACAATCAATGAGACAATCCATGGTTAAACTTGGATTTCCAAATCAGAGGTTTTACATTGTCAGGTACATATCTGGGGATGGATGTGTGGGAATTTAGGGGATGTGGGAGGCTACCTCATTGATCACCAATACCTTAACAGGCCTGGCTGAAAATGTGGTAAATTAGTTTTAGTAGTAGAAGTAACATGGTTCTTCAATCAAATGCAAAAACAAAAACAGAATAATAAATCAAGCGATGGTCAATGACCCTGGTGAAGCACTTCCATTTTTCTAAATATTTTTAAAGATAAAAGGCATTAGAAAATTCTGGCATGAAGGTTAGCAGGATGAAAGCAATGAACAGTAAAAGATCAGGCATTGGTGGAAAATACAGTAACTCCTGGATGTATTTGGTGAGTGGGAAAGTGGATCAAAAGCAGCAAATTGCAAAAGCAACCAAGTGTTGCCAAGTTCAAATAATTCTAGATTGGATTAAGATAGCAAATAATAACTTCTCGTTTGCTCGCTAACACTTTTGTTCTGCTTAATCAATGGAAATTGGCTGGAAAACTCCTTATTCACTTCAACAAGTAAAAGTCTAGCTTAGTATTATTCCACTAACAAGCTTCTTGTTTCAACACTTTGCTTGCTATTGAAACAAATCTAGAATATAAATTAAATTTTTTTTTACTTAGTGCAATATAAAGTTTGATGTTATATAGGTATTCCCAGAAATTGCTTAACTGTTATGTTTATGCTCTGGATGAATTCCTGGTAAAAAACTTATTGCAGTATCAAAGAGAAATGTTTATTCCACTTTGTTCTGGTAAAATGTGAGGCAAGATTTTGTAGAAACAAGTTTTCAATTGATTTTCTTTTATTCTGTATCGTTGTGTTGATTGTTCGCTAATTTCACAAAAGTTCAATTGATTGTCTTGTTTTTTTTTCTTTGTAATAGATAGTTTGTTGAACTTTATTCAGAATATGTTCATATATGATTTTTATTTTCAGGACAAAGATAGGTCAATTACCAATTTGAAAATCATTCAGGACTATCTCATCTCATTCAAGTCACAGGTTTGCTTCTTCATGTGTGTTTGTTAATTGACAACATGCCATAGAGATTTGTAGTTTTGCTTCTTTATTAATAATTTGGAAATAATTGATTCTAAATATTAGAAACATTGTGATCAAAAGTTGGATTGAGATATTGATGAGAACAAGTTTTGCTTTGATGTCTTGTTTGTAGAGTTATTGTATTTTATTACATGACCAAGTGGCTAATTCGGATGTTAAAGTCAAAGAAATCAGGTACATATTTTGTCAAATTGCAAGATGAAAATTATTGATGAAAAATGCGGGAACCTTTATTCATGGTATTATGTTATTGGGCTGGAGCAATAGACGATTCATGGAATTGTTGTCATGCTTGGGAAGTAACTTTTGATTTGGGCTGGAGAGCATTGGAGATGGTTGATTGAAATTGAAGTGAGCAGGCATAGGAACAGGGCTGACCGATTTATTTCAGTCACATGATAATTGATACTTCTTTTCTGTTTGAAAGATGGGTGTAAATCCATGACGTGGTTCAGATATGCTCTTACAAGCAAGTTTATTTATGCTTCAAAGGAAGAAATGAAGAAAATAATTAAACTATCACAGAAATAATAGGGCGGTGACTGTATTTTATTATTAGTGTTATGGGTTTCTGAAATGTCATTCTACCAGTTGAGTGAGATCATACTTCTCAAAGTCTTAACTAGGTGTTTCAAAGTATATGAGCACCATTTTCTTTTTTCTCCTAAAATACATTGCATTTTTCATGGAACAGGGTCTGACAGTTGCCAATATATCAGCCACAACATTCCCTCAAACACTGGATTGGCTGCATGGCTATCTTCTTCAGGTAAAATTTACTGATCAGTTTTGTATAATTCTGAAATGTGTTGACCACTGAACATGTTGTTCACCTGGAAAATTGGATGTGTTGGAGATTAACTAACTGTTCCGACATCACATTGCTGGTGTTCTCCCACATCAGCAAGGAATTTGAAAAGCTGCTGCCCTTGTGTGCGAGGCAGTTTATTTACTGCTTCATTATCCTCTGAAGAGTTTTCATCTTCATCTTGCACATTTCATTCTTTCTGTTCTTTTTTCTCCTTAGTTCTCCAATGACACCTCCTGAAGAGGTAGCATTTTGCTAAAGATTATGGGTTAGATTTGACAAAAATTATGAAGTATTGGTCTTTGATTGATTTTCTCTTCCATTTCTTTCCAATTTTTTGGACCGTAAGAAATAGCATTGAAGCATCAGGTGTCAGTTTTGTTGCCTTGTTTTTGTTTCATTTAACATTAGAAAATAATCCCTCAACATTAGCAGTTGATTTTCTTCTAGTTTCTTCTTGACCTGCTTATCTTGTTTTTCTAAATCTCTTCTGCCCAATTGCTTTCACTATCCAGAGTATTGAGCAAGGCATTTCACCAGTGTCCAGTGAAAATGGTAGACAACCAGCTCAAAATTAGATTACCTGCGGATGTTAGCTTGAGCAGGACAGGTATGAATGGGATCTTTGTGGTTGATTCGAATGCATGCAGGTGTGAAAATGCAATGCATTTTCAAATGCATCTAATTGATTTTGAATGAAAAGAAGAGTCCTACCAAAAAAAAAAATGACTGATCCTTGCCTAAATGCTGATTTAGTTGTCCAAGTTGCAAATCTGTCCCCGTGCAAAAATAAATAAACAAAAATATAAATATAAATAACATAAATAAAACCTGTCTGTCTTTGTTTGTACAAATGGGATATGCCTGTTTATTATCATCACGTCTTAAATGGTCATTCAGAATTCAGTTGCATGCTTTTGTCGAATAACACATGACCTATCTTTGCTGAATTCACTTTTGACTTTTGTTGCTCATACGATTGCCTTATAGTTTTGTGCGCATGACTAGCTCTTGCACATTACCTGGTCTGCACGAATGGCTTTTACCTGCGCAGCCTATAGTTTTGTCCTCTTACACACAGTATGCACTTGATGCAGAATTTCGAGGAACAGCTTTTTAGCATTAGTCGCTGAAAGCAACTATACAGATGCAGTAGCTGAAAGCAAATTGAAGAGCTTAGCGCAGAGACCTTCAACCCTTGTAAGATGTAAACTTATCAGGCTATGGGAAAGCTACTATCAGACCATGAAACTTCTTGTGATGGCAGCATTTGCAAGTTTTCGAAGCTGCCTCATGTGGTGGACCAAACTATTTTGAGGGTATTCCAGATCTTGGCTGCCCCGTATAAAACTGGACATGTGTCTAGTAAATTTTCCCGAATCTAAAGTTATGATTGTTTTGCTTTTGATGTTTCCAGACTTCTCCGTGATCTTTAATTTGTATATCTAGTTTATAAACATATTTGTAACACATTCCATGTCGTATTGCAATAAAAAATGTTTGCATTAAGCACACCGACAAAACCAGCATACACAGACATTAAGATTATTAATAAGCATCAAATAGTTGATGCCGACAAGCTAATTTAGCCTGGTAAAGTGGATTAAAAACGATTCATGACAGGCAGAAAGTTTGTCTCATGACATGATAGTTCGTCAAATAAATACCGAACAAGTTGTATAACATTTTGTCACTGAGCTTTTCCCCTTCGTACCAAGTGAATTATGACACGACCTCTGGCTCACAAGTCAAGCATGCAAGGAATAAGGAGGAGCAACAGAAACCCCATTTCGTACCCCCACTTTGCAGTACAGGAACTAATAATCAAATCTCAAAATAAATAAATAAATGAGTTGAGCAATGGGGAGACAGTATTTTCCCTCAAACCCAGCCTTCTCCCATCACAAAAATGAAACCATTCTTGCCTTAACGGTGGCATTTCATTTATTCAAGAGAATCTGTGTGTTTCCTTTACGTATCGTAGTTGATCACTCACTCTTAAATGCATCTGTCTTATCGTCGATGTGATATCATGGTGGAGAAACATGAAAATGTCTCCCATTCCATAATATGATATTTGTGGAGTTCTTGCACTGATGGGATGCCAATCTTGTTTAGTCCTATTATTTTCTATTTGACTTTACTTTTATATTCTCTGTGAGTGCTAATATACCATTCCATATTCGTGTTTGATTGTCTACTCTATTTTAGTGTTATTCTGATGAAGATGACAGCCTCTCCATTTTCATCACTCCATTTTTTTTAATTTTTTTTTGAAGGTATCTTGCTTTTCTTTCCCAAGTTTTCTTTAATCATAAATGCCTTGCTATTCTAAATTAAACTTCTAATCTTCTTGCCTGCTTATGGACCAAGAACAGATTTAATACACTAGTTTGTGGCCTCTAGCTGCTCAAAAGCATCCTGTTCAGTTAAGTGTTTTCTGAAACAATTTACACACAGATCACAATTCCATGCACCTGTTAGTTATATTCTTATGGCAGTTAATTCTTGTGGAATTTCAGAGATTTTAATTATGAGAACCATCTTTTTTTTTCCCCCAGTCTGGTGTGGGAACGACTCTAAGAGCTACTTTTATAAGCTTCTATGGACATTTGGAAACTGTTCTTTGTTGCACTTATGCCAGTTTTGAAGGTGCTCCTGCTCACTGCTGTTGGCGTATTTCTTGCAATTGAGCGCGTGGGAATTTTGGGGGCAGATGCACGAAATCATTTGAACAATGTAAGTATTTGTTTGGTTCTGTTGCTTCTCTCTCTATCTGTTTATATATACACTAGAAAAAACAATGGAGCTTTTATTCGTCTGAGGGAAGATTTAGTTCATAAACTATGATTCTTGTCAGCAAGTTTTCTTAGGGATTTGGAACAGATAATTTACTCAACAATTTCCGTTGTAACAATTTTCTAAATGCCGAAATTAAGTCTTGAGAATCATACATGACAATAGCTTTATCTGATACAAGACAATTTCTTGAGGGCAGGACAAATTTTCATACTGTTCCAGATGAATGGTTGATTATTGACTATGGTTGTATAATGATTCGTTCTATTTTTTACGCGGCGTGTAGCATGAATAAAACCAGGATTTTTAAGCTCTAAAGTTACCGTCTGGTATTTTTTTTTGTTTGGTAAAGTTCGTAATTCAATAATCTTCTAAAAAAAGAGAGCCTACTATGCCGCTTGAATATATAAAAAAGCGTAAAATCCTAATTAAACTGAAAGTAATAATCTTCTTAAACTTCCAGGACAAATTTAGGTATATTCATGAACTTGGATGAAGCTATCTTTTTTTACTTATGGGTAATATGACCTTTTAAAATATTATTAGTAAAATTTTAACATGATTCAACTAGGACTAGAAGTGATTATTTTCGGTTCGGTTTAGTTTTGATAAAAAAAAGTAATCAAACCGATTTTTTTTTAAAAAAACCGAAACCGGTTCAAACCGACCGGTTTTGATTTGGTTTGGTTTTTTGGACAAAAACTGGTTCAAACCGGTTTGGCTCGGTTTTGGCTTGGTTTTTCGGTTTGGCTCGGTTTTTTCGGTTTTGGCCTGGTTTTTTTCCAGTTTGGCTTGGTTTTT
>Ga0307517_10012408_pt1 | contig 11696 bp, 10 predicted proteins | sample 23_EM_MG_FD_194515 | JGI IMG/M metagenome (GOLD analysis project Ga0307517, IMG submission 194515) | Populus trichocarpa ectomycorrhiza microbial communities from riparian zone in the Pacific Northwest, United States - 23_EM | ecosystem: Host-associated > Plants > Roots > Unclassified | place... | reverse complement strand
AAATAATTTTTTTTTTTTGATAGCTTAACATTTTAGAAAAGTGAATAGTGAAATATATGGGCAAGACTAACTTTATTCATTGGATCATCTCATATCAATTATTTGCCCTAATCCGTTATCATTATTATTATTTTCGAACAGCGAGGCTGGCCCCTCGAGGGGAAAAAAAGGTTTAAAAAAGGCCAGTCTCAAAAAAGAAAAATAAATTCAGGGCCATTAAATTGACCATTTAATCCCTTAGTAAACGTCACTACTTCGGTCAAGTCCTCGCAGTAAAAAAATCCAATTGATGTAACAGTTACTGCCAGCTCATCATTCTCATGTCAAACCCCACCATTCTTACACACTCCAAGCGTTAATGTAGAGCCAATACTCTCCATATCTCATTCCAAAACTCGTGGCATATGAGTAAATTCACACAAACAGCAGCTCCTAAACGCGAGTATATTAATTTTTATACTCTTGGGCGTAGTCCGTTCAGAAGAGTTACTTACATTTGTTTGGATCTTGTCTCACTGCACAGAAGAGAAAAAGAACCGCTCGCAGGAACCGGATGATTTAAACATCCAATCATATTTTGCCACGTCAAAACTCATGCTTGCGTGGCAAGATCTGATCGAAGAAAAGAACTGTAACATAAGTATCTCCAAACTTGCACTTCAAGTTCCACTTATACCTTGACATAAAATTCAGATACACATTTTCCTTTTTTTGGCAGCCTTTTTTTTTTAATCGTCTCTGAATATTTTATAAAATGAAAATGAAATAAAAGGGAATGGGAATGGAGTGAAATAATGGAAACAGACACTGTGGATCTGTCGGTCAGTGTCGGTGAGGGACTTAAAGCTTTTATAGTCTAGTAGGCTTTATTTTTGTGTGGCATCATCGGAACTCCATTGGTTCATCAATGGAGGGTTGCCTTTAAAAATAGCTGCTTTAAAGATTTTGTGAACTGGGATTGAGCATTTTGCTTGATTGCTTGAAGGGGCAGTAATGGATTTAGAAGGAGATGCTACTGGGGTTAGTAACATTTTGATAACTTTGCTTGTTATTATTGGGATTGATAGATAGAGAGTAGACACTCAATTGATTGGATTGTTATATGAAGGGTGTGGAATTTGTACAAATGCATTGCTGCATGCTTTCTGGTGAATTGTTTTATGTGTTTTTTTTATTGGGGGGTTGGAAGCTTTGTTCTCTATTCCATCATGTTTGGATCCTTGAAAGAAAATGACAGGAAAAGTGGAAATGGGATTTTGTTCCTGTTCTTGTTTACTTTAATATATGATTGTACATGAAACCATTTCATTGCATTTTATATTCCTTCTGCTTAGCGTTTTCAGATCCGAAGGGGATTTAATGTCTGACTTGTTTATGAGATAGTTTTGGTTAAGTGTAGATCATGATGCTTTATTCTAGATGCCAACAGCTGAACTTTCGCTGGTGTGATAATCCAAATCTGTATGTTTGATTGTCAGCAGTTCTTTGTTTCTCTCTTTTGTTCGTCGGAGAATCTGTTTGTTTGCTGAGTTTAGAATCAAGGAAGATAATCTCTCTCCTTTGAATCTAATACATTTGAACTGCTCGGAAATTGTGCTATCTTAGAGATTTGCGATAGTGATTATGAAATCTGTTCCTGGGTCTTCTTATCTATGAATTTACTTTGGCTTTGGGTGTTTTGCTTGTTGTTCAGCCAAAAAAAATCCAGGTGTGCCAGATCTGCAGTGATGATATTGGCAAGACTGTAGATGGAGAGCCCTTTGTTGCTTGCCATGTATGTTCATTTCCAGTTTGCCGTCCATGTTATGAGTATGAGAGGAAGGATGGTAACCAGTCTTGTCCTCAATGCAAGACCAAATACAAGAGGCATAAAGGTTAATCCAACACCATTTGTTGCTGCTTTTACAATTTATGCATGCGTACGTAGATAATGTGTCAGTGACACATTTTGGTTTCTCATCAGGAAGCCCTCCAATTCAAGGTGAAGATGCTAATTCTGATGAAGTAGAAAACAAGTCAAATCATCATACATCAGGTGTTCAAGATGAGAAACAAAAGATAGAGCGTATGATGGCTTGGGATTCGAGTTCTGGTCGAAAAGAGCATCTTGCAACTACAAACTATGACAGAGATGTTTCTCTTAACCATATTCCTTATCTAGCTGGTAGACGCTCGGTAGGTGATGGAGCAATTCGTTGCTTCTAGTTTCTCTTCTCTCTTTAACATCGACAATGGTTGCTGATAATATTTATATTTCAGGTTTCTGGGGATCTTTCAGCTGCATCTCCTGAACGTTACTCATTGGCTTCTCCTGAAAGTGGCATCAGAGGTATGGATGTATATCTGCTAAAATAAATATCGTTTAGTTCAGATTTTAATGTCAGTATTGGACTTTCTGCAGCTACTATGAGGGATCCAACAAGGGATTCTGGATCACTGGGGTTTGGCAATGTAGCCTGGAGAGAGAGGATTGATGGTTGGAAGATGAAGCCTGAGAAGAATACTGCTCCAATGAGTGTTAGTAATGCACCATCTGAAGGCAGGGGTGGTGGAGATTTTGATGCCAGCACTGATGTGCTCATGGATGATTCTTTACTGTAAGTGCCTGAAGCAGAGTGTGAAACTGGCTCTTTTAAGCAGATTGTCCGTTTATCATCTGCCTAACAGCATTCACATATTACCTATATGAAACTGTGGCTTTTCCTCCCTCTCCTCCACCGGTTTTTCCTCTATGGCTTTCTCCCTTTTAGCTTTGCAAATCCATGATTTTAATTCAGTTGATATTTGTATTTTATTTTTTTCGTCATTGTTTTCTTGTATTGATCCCATGGTTGTAATGCAGAAATGATGAAGCCCGCCAGCCCCTCTCAAGGAAGGTTTCAATTCCTTCCTCTAGGATTAACCCTTACAGGATGGTCATAGTTTTGCGGCTTGTTGTCCTTTGCATTTTCTTACACTACCGTCTAACAAATCCAGTGAGGGATGCTTATGCTTTGTGGTTAATATCTGTTATCTGTGAGATATGGTTTGCAATATCATGGATATTGGATCAGTTCCCTAAATGGCTTCCAGTGAATCGTGAGACATATCTTGACAGGCTATCTCTCAGGTAGTTTTTCTTTTTTCCTATAATCTACATTAATGGTGTTAAATTTTGCTAATATCCTTGCGAAGATGTAACTTCTTAAGTTTTCAATACCTCACAGATATGAGAAAGAAGGAGAGCCGTCTCAATTGGCTGCTGTTGACATTTTTGTCAGTACAGTCGACCCTTTAAAGGAACCTCCACTGGTCACAGCCAATACTGTGCTATCTATTCTTGCAGTAGATTACCCAGTCGACAAAGTCTCATGCTATGTTTCAGATGATGGAGCTGCTATGTTGACATTTGAAGCCATATCTGAAACGTCTGAATTTGCTAGAAAATGGGTTCCTTTCTGCAAGAAATATGATATTGAGCCGCGAGCTCCAGAATGGTACTTCGCTCAAAAGATTGACTACTTAAAAGACAAGGTTCATCCAGCATTTGTTAAAGAACGCAGAGCTATGAAAGTAGGAAATTGAGGTTCTATTGAATGATTTTGTTACTCATAAACTTAGCATGTATATTACTTGTCTTACTCCTAATAGCTTTCTTGCAGAGAGAATATGAAGAGTTTAAAGTTCGTGTCAATGGGTTTGTTTCAAAGGCACAAAAGGTTCCTGATGAAGGATGGGTCATGCAAGATGGGACGCCTTGGCCTGGAAATAATACCAGAGATCATCCAGGAATGATCCAGGTTTGTCCATTTTCAAACTAAGTTAGGATGTTCCTCAGTAAGAAATGCCTTCTTAGGATAACTACTACCCGCACAAAATCCGCAATGTCGGGATGTCGGGATGTTCTCGTGTATTGCACTCCTGTAAATGGCAATTGGATAGTTCTTTTTATACTTCTGCATATAACCTTTCTATTCCACTTGCTGATTGTGATCCGGGCGTCACAACACAGGAGTGACTGTTTTAAGCAGCCTTTGTTTTTTATTGATTTCTCTTGGATCATACTTTCTTGTTGGCATCAACACATTTTATGGTGTCTAATCCTATTTACCTTATAATTTGCAGGTTTTCTTGGGCCATAGTGGAGGCCTTGACACTGAGGGTAATGAACTTCCACGACTGGTGTATGTATCTCGTGAGAAGCGTCCTGGTTTTCAGCATCATAAGAAAGCTGGTGCTATGAATGCACTTGTAAGTTCTCAGTATTATCAATATCGGAATCTACTAAGGTTTTACTACTAACTAACATGTATCTCATACAGGTTCGTGTTTCAGCAGTTCTCACCAATGGACCCTTCTTGTTAAATCTTGATTGTGATCATTACATAAACAACAGCAAGGCATTGAGAGAAGCTATGTGTTTTCTAATGGATCCTAATCTTGGAAGAACAGTGTGTTATGTCCAGTTTCCCCAGAGATTTGATGGGATTGATAGAAATGATCGATATGCCAACCGTAACACGGTTTTCTTTGATGTAAGTACTTACTGCAACCTTTGGCACAAATTTGTCCTCTTTTATTGTTTCATGATGTATGTGGCATGCAGAACTATTCATTACATGTTACAGAAAATGAAATTCATATATGTTTTGTCTTCTTGATATTGTGTTGATGCTTATGCGATGGTAGATAAATTTAAGAGGATTGGATGGAATCCAAGGCCCTGTATACGTGGGTACAGGGTGTGTTTTCAATAGAACAGCCTTGTATGGCTATGAGCCTCCTCTCAAGCCTAAGCATAAGAAACCAGGATTTCTGTCTTCATGCTTTGGTGGATCCCGGAAGAAGAGTTCAGGATCAGGTAGAAAGGAAAGTAAGAAAAAATCGAGCAAGCATGTTGACCCTGCTTTGCCCGTATTCAATTTAGAAGATATAGAAGAAGGGGTTGAAGGTAAGCATGGATTTTTCTTTTTCCTTGGATACAACTTGCACCAGATCCGTCACCTGTTCATTCTTCAGACATGAATATATACTTACATAAGTTGGTGACATGTCAAAAAACACATGGTTCTCCCTTCTATCTTTAATGATTCAAACTTAATATAATTTAGGTTGAAATTATTTTACTTCTATTCATTTCCTAAATGACTGTAATCTTGCTGAAACTTGTCTTCAGGATAGGGTTTAAAGATTTATTGACACGTAAAAGAAGTTACTTCCAATAAGTGTTCAGTTGTGCTAAATAGATGGTAGTTTGTTGTCTGATAGTTTTTTGTTACCTCTTCTCTGTGCTTGCAATGCTGATATTCTGTAACTTTCTTCAAAAGGTACTGGATTCGATGACGAAAAGTCATTGCTCATGTCTCAAATGACACTTGAGAAAAGATTTGGTCAATCAACCGTGTTTGTTGCTTCCACCCTTATGGAGAACGGCGGTGTTCCTGGATCTGCCACCCCAGAGTCTCTTCTAAAAGAAGCTATTCATGTCATCAGCTGTGGATATGAAGACAAGACAGACTGGGGAAGTGAAGTACGTTAACCCTTTTTCATCCCTCGTGCTGATACCAATTTCTTTTTATGCTGTAAATATGGACGAATATACTGCAAGCCACAGACTCTCTTTTCTTCAGCCCCAAAAAAAATGGAAGAGAAGGAGCTTTATATGCATCCCTAGCTGTAGCTTATGTCAACACATTAATTTTGTGTTCCTAATAAACATTTTGTTCTTTCTTTTTGCAGATAGGATGGATTTATGGTTCAGTTACAGAAGATATCCTTACAGGATTCAAGATGCATGCTCGTGGTTGGAGATCAATCTATTGCATGCCAAAGCGTCCTGCCTTTAAAGGATCTGCTCCTATTAATCTTTCTGATCGTCTAAATCAAGTGCTTCGGTGGGCTTTAGGTTCAGTTGAAATTCTTCTCAGTCGTCACTGCCCTATATGGTATGGCTATAGTGGAAGGCTAAAATGGCTCGAGAGATTTGCATATATCAATACCACCATTTATCCAATCACCGCTATTCCTCTTCTTGCCTATTGTACATTGCCAGCCGTTTGCCTTCTTACTGGAAAGTTCATTATTCCACAGGTGAAAATAGTTGCATTCGCCGTCTCTGCTTTTGGTTAAGTATGAAACTTTTGACATTATGGAACAACAAGATCCTGGCCTGAGAGTAATATTTTTGTTGCTAACTGCGGAATGAGAATGTAGTTTTCTTCTTTTCTGACTTGAATTGAACTGCGAGAACTTGTCTGCAGAAAAAAGACAGTTCTTCTGTGTTTTCTCTTGAAAAGTAATATTCCGGGGAGTTTACATGCCTGATTTGTGTTTTGTTGTATTGCAGATTAGTAACATCGCCAGTATCTGGTTCATATCCCTCTTTCTATCAATCTTTGCAACTGGTATTTTGGAAATGAGATGGAGTGGTGTTGGGATTGACGAATGGTGGAGAAATGAGCAGTTCTGGGTTATTGGAGGTGTGTCAGCTCATCTATTTGCTGTCTTCCAAGGCCTGCTGAAAGTCCTTGCTGGAATAGATACCAATTTTACTGTCACTTCAAAAGCATCCGATGAAGATGGTGATTTTACCGAGCTATATATGTTCAAGTGGACAACTTTACTTATCCCACCAACTACTCTCCTCATAATCAATCTAGTTGGAGTGGTTGCTGGAGTCTCCTACGCCATAAACAGTGGTTATCAATCTTGGGGTCCCCTCTTTGGCAAGCTTTTCTTTGCTTTCTGGGTGATTATTCATCTTTACCCTTTCCTCAAGGGTCTGATGGGACGCCAGAACCGAACACCTACTATCATTGTTGTATGGTCGGTTCTCCTTGCCTCTATTTTCTCCCTGCTCTGGGTACGTGTGGATCCTTTTACAACAAGGGTGACTGGACCAGACGTTGAGCAGTGCGGCATCAACTGCTAGAGGAACTTGTAGATTGAATATAGAACAAAATCATAACCAGAGGGCTGTTTTTCTTCTGCTTGGTGTAGTGTTCTGTTCTGGTCTAAATAGTCAGACCAGAAAATAATTATAGGTTCATTTCTATGTTATTCTCTACATTTTTTGACAAGTTTATTAGTCTCCTGAATAATCCAATTCTGGGTTATTCCTTCAAAATCAATTTTTTTCAAAATAAAAATCAAAAAATAAAATAAAGGCTGGCAACGTGGAGAAAGCAGGCCGGGAAATCAAGCTGTAATTTTTGAAAGAAATTCAAGGTCTAATTGTACCCCATTATGCCCAAGAATGGAGAAAAAAATGCAAATTCAAGGTTAAATTAAATGATTATTGGACAAATTTGCATAAAAATTAAGCCCATGACATAATTAAATTTTTAATAGGCCAATTTGATTTAATCATAGGCCAAATTAAATTTTAATTATGTTTAAGAATTAATTTGGGTCCAATTGAAGGATTTAATTAAGTGCAAGGACTTAATTATACTTTAAATGGGTCAAATTAATTTTATTTGGAGCTTAATTGGTGAAAAATTAAGTTTGGGAGCCTAATTTGGGCTTAATTGAGAAGATTGGAATTTTAAAAGACCAAATTTAATTTTTTTCAAATTAATTGATTGAAATTAGGGGTTAAATTGCAAGACAATTGAAGTTTTGGGATCAATTAGGGGTTAAATTGAAGAAATTGACAGCCAAGGACCAATCTGCAAAAGGCGTAAAAATTTGGGGGCTTAATTGACAAAAACCGGGGGTGAAATTGAAGAAATTGAAAGTTTGATGGTCAATTAGGGGTTAAATTGACAAAATCCGAGGCCAAGGACCATATTACAATAGGCGCGTAACTTCGGGGTTCCAATTGAAGTTCATCAGGAACTTAATTGCATTAAAACAGAAGTTTAGAGGCCATTAAGGGTTCAATTGAAAGACATTGGAAGATGGAGGACTAAATTGAAAACTGTTTAAATCCCTAATTCAGTCCACAACGGCGCCGTTGTGCATTTAAAAAAAAAAAGAGGACCAGACGACGCGTCGTCTTGTCACTGTTCATTGTCTTCTTCTTTTACCTGAAAGAAATTAAACTGCTTTGGAGCCTTATTTGCAGGTGCATTTATTGCTTGATTTCTCCATCAAATCAAAACGAACTTGCACTAAACGGATCCCCTGCAGTTCCTCTACAACCCCATGTGAACGTTTCAGGATGAATGACAACACGGCGGCACCGGCGACGGCGTGAAGAGGTCAACTCAGGCAGCCTTTTCCTGCAGATTTGACAACTCAGGGAGGCTAATTTGAACCAACGGTTGGGATCCTTCGCAACAGAATCAAGGGCTGAAATTTTTTCCCAGTGTAGACAAGATTTCCCTCTTCCACCGCTTATAAATAGAGGCGGCGTTGATGGCCTGGGAGAGGAAAAACATTGAGTCCAAGGCGTTGATGGCCTGGGAGAGGAAAAACATTGAGTCCAAAGTTGACAAAAAACCAGCCTCCTCCCCAGTTTTTTTTCTTTTTCTGCAACAAGTCTCTCTCTCTACACTCTCTCTCCACCGTGCTCTCAGCGACTCCAAGCCACGCTGCCACCAGCTCGTCTTCCACCCTCTCCACCACACTTATTCCTCTTCACCGAAAGCACCTCCTTTTTCCTCCACAGCGGCAGCAGCCCATCAACACCATCATTTTCATTTTCTTCCTTCTCCAGTATCGGCAGCAGCAGCACCGACTCCTCCACAGACGCCGCCACCAGCTTCAGGGCGACTACCCGGACCACCTCCAACCTCACTCCAGGCCGGTGACAGCAATTGCTTCTCCCCCCGCAAGGTTGCCTCCCGCTCCACTCCGCCGGCTGCAACTGCAAGGTTGCATGCAGAACGTGAACTTGCTGTTCACGTTCTGCACATAATTAATTTCACTTGGGCCAGGCCAGCTCTGGCCCAGACCAAATGTATGGTCCGGGTCCGGCCCCTAAAAAGGAGAGAAAGAAAGTATGATGGGCCGATATAGGCCCACTGTTTCTGGGTTTATGCCTGGCCCAGTCATCTGGGCCGACCCAGCCCACCTGTTTTAATAATATTTATTTAATATATAATATTATATTATATATTTCTTTTTTAAAATATATAAAAAAAAACGAAAAATTCCACACAAAAAATTCAAAAATCCTTAAAAAAATTTGTGATTTTCTCAAATATTTTTCTACTAATTTTGCATAATATCTGATTGTATATTTACATTGTAAAATACAAATCCGGTATTAAAATACCCGGTTTTTCTCCGAAATATTTCAAAAAAAAAATCAAAACATTTTCAAAAAGAAAAAATATTTTGTTGCATACGGCCAAATCTTAAAATTTTTCCAAGCATATTTTTCATAAAAAAAATGCATCTTTTTCATGTTTAAAAAAATCAAAAAGGGATATCATAACCAGTTTATGATTATCCATTAGAATTTGGTCAACACGTCAAAAACCTTTTTCTAACCTTTTTTAGGATCCAGATGTAGACTTTAATATTTGTGGGGTGTAAAATTACACGATAAAGTACACCCTCAGGTATTAAAGATATAAGGTGTAAAATATGCGATGCTAAAATTCAGACTCTAGAACGGTTAAGATTTAACCCGACAAGGTAGAGACTCTCTCATGAAGAGAGATCTGCCTTGAACCTTAGAAAAGACCAATAAATAAAAACCCGGCATAGAAAAACAATCAAACAACAATGCAGCTTACCTTAGGTAAGGTGCACTGGGGGTGATGCGTCTTCCCCTTGCACAACCAGTCCCTTACTCAGACTCTCGCAGACAATAGGTTTCTAGTGACCATAATACTAGGTGACGACTTCTTACATTAATCATAATTTTATGATTAAATCCAAAACCCTTTCCAACACACAACACCCCTCACCAGGAGGCACGACATAGAGCCTCCGCCATCGCCAAACGACGTCGCGCCCCCCGCGACAGCCCCAATCCCAAAGAGGTCGGCTGTTGGAGATGATACTGTTCATCTCTTCCCTTAGGTTTATATGTTGTAAGAAATGAGAAATGTTGTCTGAAATGAGAATATTATTCTTTGGCTACAACTTCCTGCCCTTTATGGATAGCTTGAACATGATATTGGATTTCTTGTTTCCTATTTTTCTTAACATCTAACCATTTCGAACTATTATGTCACAAATACCATTATTTTATCGTCCGATAAGGGGGTTAGATTACCTCCCGAAGTAGCTCGGGGAGGCTATGGAGGGTGTTAATGATCACTAGCACAGGATAGCGAAATTCTCATTTCTCAATGAAATTGGTTCGTTATATTTGAGGAGTGACTGGGTGATGCAGTAAGCGTAACATGAAAAGTTTAGCAGATTGTTCATGGACTAAATCAACAAATTCAAATCTGATAAGAAGTTCCGAAGTTTTCCTACGAAGATAAGCATGGCTTTAGATCTAACTATTAAATCGAGCTAAAATTTTACAAGCGTGTTCTACAAACTTGATTTTCTACGAGGTCGACCAATCACACTAATTGAGTCTGGGATCATATTTAAATAGACCCGAAAGTTGTTTTTTTGGAATTTTTTTATTTTTCCTAGTTATTTTTCGATCCATTTACTGGTTAAGTTTCAGAACTTTTAATTGATTTGATTTTAATTAGCTAGGTCTATTTAGCTCCTATTTAAGCAATTTTTCATATTAATTTTCAGAACGGTGTTAAAATTTAGAACTGTAATTTTAAGACTTGAAGACTTAATTTATTTCTTATCACTACACGTAAGGAAGGCCAGCATCACATTACACATATATATAAATATAAGAATGTAGGATGATATAATTTTTAAATTATATTTTGAAATGGTAATGACTCTTCAAGCAGTAGAATAGTGGGTTTGGAACTCCAGCATTGAGTTCCTGATTTTAAGTTCTGTTGGAGAAAGGTCATGGTTTCATTAGAAACTCAAAGTGGCTCATAATTGATGGCTTTACTTTGTTTATAAATATTTCTTTAGAAGAACTAGCAACGGTCACACTAAAAGCTTTATAATGCAAGCATATAATATAGCTTGCAAGAGGTTTAGCTTTTAAAAGAGCAACGGTCAGATTGTGAAAAAGTTTCTTTCTGCTTTTACAGTGAAATTGTTTGCATTACTTCTGATTGCTATGATGTTGCTTCCCTTTATTTATTGCAGAAAGTTGGTGAAAAATCCGGTGCGTGCATTCCGCGATGAAGTGCGAATGAATCCCCTTGTTCTGGCATGGATGGCCTAACTTTTAATCGAACTCGAGAGATAGACTTGGTCTAATTGAAAGAGAAAAGGAAACTGAGAAAACTGCAAACTGATCGGTCTAATTGAAGATAAACAAGCATACACTCTATTAAGTTTCTGCTGAAATCATTACTCAACATCCCTTTTAATTGTTCTGTTAAATGACACTTAGCATATGATGATGAATGGCACTACACTGAAGCAGCAAAAGCGTAATCACTCTCTAATAAGCTAAAACAATGTTAATATGTGATAATATTCCAAGATATTTTCTGCTATGATGCCTTAGTTCAGCACTTCTATGACCATATTCACTTCTTTGCCTCTTCTGCTGCCGCTGCTGGCTTTGCCTCTGCTGCCGCCGCTGCTGGCTTTGCCTCTGCTGCCGCCGCTGCTGGCTTTGCCTCTGCTGGCGGGGGTGGCGCGGCGGGGACTCCACCATCAATACAATTCCTACATCTGCTCTCTACCCAACCTTCTATGTCATGCTCTCCATT
>Ga0307517_10012407_pt1 | contig 11697 bp, 18 predicted proteins | sample 23_EM_MG_FD_194515 | JGI IMG/M metagenome (GOLD analysis project Ga0307517, IMG submission 194515) | Populus trichocarpa ectomycorrhiza microbial communities from riparian zone in the Pacific Northwest, United States - 23_EM | ecosystem: Host-associated > Plants > Roots > Unclassified | place... | reverse complement strand
AAAGCCATGGGCGACGGAATTTTGTTGACAGGCGAAGTCCTTCGTCAGAAATGGAACGCATTCGCAAAATTGGTCGGAATTCCCGAGGAGGACCAGCTGAAACTGAGCAATGGCTGGCTGGAATCCTTCAAGGACAGACATGGTTTGAAGGAGATGAAGCAGCATGGGGAAGCAGCGTCAGCAGGTGCAGATACCGTGGAGAAAGAGAGAAAGAGAATTCAAGAGCTCATTCTAAAGTATGGGTACAAGCTACGCGACATCTTTAACATGGATGAAACAGGTTTATTTTATGGGTACGCACCTATGCCCTCATTTCCAACTCATACTGACTCAAAAACATAGAATGGTGCCAGACAGAGGCTTATCAGACCATAAGCAATCCGGGGTCAAAGGGAAGAAAATCAGATTAACGTATGCCTTCACGTCGAATGCCGACGGATCTGAGAAGCTCCGCCCTTTTATCATTGGGAAAGCGGCACGGCCGCGAGCATTTAACAAGCAGTCGGGTGCACAACTTGGGTTCTATTACCGAAATAATGCGAAGGCTTGGATGACCGCTCGCCTGTATCAAGATTGGATTCAGCAATGGGATCGTGAACTTCAAGTGGAAGGACCAAAAATACTTCTCCTTCAAGACAATTTCTCCGGCCACATTGTTCCTCCCAATCTCCAGAGCATACGTGTCGAAAACTTCGAGCCAAATCTCACTGCGCATGTCCAGCCAAAGGACCAAGGCATTATCCAATGCTTCAAAGCCCACTACCGCGCCAAATTCATCCAACAAGCCGTCGATCGATACGATGAAGGAATAACACCTGCAAAAATTTACGACATCAATCAGTTGCAAGCAATGCGAATGGCGGACAGGGCATGGAGTGAAGTCGACACCACGACCATTCGGAACTGCTGGCGCAAGGCAGGAATCTTACCTGACTTGACTTCCACTTCGTCTCATACAAGCCAGCCTTCCATCCCCATTTCTTCTCTAGTCCACAACACCTCGCCGCAGGCAGATCCAATTGTTGAAGCAGAGAGGCAGGTTCAGATTGCACTTGACGATTTGGTTGCAACAGGGGCCCTCCAGGCAAAGAATCGAATGGACATCAACACTCTTCTCAACCCAGACGATGAGTCTCACATCTCGACGGAAACGTCTGACAAAGAAATCTATCACGCTGTGATGGACTCAATCAAGGCACGTGAAAACATTGACATAAACGGCGGAGACGATGTCGATGATGACTCCCCTGTGGAACCCCCTCCAACTCGTCGTGAGGTCCTCAAGGCGCTATCGACTATCGGCAAGTGTCTTGAAGACTCGAACGACCCTATTGCGCGCAAACTTGACACACTTTTGGGGACATTCAATTGGCAACTTCGCCTCAAAGAGATACAGAATATGAGACCCACTCTTGTAACTGATTTCTTTCAAAAATCCTAAGCTTCTTTGTTTATTACTACCTACACAGGCTACACTAATATATAGTGCAAATCTATACTCCTAATATTTTGCTTTATTTTACTGATTTTTTCGTGATTTTTCGAGTCTATTTTTAGCATACCTGTCGAAACCCATGACCTGTAATAACCCATAGCCCAGACCGTCCACCGAGGGGTATGGGTTAAGACAGGTTCGACTGTAACAACATAGGGGCCTGTTTGGGATCCGGCATTTTAAAATGCCGCCTGCCAAACTATTCGGCTTCGATAAATTCTCAGGGCTTTTGGGAAATGGAACTTTACTGTATGGAAGCCAAGGTGGTGTTTGGTTGCACTCGGCTTCGATTTTCCGTGTGACTTCCCCAGCTATGTCGCCCGCATCCCGAAACCCGTGGGAGTCGGTCTTGATGAAAATCAGGTTTTGAAAAGCTGAAGCCGAATTGGATTCGGCAAAAAAAAGCCGGTATCCAAACAGGCCCCAAATCATCAGCAAATCCTGGGTGGGACCCTGTACAGAGCACTCGCCAACTGTCATCGACCCGGCCAGTGTTGATTGAGAATCAACATCAACGGCGCTGACCAATCCCGTCAAATGGTCGTCCCGACGCCCGGTTGTCACCTTCTGACGTTTGAAGGGTTTCTTTGATGGGATCAGGTAGAGGCATCGAACCTCCCCTCCTTACTCCCATCTTTCACATTCTCTAGACGCGTCGCTCCCTACGACGCGTCTTGATACTGTATATAAAGTATTCACTTGTGATCCCATTGATGACTTCGATTTGGTCCCTCTCTGCCGCTGGGCATGAAATCACCGATGTCAAGCTCGCGTGGCCAGATCACCCGTGCAAGATCGACCGATCTGACACCGCTTCCGCAGCCCATCCTGCCACCCAGATGGCTTTAAGTCGCCTGCGATAACATGCCTATGATCATCATACAGGCTTGAGGATCCTCTCTTCACAAATTTAGCTGTCATTCCAAGTAGTCCACTGCATCCCGGTCCCCTCTGAACTTGATATCAGAGTCAACCTAGAGTCCAGGATGGACAACTCCGCACCACCTCCAGCGTATAACTCCCCAACCCCGGGTCAACAGGTGGACGCTAATAATACAGAAGCCCTACCGCCACCCAACTACACTCCTCCCACCAAATTCACTGTCGGGTCATCGACCACGACACAGCCGCTCGTCAGGGTTGTCGAAGTCAAAGGACACCTTGCTTTACTACATGCCTTTTCAGAGCTGAAGAACCAAGTGGACGCGTTGGAAGTTCCGGTGCCCCATGTTCCTGCAGATAAAGAGAGGAAGTGGGCTTGGTTCGTTGCGTTGGCAGTTGAGTGGTGCGTTATTTTTCCTCGTTTCTGTGTATATCATGCCTTACCATACCATGATAACACTTGAGGTTTGATGTGTGGTGTCAAGATCTAATGCCAGGTGATGAGTCAAAGAGCATGAAGGTGGTCTTGCCTCCAATCGACGTTCTTATGGTATGCACATTCGAACCTCTTGAAATTAGAGTACTGACATAAATCAGGTTTGGCACGCGTACATGTTGAATCCACGGTATGATTTATTTGAGCAGGAAGCAGCGAAACTTCATTAATATTCTCACTCTGTTCTAGCTGGTATGCCGAAGACTGCATGCGGATCTCTGCTTGCAAGATCTTGAAGAAATTTGAAGGTCATTTCGGCGCACTGCTGGTCAGTTAAGCTTTCCTTTCGATCCCCCATCTTTCAGACCGTTTTTTAGGAAGACCCAACGTCGCCATTATTAACGGAAGCTCCAATCCAAGCCCGCCAGGACTTCTGGTTCTCGCAAACGTCGCTCCCATTTGACCCATTCGAGGGAATGAAGAGCATGACGAGCAAGATCATTTTTTGTCCCAAGTGCAACGGCCCAATACGCGTCGGTAAGCACCTGTCATTCCAGTACCAGCAAGGTTCCCAAATTGAAATTGTCATCAGAACTGATGAACGCGCTCGGAACCGGTTACTTCCAGCAAAAGTTTACCTCTACATGTACAAAACCCACATGTACATTTGGGAAAGTGACGAAGGAAAGTTTGGCCATGCGTAAGCTGGCGAACGGTGTCGCCAAGAAGGTAGACACAGATCATGTAGACGCCTCATCCCATCTTGCGTACGTCTCAATCACTGGTTCATGCATTCCGGGGACATAATAACTTATGGTTTCACAGTGGCAGCTTCTTCACTTCCAACGCGCTCGATGGCGGCAAAGTGAACAAATACAAACGCCTGGCCTGTGACCTTGCAAAGCCGTTCTATGTGAACTCTCCGCTCACCGCGTATGTTTACGGAAGCCAAGAATATCAGGAACAACTTTGCCTTGCGGTGATGAACTCGGGAGGAAATACGTTGCTGGGTCTGAGAGGACGCATTTGTTTTTCAACTCAGCCCCGATTGTGAGTGCTTCTTAATGCATTTGAAAGGAATTATTGCTGACAGATATGGCAGGATCGGGCGCGTGATGAGTGCTTATAACGATGATAAGATATATTCTATCGAGCTCGTGGGTGCGGTATGTCGCCGTTACTCTCATTCGAAGAATCTTCATGGTTTAGCTGAATAATCATAGGTCTTGAGACAAGGGTCGTTCGTTCAGAAGATGTACGATCTTGGTTGGACGCGTGCTGGGTATTTCGACAAAGCGGGGGATGAATTGGCACTCCAGCATGCGATGGCGAGATACCATGCGTAAGCATTATATTGTTTTGATATCGCTACGAAAATACGATCTTTCTGATTTTATATAGCTTCTTGGATATCACGTCTTCTTCCCCCGCATCGTTTTTCGTACCGACGTTGGATATTGACCTTGTATGGCATACCCATCAGCTTTTCCCTCAGAAATATTCCTCGGATTGCGAACAATACCTCCACCGATTCATCGACCAGTAAGTATATATTATTTTCAGATTCGATGGCCATTTATTCAATTTGTGAACTCAGCGACGACAAGGTTGAGAGCCTCAGATTATCCTCCGCCTTCGACATCACTTGCCGAGCATGGAAAGAGCGTTTCGGCGTACAATATACTCACTGTGGTTGTCCCATTCCTGGAGATACCATAGGTCAACGACTCTCCCGAATCATCAGGATTTATTCCCCGCCTACTTCACCGCCATCTCACCTCATGCCATTTGAGCGCCCAGATCTCCTCTCGGCGACACATCCGAGTGACCATAACGCAGTCCGGTTCATGGCGCAGACGGAGCGCAGCCATAAACTCATGGCGACGAAATACGAGAACCTCGCCAGGAAGAAAACGAAAGAGAGGGAGAAAGCCGCCAAGAAAGCCGCGAAAGCTGCCATGGAGGCGAAGGCGTGTGGAAGTACGATTCGTGCAAACGGCGCAGGTCATCAGCATGGGTATTATGAGGATGGCATTTATGATCCCTACTACGCACAAGGTGTAGATCCTGATGGTAGGAGGTCGAGGTCATCGTATGCGCACAGTGCTGCGTTCCTCTTACCCGTCCCGATTTACTTTGGTGCGGGGATGTATGCGTATGGCGGATGTCTGGGGTGTGTTTCTGCGGGTGGGGCGATGGTGGATTCGCGTGGGGGATGTGGAAGCGTGCGTTGATTTGTTCTTTTTATTCTCCCTGTGATTTGGTTCATCTTACTTGTGCTTTCTCTACCTCCTTCAGTGCAGCGCAGGTGGTTGTGGCGCAGGAGGCTGTGGCGGCGGCGGCGGTTGCGGGGGTGGCGGTGGCGATGGAGGCGGTAAGCTTCATCAAACCTAGCGAAGTGTTCTAGACAATGAATTTTATATTTTCAGGTGGTGGTGGGAGTTGTGGTGGCGGTGGTGGTGGTGGATGCGGAGGTGGTGGTGGATGCTGAGGAGGTTGAGTTTCTTGCTCCGATTTCATTGATTTATCTCTCTGGCGTATACTCGCGGCCCCTTACTCCTAGGGACTTTTCTTGTTCCCGTTTGACTGAAATCTGTACTCATCTACTCCAAGGCCTGTGTAATATCCTAACAATATAAACTCGCAATTAGGGCTCCTAGTGCGCATGGAATATCATTAGAACCGCTTCGGAAGCTACCCTTCGCTGGAACGCAAACAGATCGCGGCGCTTTGTCTGAAGGGCTCTCGAACGACACTGCCACGTATTTTGTTGCAAAAGCGAAGAATATCCATGAACTCGTCGTTCCACACAATGACAACGAGGCACCTCACTAAGTTCACCTATTGATGGAGTTGGACTCATCGAGCTGTCTGACTTGCGCTATTGGATTCGAGCGGGCATTTATTCGGCATGAAGACATATCAATTGCACACCTGAACTGTTCACGAGAAGCGGCGAGTGAGGGGGAGCTGTAGTTCTGCCACTTTCAGCGACTATCCTATCACTATTACGTGTAACATGGCTCAAATCCTACAACTGGACGAGGAGACGGGACGCATCGATCGTGCAGGATCTAAGACACAGTTTCCGGATCTAAGACACAGCTGCTTTGTACATGGACAGTGGTGGTAAAGTACTTTGTTAGATCTCCATCTCGTGACGGTTTCCCACTGAAGTGGTTATTCTCTACGTGGAATGGTGATTATTAAAAATTTTCCATTCAGGGCGTTGCAATATACTGGTCTAGACCGGTGGCGGTCCCTTACATGAGGCATCCAAATCCTTCACGTAAGCAGGACTTGGACCGTTCCCATAAAACCTTCTCATACTAGGACTGGTCACGAGTCTAATACCAGTCTAAGTCTGTCGGACGAAGAAATCAATCAACACCCACAAAGCATAAAGGAATAAGTACCACAGTCTGTCCAAGCAAAAGCCAGGATTTGCTGATTAAGGTCCTCCAAATCCTGGGAAAACGGGCGAAGCACTTGATGAAAACAGAAACCTGCAGCTACCCCCATATACAACACTATAAATGCATAGAAAATCGCCGCAAAAATGTGCCCAAGTTGTTCGATTGTAGCGGTGACCTTGCCTTCACGGTTATTGAATATCGGAACCAAAAAACCAAGACCGTAAAATGCCAGAATAGCGCATTGGTTGGCGGCAGCCGCATAAGCGAGGATATGAACTCCGAAGCGTCTCACAAACCAGTCTAAATGAAAATGTGTGATGAGCAGGGAACAAAACTACACAGCTCAAGACACAGACAAAACTTGGTAGCAAGATCGACAGGTCCCTTCACCCAGGTCAGTGTGTTGAAATCGCCGGATTGACGCAATATGGTTTTTGGAATCCAAAGAAAAACATGGCGGAGTAGTGCGGTGAGCTTATGAAAAGAGTACAGCAGCCCAAGTTTCGATAGAGTTTCCCATAGAAGATACAATGAAACCCCCATGCTCACCAGGAGGATCGATAAAAGCCGAATGCCCCCCAGGAGACACAGCAACACGAAACGCCTCAGCATGAACGTCGGGATCATATCTTGAAAGGCACTTAAACTGGAGGGGGTTAGAAAACCCGCTTGCTTGATGTCGGCGTGCATCTCAATGTTGAATTCTTGCAAGCCGATGCTCCAGGTTAAAGATAACCCAATGGCAAATGCCAACCTTGTGAGTTTTAGAAGGATATCGAAGAAAAACGATCTCGCTATTTCTCCTTAGTTAGCGCATGATTACGTTTTCAATTCGACTGAACGCCCACCAGAATAGAATTGGCTATCGTAATGCCTCTCGAATAAATATGCCATCATATTAGTCGGGTTACGTTCATAAAGCCCTACCATATATAATCTTTTGGGGAGAATGTGTTAGACGAGTCTGACTGAGCCAGGAAATTTACTGACGTCGATGTAATGACCACCCCGAGGATCCAGTCGACCACATTCGCAGCACCCCCAAAACCAGCATATGAAAGGGAGGCCTTCATCATCCCAAATAGAAGTACGCTGCTGCTAACAAGGAGGCGGTAGCCTGTAATATGAGGGTATGGCCCGGCGTCGGTTTCATCGGTTTCGTTGGTTTGTTGTCGCTCTTCTGATGAATACTGTGGGCTCCAGACTAATCGAACCAAGTCGTAGTCGATAAACCACGCTAACTTTGGATACTCCGACGGGTTGTCTTCGAACCACCCAGCCACGAAGAGTCTAGTTGACAAAAAGAATTATTAATGGCACGAACACTTATATGGGAGACGAGTGAAACTCAACAATGTAAACACCACGACGCCTGTGATCCACTCAATCATAGTCGAAACATAGGACTTTCCATAAAATGTCGCAACGGCTTTTGCAGTTCCAAGAGAAATGGTGGTGGAAATGACAAGGAGGCGGTAGACAGTGATCTTGGGGTGCCAACTCCGAGAATCTGAATTTGAGACTTGTGCAGGAGCGTTGCTGGAAACAGGTATATCAGTACCAAAGGGCCTCAGAGGAATGGGGTCCAAATATGCCATTCAGACACCGGCGGTGCGAGACGAGCGGGGTAGACAAGAGTTGACACATACACAGCGTCACGAAGTGACGATGTGTCGCTTCAAATTGAATGCCGGAGCTTGCCACCGAGCGAATTTTGAAACTCCGAAGCATCTGCCGGTTAGGACCTTAGGTTAGTGTTAGGCCTTGGCCAGCGTATTTCTCGGGTTCGGCCTCGCAAAGTCTTCCTCTACGTTTGCCTACGCAACGAATACCAACACTAGCACCCCGTTTGGATCTCTAGAGGACATCGAAAAGGCCATATACGAATTACGCACAGTTTTGGGTGAATCCCAAGTTTCCACTGATCCGGGAGACCTCCAAGTTCAGGGTTCGAACGACCACCATCAAGGTTCGTTTTTCCCATTCAACCAGACGTCGTCTGAAATGTGTATTAGGGATGGATCATGGCATCATCGTCTACCCAGAATCGACAGAAGAGGTGGTGAAATCGTCAAGATCGCCACAAAGCAACCACAAAGTACAGGATACCAATCACGGCTTATTCGGGAGTGACGAGTTTGGATGGGCATTATCGAGGCGTATGTCAGTCTTTCCCGTAAATCTAAAGCCCCGAACTGATGTTTCTAGCACACGTCAGGAGGGATCTGATCGATATGAGCAATATTGATCGAATTCTCGCTATTCATGGTGAGTAATCGTCAATCTTCTGTAAAGCACCCTGGGCCCGGGTTAATTTCGTCACTAGTGGCCGACTTGGATTTGGTATGCCAACCCGCCCCGGGTGCAACGATCGGTGGAATGATGAGCACTGGATGGTCTGGAGTGAGCAAATTCCCCACCACATTTGCGCTATTCTTCTGAATCTTTCTCGAAGCCAATGCCGTTCGTTAGCGAACAGTGAAAGAAGAATGGTTTCTGAACGCGGTTCGTCGTTTCGCTTCAGTACCGAGCATTTTTTTTAACATGGTATTTTAAACGTAGACGGTAGTACTTCCATCTGGCGAAGTGATCAAGACTCGCAAAAGATCGCGAAAGTCCTCAGCTGGGTTCGAAACCACGAAATTGTTCATCGGCCCGGAAGGTACCCTTGGAATTACTTATAACCGAAGGTAAGTATCCCCATGTTTTCTTCATTCGCGATGTGTATCCCAAGTGTATCCACTGAAATTCCTCCTCAAATAATGATTCATTTGACTCCCGTTCTGCCAACCACTGTGGCCGTCGTTCAGTTCCCCAACGTACAAAAGGCCACTGACTCGGAGGCAGTGATAGATGTGATGAACACCGGCGTCGGCATTCGTGCGTCTCCTTCCACTCTTCCTGACTAACCATACCTCCTAGAATGCCTTGAACTCGTATACATTCATGTCCGCCACCAACAAACACGAAATGTCCAAACGCAAATGGCCAGAAAAGGACAGCCTCTTTTTCAAATTCCAAGGTCCCACACTGGCTTCTCAGAAGGAAACGGCCACCATTGTACGCAACATCATGGGGAACCACGGTGGGACTGGGTTCCAACTCACATGGAATGAGGAGGAAGCTGCCGAATTGTGGGCGGATCGGAAGCATGCGCATTATGTTGGCGTTGATAAAGGATAGTCAGGCATGGCCGACGGACGTTTGGTGCGTTACACGTTTCACGTTCATATTTATATTGCTCTCTTTTTGTTGTAATAATTGACTCCCTGAGCTGCTCTACGATACCAAACGGGATATGGCAAATGTAGGTCTGATTTAGACGATAGTGGGACACGTTGAGGATGGGAACTTCCATGCCCTCATCTTATTCAAGGATGGAGGAGGAAAAACAAAAAGCGATGGATGTTGTGCTGCACCGCCTATGTCTTTTTGTCAGTCTGGAACAAGCCCCTTCTTTATGCAAGGCACTGTAGGCACCTCGGTTCCTGTTTGGTTCCTGTGTTCGAAACTAAATATAGGATTTCCAGGTTCAATCACAGGCAACAAGGACGTTGCGGAGACATAACTCCACTGATTTGCCACCGATGTTGATGTTGGACGTTGAGCGCTGAGCGCTGAGCATTCAACATCTGTCATCGAAACTATCATTTAGGTGCCCAAGGCGAAAACTTTGGGACACTCTCATCGCCCCCGTTTGTGACGGCTCCCCCGACCTCCGTCTCGAAAATTTCAAATGGCAAGCGCAGAACAACCGGACGAACTCCGGCCCTCGAAAGTGAGTGCAGCCTGAGCAGTGCTTTCCCAAAACACCTGGATTGACTTCTAAGTTCTGGCATGGTAGAAATGGGAATGTGGAGACCCATACCAATACAAGATCCCCGCAAATGGAGATCCTTGGGAGAATCTTCTTACACGCTGCATGGAAAGTGATAAAGCACAATGTGAAAGCTGGAAGGACGAGGTTCAAAATCTGCTCATTTTCGTAAGCTCAACATTGGCCAAAGAGAATTGATTCGTGGGTTTCATACACCTTCACTAGGCGGGTTTGTTCTCGGGCGTCTTGACCGCCTTCGTAATCCAATCATATCAAGGCCTTCAACCGGATCCAAACGCCACCATGATCGCCCTACTTACACGTATCGCAACACGTTTGGATAATCCTCTTAACGGGACCAGTTCAGTCTCCCAACAAATCGATGCTCTACCATCAACTTCCCCAGTGCCATCATCCATTCGCATCAACGCCTTCTGGTTCATCAGCTTGGTATTCAGTCTTACAACTGTTCTCATCGGCATCGTATCCCTCCAGTGGCTTAGAGAGCACCAAGAATATCCAAATTCACTCTCATCTAAGGATAGGTTTGCGATGTTCAACATGCGGATTCGTGGCCTCGAGGCATGGTATGTCCCGCAGATCTTTGCTGTGCTACCTGTCCTTCTTCAGTTCTCGCTCATTCTTTTTTTTGTGGGCTTAGTCGACTTTTTGCTAGCATCCGAAACCAAAGTCGCCATTCCTGTCATTATAGCAATTGGAGTACCACTCATATTTCTTGTTTGGACCACCGTTACGCCGTCTTTACAGGCATTTGTGCTGTGTCTGCCAATTGCAGGGCGAGTAAAACGTGTTCCTGAGCAGTGCCCTTACAAATCAACACAGTCGCGGATCCTTTGCCATATAATTACATTTTCAAAGCCCCTCTTTTTGTTTATTTCACGTTCTATCATTGCTTTCCACTCCTTGGTTGTCCTCTTCCCACTGCGCCTGCTCAATCAATCCATGGAAAACGCATCAACTGTGGACAAATTCGAACGACAGTGGCTCTTTGAAGCTATATTCGAAACGTGGTATGAGAAAAAATGGCTAAAATTCGACCAAGCATGGCTAACACTCCGGGACGCATATGGGGAAGGCATCTCAGACGGTGAGTGGTGCATGTCCCAGATGTCACGCTACCGTTCGGGCAGGGTTGGGGGGTTGTACGATTTGACCAACGGGATCCATGACATCATTGGGGAAAATATCGATTCTACCATCCAGTCATCAGCATTCCACTGCATCCAAGATCTCATTTCCTCCGTCAGCAGCGAGAATTCTCAACTCGATTCTGGTGATATCAAGCACAACCAATGGCTCCAGAAATTGCTCGGTAATCGAGAAGTGACTGAGCCATTTCATAGCTTTTTGGGCATTCTAAAGAACCCCCCTCATGACCTGCTTCTGGAGGAAAATAGCTTCATATTCCTTTCCCAATGCGGTGAACTGCCTCTCACTTCGCTTCAGCATTTTGCGGAGTTGCACATTCATATCTTCAACTACATATATCCGGAACAGCCACTCACATTCACATCGGATAAATTCCCCAGCTACCCTGATGAGTTGTGCCTTTACAATTACAGGGAAAAAACCACAAACTGTGATGCCGCTTTTGACGCTCATGAGTACCAGCGGAACTCAATCAGGTTTA
>Ga0307517_10012406_pt1 | contig 11697 bp, 8 predicted proteins | sample 23_EM_MG_FD_194515 | JGI IMG/M metagenome (GOLD analysis project Ga0307517, IMG submission 194515) | Populus trichocarpa ectomycorrhiza microbial communities from riparian zone in the Pacific Northwest, United States - 23_EM | ecosystem: Host-associated > Plants > Roots > Unclassified | place... | reverse complement strand
AAAAGTATTAATTTTTTAAAAAAAATTTTAAGGTCAGGCCCAAATAAAAAGAGCTCCCGCACGGGCTGTATTTTTTTAAGTTAAAGGGGCAGACGATTTAAAAAAATAATAATACATCTAAGATCCCCAAATCCATCACTGTGGTGATCTGAAAAACAAGATCCATGGTTTTTTCCATCCAAAAACTTATTTCCAACCCCTTTATTTATCTAAAACACGTAGGAAACACCCTATGAACCTTGTTAAACCAAACCATGGCCTCCAAAAATGCAAAAATCAACCCAAAACCAAAAATCTTTCCAAGTTCGGATCTTCTCTTTAGAAGTTTCAAGGTAAAAAAAAAAACATAATCTTAGCTCCCCCCCTCATTATATAAAACCTTTTGACAGAAAATAGATATTTTGGTTGCCTAAATCTTCCCCAACGGCAACTTTATCTATCTATGCTAGAATCCAGCAATCCTCTCTCCTCTACCCAAAAAAGAATTGGAAAAAAAAATTAAGTTTGATACCAAAATATATTTTTTGAAAATTATAGGGGCTGAATACCTAATTGCTTGAAAAGATGAGGGGCAAAAATGAAAATTTCAAACAAATTGCATACTTGCCACCAATTTTACCCGCTTTTGTCATTTTAATCCCCTTTCTTTCAATTCAACCCTCACCCTAAAAAAAACATGTAATTGGACTCTAATTTGGACTCAATTGTGCACAATAAAAAAGTTCGAGAATCAAATTGAAATTTTTCAAAATTTTCACTGCTTTAATTCACAATAAAATATGAGGGTGAACAGTAATTTAATGAACAGTGAAAAGGCCACCCATTTTAGCTTTATACTTAATACTTGATGTTAGATGTCACATGCAAAGCTGAAAATGACGGCTAAATATCAGTGCCTACCTTGCAATTTCAGCTCTCCTTTTAGCTTCTTCAGCCATATGATTGAGTTCTGTGAAATGGGTTCGCTCTGTGAACATCTTTGTGTCTGGTGCTTGCAGCCCATGCAATGTTCTCTGAGCATGTGCCCACTGAAGCTCACGCTGTTCCTTCCCAAAATCTTTTTGCGTTGTGAAAGCAATCTACAGAACAAGAAATACATCTGAGAAACAAAACACACACACACACACACACACGTAGACAGACCACACTCAAGTAAATAGAAGCCCCATTAAGCCAACGGCACCCTTACCCTTTGCTCAATAACAAGATCCCATGCTCTCCCACTCAAAGCATAGCGGATAATGAACTTGATTAAGTCAAGTGGGATGTAGAAGACGATGTTATAGAGCCAAATTACACCAGCCCAACCCCAACCGATCCCTTCAATTGCCGCAAAGCTCCAATTTGCATAGACTGCAATCAGAGTGGCAATCTGAACAAAATCAAAGGTCACGTTAATGTTCACTTCCAAATTATTTGAGATGTCACAAAAAAACAATTAAGGCAATTGGCTCACCAGCTGAGCAATGACAAAAGCCACCACAAGTAATATCCCAGGACGTTCAACATACGACCAACTTCGAGATCGGGTTACAAATATAAGTGCTTGACTGATAGTGCTCACTTGCAAGTAAATTGCTGATGCAAGCTTTCGGAAGTCATCGTGAGCTGTTTTCTCCAGAGTTGACACTCCAAATACCCTCTGGAAATTAACAGCAATGACCAATTAACTTTTGAGTATCATCAGTTCAGTAGATATGCCATACAAAAGATCCATCCTGCATACTGAAATTACAGGAAGACAAATTCCAAATCCACTGAAGATAGGCAACATGCGTACATTGTATCAGTTACCCACAGCCTTTCTAACTTAACACCGGCTACACGATTTTCATATCCCCATGAAACCTTGTCACTCATTCTTACCAAACATGCCAAACATATAAAGTACTTGAGAGTTTATGGTCCATGGTACTTCATAATAAAATGCATCTTCCATGATCAAAACAAACTTCATAATAAAATGAAAGAAGGCTTGTCATCTTACTGGGAAGAAGTTTGTTTTATATGCTGCCCAAAAGAATATGACTGTCATCATAGCCAGATAGCTACCAAGAACAACTCCAGTTGTAAATATCTCTGCCAACTTCCAGCTGTCTGGCAGAGGAGATGGCTTCACCCTATCTTTCGATATTGTCATAATGGTACCTGAAATTACGTGGTGTTAGTAATCTCCCAAGAAAACAATTGGCAGGTCATAACAATGATGCATAAATAAAGACAAGATGAAAAGTGAACCTACTGACAACAAGATACAAGGAAAATTAAACAAACTCAAATCACTTTGCATAACAGAAAACGATTTTCTTAGTGTGTCAACAATGCTAAACTAAATCTGAAACTGGACAGAGCATGGAAATTTTCTACTTTTTTTAGTTTATTTTATGTATTTTACATGTGTGAGTGCATGCGTGCATGTGAGAGAGAGAGCGGAGGGGGAGGGAGAGGATAAGAAGCAACAAACCATCATTGAGAATAGCAATGATAAGCACCATAAAGGGTGGAAAGTCAAACTTCCATATGAGAGCCAGTAGCATGAAACCAAGCTATCACCATATTAAACCAAAACAAGGGTAAGCAAACATCAAAAATTTCTTCCCAAGATCCATCTACTTTACACACTCACCCACACACAGAGATCTAACCTACCACAATACGGATTGTAATGGAAACTGCATAGATCTGCCAAGGGAAAAGGAAAATGTAAGCCAACAGTCTATTAACAAGATATGACATGGTGAGAATCCAGTGCTTACGGTGTAATTTTTCATCCTCTGAAAGATTGCTCGACTTGTCAGGACAGCACTGATAATGACACTAAGGCCAGGTTCAGTAAGGACAATATCAGAAGCACTACGAGCTGCATCAGTTGCATCAGCAACAGCAATCCCAATGTCAGCCTTCTTAAGAGCAGGAGCATCATTAACTCCATCACCAGTCATCCCACAGATATGTTTCCTAGCTTGCAAACGTTTTACTATCTCATATTTGTGCTCTGAAATGATAGGCATGTCAAGCCTGTCAATATTAGCAAGGAAAACTAAAGATCCAATGCCTATATAAAAGAAACAGCTAAAACATTTCTGTCAAGCAATGCATCAAACCCAAGTACAGAGTTCCAAAACTGAGTTAGAGAAATAAAAGAAATGCACCAGGGAAAACGCCAGCAAAGCCATCAGCCTTTTCAATCAATTCATCAATCGGTAAAGCAACAATAGACTCATCTTTGTCTTGCCCTAGCAATGCAGATGAAGGGTACATGTTGGTTCCCATTCCTAAACGACGTCCAGTTTCCTTCCCTATCGCCAGTTGGTCCCCTGATAAAAGCCACAAGGGTCAAAACTCAAAACAGAATGCCAAAGGTAATCCGACATCTTTTGGAATGAAATGGTGTTAGAAAGATTAGACAAGTGCAACACTTGGAAACATGATTAACAGAATTGCGAAGGCAGTGCAGTAAAGCTTGACAGATGAAAAGGGACCCACATAAAAAATTTCTGACACGAGTTTTAAGAAATGTACACTTTCTTGGCAAATAGTAATGAATTTCCCATTCTATAAGAATTCAGGGTTACATTTATGGAAAACCTATACATAAGCATGTCCCAAGTGAAGAATAACATTTTATTCTACATGACATCTTTAACAGCTATAGTTATTTCTCCACAAGTAAACATAACATAATTTAAGGGAAGTTTTCACAAGGCTTGCAACTAGGGAACAGAACAAACCAGTGATCATTTTGACATTTACTCCAAGATTCAAAGCCCTCCTAATTGTCTCTGCACTGTCATGTCTTGGTGGATCAAAGAGGGGCATGAGGCCAATAAATTGCCAAGGGCCTCCAGCACTCTCTTTCCTTCCTTCTGGAACTTTCTGCAATAATGAAGAAGCAGATCATGAAAGCTAGTGGTGAAAAATAAAATCAACAATGAAGCCAGAAACAAACATCTATGAGAGAAGAAAGAGAGAAATAGGATTGTCATTACCTGGTCACAAACATCTAAGAAAGAAGAAAGAGAGAAATAGAATTGTGATTACCTGGTATGCTACTGCAAGAGAACGTAAACCTCTTTCTGCAAATTTATCAATCACAGCATGTACTCTTCGCTCAATATCTGACTTATTGTGTGCAAGATTCAGAATCTAAACAAATATTTGCAGCCAAGAATTAGGATAGAAGGCAAAATATAGAACATCCAATGGCAAGTATAACGAGCATTGTGAGCAGATTACCTGTTCTGGTGCACCTTTGCTGACTCTGTGCATTATACCTCCACTGTCAATATAAGTCAAGGCTGTTCGCTTATCAGTAGGATTAAAAGGAAGGAAATGGACTTCCTGAATTCCAGCACGTGCCTTTTGGAACAAGGAAATAAAATAATTCATCATATATATATATATATAACCATGTTAAATTGATAATTACTAATTAGACAGTGACCAAAAATTAAAAAAGAATATACCATATGGACCAATTACCTCCTTTGGATCAGCCAGCATTCCGACAATAGCAGTATCTATTGCATCTTGGTTCTCTATTCTAGAGGCTTGAGCGGCCATCAACACAACAGTATCTGCATCTACTCCTTTTGCAAAAACCTGAAAGTTATACCGAGGGACATATAAGCAAGAATTGTGCTCGGTAGTGGACGTTTGAAAAACAGTTTTCACTAAACAACCTCAATAAGATTTTTGTCCACGGTAAGTTTGTTTAATGTCAATGTTCCAGTCTTGTCACTGCAAAGCACATCCATGCCAGCCATCTCTTCTATTGCTGTCATTCTCTTTGTGATGGCTCCCTGGATCATATTCAAAACATAATCATTTTACACCAAAAACTCATCATTCCAGGGTCAATTAGAACATTCCCAAGACCTTGGCTAACCTGCTGAGATAACCTATGAGAACCAATAGCCATTGTGACTGAGAGAACCGTAGGCATGGCAATTGGAATTCCTCCAATGAGAAGCACAAGAAGATTGTCAATTCCAGGACGATACTGCCTATCTTGAATGGGGTACATGACAATAAGCTCTATAATCATCCCGATTGCAATTGAACATATGCAGAAGTTCCCTATTGCAGTCAAGACCTGCACCAAAGAGTAAACAAATCAGAATCCGAATCACAAAAGTGAAGCTTAGAACTCAACAAAGAACATGTAACAATTATATCTCCTTGCCTTTTGGAAGTGACCAACTTGGTTAGTTGTATCCACAAGGTGAGCAGCCTTCCCAAAAAAGGTGTGGACACCAGTGGCAATAACTACTGCTTCAATCTCTCCTTGCTTGCAAGTAGAACCAGAGTAAACACCATCTCCAGGGCCTTTTGTCACAGGAAGGGACTCGCCAGTAAGTGCAGACTGAGAAACCAAAACGAAGGTGGTCAGTAAAACAGCCATACATAGACCAAGCCAACATGAAGTGGTAACTAAGTATTCGAAGACCAACTTGGTCAATTTTAAGAGGATCTCCTTCTAGTAAACGAGCATCAGCTGGGATAATATCTCCAAGTTTGATACTAATAATGTCACCAGGAACTAAAACAGCAGCATCTTGCTCACTCCATCTTCCATCTCGAAGAACCTTGAGAACAATATTATGAGAGATGAAACAAAATTAGGACTTCAATCTAATTACAAGTGCATCAGTCAGTCATATTTGCAATTTTGGATTTGGGTTTCGTCCAAATCTCAAGTAGTCGGATATAGAAGTAAATTCACAAATTTAAGGAAACAGATGTACAATGAAACAAAAGTTCGTTAGATTCACAAACCTTTGCTTTGGGAGCAAGACGTGCCATGAGAGCAGCAGCAGCATTACCTGCATTATTTTCTTCGATAAAACTGATGGTAGAGTTAATGAAAAGAAGTGTAATAATACCCACAAAGTCTTGCCAATCTGGAGGCTTTCCCTAAACACAAAAAAAAAAAAAATTATATGACCAACTTCTTAACACAAGTCCCAAGACAAACGAATCCATAAGTGGAATTTTCATAAAAACCAGAACATCCTCCTACTTACTCCTCCATTTGCAAGAGCAATAGCCATGATAGCAGCAGCCTCCATAACCCATGACAGAGGATTCCACATAAAACCCAAGAATTTCAAGAATTTTCTCTCCTGAAACACACCCAGAAGATAACTTCGAGTTAAAACCTGAATTAAAAAACAGTAAGAAAAATGTTCACGACGATAAAAGGCACTACCTTTTTCTCTTCAAGCTTGTTGTGACCAAAAATAGATAGCCTCTCCTCAGCAGCCTGACTTGTGAGACCTTCTCTGCTACATCTCAGATTCTCAAACACTTCCTCAATGGGTATGTTCTCCTGCGATAAAAAAAAAAAGTTGAAAATTTTTTACTCAAAACAAACAAAGAACACTAAGACAGATAGCAACCAAACCAAACAATGGCTTCAAAGTATGCTCTGATCTATTACCAAATCCACAGTTTCCTTCAAGACAGCCTCCAAAACTTCAGCTTTTTCCCCCATCTTCTCCTTAACTAAAATTTCTTTCTCTACAGACCAAACCAATTAAAGATCAAACTTCACTACGCGACCACCATGAAAAAATGCGAAAACTTGAGATATTCAGTCAAGCCAAGCAATACCAAGTTAAAAAGACTGGATTTTGAGCATGAACTAAGAGTTTAGGGGCCAAATGAGGACATCCCACCAACACCAAATCTGCAAAGAAAGCCAACAACACGAGGAACCAAACCGCTATAGAGTAGTGGCAAAGAGTGTGGAAGTAACAGTCCACAATCATTTTCTATCTTCCCTTTTGGGTCATTTCCATAAAGGTATACAACTTATGTTTTTGTTTTTGAAAAGGCCCCCACACTTGCTTCGATTATTGTGCTGGATGCAATTTAAAGTTGTACTTCAGGTCGTGTTGAAGATTTTGAAGTCTTTGGAGGACTGAATTTGATTAAAGTATTTTTTTTCTTTTCTCTATCTGCAGAAATAAATGTGGTCTCGATTTCTACAAAAAGACAAGTGTCTCTTAAAAGTAGCCGCTCACCAGACAAACATCATTCCAATGTTCGTTTAACTACTAAACTAAAAATACTATTTAATACCATGTAGTTTACTTTCAAACTAAGATAGTATATTCAAATTCAAAAAAATCTACTACTAACACATTTGTTTTTATTTTAAAAAAAATTATAAAAATAAGTTTTTTATCATTTGAATATATTTTTTACATCCAAGAAATACATTAAGTTATTATTCTTTAAAAATCATAAAGAAAGTAGTAATAATAATAACATAGTAAAAGTGGTGGTGTTATAAATAATAAGTTGATGCAGTGATTAGGTAGTGAGTGTGGTGGTTCTATTATTGATAATAATTATAAAGCAATTACAGTGGTACAAGATTGTGAATCGTAATGAAATGATCGTGGTTAAGATTATTTAGAGATGATATTAATGAAATAATGTTGTGAGTTCTTGATTTCAAAGAAATATTTAGAGATGATTGTAAAAGAAAAGGAGAGAGAGAGATTGTGTTCGTTAAATTTGTTTATCGGAAAAATGAAAAAATCATCATTTAACTTTGAATTGATTTGATTTAAGATTTGGTGAATGGGTATTCTTGTTTATCTATTTTAAAAATATTTTTTAAAAAAATTAAAATATTTTTATTTTTTCTTTATTTTAAATTAATAACCTTTTAATATTTTTAAATTAAAAATTAAAAAATATTATTTTAATACACGATATGAAAAGGCTAGTGATTCTGCTTTCCCTTAATTTCAGCCTGCTTTTCGCTACCCTTCTTTTCTTTTCTTTTAAAACTACAAATCAGTCCCTCAACTATATGCTTAAGCCGTACAGTCCCCAACCTTCAAAACCTGTGCTGATTTCTTCTTAAAGGTGTCTTGGTCGACACCCTGCATTCATTTTATTTAATCACTTGTAGCCATGGGCTGAGTTTCTTTATGTGCTGAGACAATAATTTTATTTCATAAACAGTTGAATGCTTGCTTTATTTCTTATCAATTAATTAATAAATAAAATATCAAGCCTTGAAAAAATCGAGTAATATTATACCAATAATTGTTAATTTTTATGCACATACATGTCTGGAAATTACTCTTTTATATAAGATTGATCATTTAAAATTCACACTTTAATATTTACATGTTAATATTAGCAATTATTCCTTCATTTAAAGATTTTCTAAACAGATTTATTTCAAATATTATTGGTTATCCTTCTCAATAGAACGGTCATCAAAGTGTGTGTAACGTAAATTATGCTTAATATTATTGATATATTTCTGACGGAAGTATGTATTTTTGTTTGTATTTATTAATTTCTTGATTGTGACTTTCAATTTTTTAACCAAACTCTATAAATATACTTTGTAACGCAACATAAAAATAATCTTTTTTTAGCACATTCGTACGAGCATGCATAACAAATTAAATCTCAACATATAAAACCATACTAAGAGTATGGTTGCGGTTGTTTTTTAAAGTGTTTTTTACTCGAAAATACATCAAAATGATATTTTTTATTTTTAAAAATTATTTTTGACATTAGCACATCAAAATGATACGAAAACACTAAAAAAATATTAATTTGAAGCAAAGAAAAAAATAAAAAATTTAAATTTTTTTAAAAGCACTTTTAAAATGCAAAAATAAATAAGGATTAACATAACTCAAAAAAAAACAAAAAACAAATAAAGTTTTATAACCAAAATGGAAAATGCAAAAAGTTTTAGGAACCTTGAAGGAAAAAAGAGGTTGTTAACAGGGGAGAAAACAAGTACATTTACAATGAATCACCTAACTCTTGATATTGCCAGTAGGGACAGAGCTGTAATTATATAATAGGAAGGTTTAAAATTCAAAATATAATTTATTATTAGAAAACTTATGTATTTAAAATAAAAATATAATATATTATTTTATATTTAAAAATTAAAAATATAAAATATTTTATAGGAACCCGAGCCTTGTTCCAGCTCACCTCCCCTTGGTTCCGCCCCTGATTGCCAATACGACTCCTCCCCCCTCCCCTTCCCTCTTCCTACGTTAAGATGCACGCACTCCTCTTTTCCATTTATAAGAAAAGCGGAATTTAAGAAAAGCAAAGGAAGACTGCAAGTTGCAAGTAAACCTAAAGACAAATCTGTGAAATCAGTGTCACAGAGAAAGTGACAACCTTGGAGATCAGATGGGTAATCCTTGTACCAATCCAACGGCTGAAATACGCAACTAAAGCCGACGACGATGGTGCTAACATGCACGAAGCTGATGGCAAGTCCCATCAAGAAAGACAGACGAAGCCGATCCTGCTGCTGCTTTTTTTCTTTTGATAATGGAAGATGAGGTGTTACGGCCTTGGTACGGACTGTACTTTTTGTTAAAGGGACTACTAGTTCTAGTTTTGGCCTTTGCAAGCGTCTTAGAGCTAGCTTTTTGGTAATTCTAGCATGCAGCCAGACAAACACCTTTGGCCATGTCCACCGGACCACCACCACATGGCTGTGGGGTCGTTTCAGGCCATCTGCTTTACCATTTCACATGCCCTCGCAACCACGCAGGGACCCAGCAGCACTAACATCTTTCCTGCTGTTTTGAATTCTATCTTCATTTCAGTGGATGTCCACGTATACCGATGGATCATCCATCAAGATAGTACTTTATTTTTTTCTTGACCATTTAGATGATAATTTAATGATAAAAGTTTAAAATAAAAAAGTTTGTTTTTTTTGTCTCAAATTTAAACTCTGTAATTATTTATATGATGACCATTGAGGCTTATATGGTCGTTAATTTTAGGACTCGTGAGATTAGTCGAGCTGCGTTTAAGTTAACCCGAAAATTCACGTTAAACTATAAAAAAATACTTTTCTTTCCGGATAATTACACCCATGGTCCCACTACTATGAAAGTTTTGATGAATTGGGTCCTCCTTTTTAACTACAATTTGAACTTTCAATCCACGAGATTTGGCGTATACTAAGTTTACATTTAAAATGGATGCATGGGAAATATATATATTTTTTGTTATAATTTCCATAAATTTGCAACAATTTTCTCATATTTATATCCATTAAATTAAATAAATTTCTAAAAATATCATCCATAAATTAGAGTTAATTACCCCCACTGCCTTTCATTTTCATTGTTGTTATAATTTTCCAGAATTTTGCAACATTGTTTTACCCTACAACTAAGAACGTACTCCTGTTATTACCTAATTTTTTACTCTATTTTTAAAAAATAGCAAAAAATCCAAAAATATATTCTTAATATATTTGCATTATCTTTAGCGTCTTTTCCAAATAATTTAAAATTAAAATATGTTCTTAACCTATTTGGATTTTGTTAAAGGCTGAATTCTCTATAGCACTTGTGAATACAAAAGTTGTTTGGGGTCAAAATAAACACAACAATGAAAACCAAATGAAATCTCGAGGTAGAAAATTATGTGATTACTATTGTTTAGTTTACACAAAAGCTAAATATTTCAAGACTTCGTGTTCATTATTTAGAGAATAAATTCGATAGTATTTAACCAAGAAAGGTTCAAACCCAAAAACTAAGTATCCTGATGTGGTGATCTATCAAATTAATATCTTTCAACAAATCTTTTAATTGTTTTCAAACTAGTTAGACATTTTTCATTCATAGAGAGGATTGTTGAAATATTTGTTGAACATGGTTTTGAACACATTTGAAATCAAATTAAAAATGGGGTTTGCTCACTTTTTGGGTTAAAATGTTTTTGGAATTTAATCTTCAACACAAGTTTTTTAACATAAAACATTAACATGTTTTAAACAAATTATTGATAAATGAGAAATTAATCTTAAAGAATTATTGGTTGACTTGTTTTAGTGAAACCTAAAACCTTTTGAAAGAACTCTATCTCACTTAGAAAAGAAATAAAACTTTCTTAGTGTTTTATAAAATGAAAAGTTAAAAATTTAAAATTGGGATCAAAGAGCACTCAAGCTTTTAGATGAGAGATGTTCTAGGAAAAATAAGTTTTGGGTTTAAACTCACACACGTGTGTGCCAGCTCGTACTCAGGCTTTAAGTCAGGCCTGAGTTTGGGTTCATTGTAAAATAATGTTATGGGCAACAAAAGATTATTTTTTGCCAACTTAAATTTAGGCTTGAATTTGGTTCATGAAGAATTATTTCTTTTAGCCTAACCAATGTTTTTTGTCTATCCTATAAAAGCAAGAATCCGACCAATTTTTCCAGCATTGTTTCAACAAAATCTAAACAAGTTTTTCAACTCAAAAGATGTTTGTTTTATGAGCATAATGTTCAGGTTTTATTATGAAATTATGGTGGTTAATAAAAAGTTAATAATATGAAAATTAATTTTGGTTAATAACATAATTAATTCTTCATCTTTTTACCTTTCAAAATCAACTATAAAAAGGGAAGAGGCTGCAACAAGAGTTCAAGAGAGTGTTTTTTTTCTCTCCTAATTTTACGTACTCTTCCTTACCACAAATTTTAATGTTTTTCTCCTCATTTTTTAAGCTTGTATATTCCTCCTAAATCTAGAGTGTAGATTTATTTTGTTGAGGGATTATTGAGTCCATTTGCTTTGGTTCAAAGATTTTGCCCGTTTATTTGCTGGAAAGTTGTTTTCTTTTGGAAAGTGAATTCCAGAAAAGTGAATTATTTTCTGATGTTTGATGGTGTAATGGAAA
>Ga0307517_10012405_pt1 | contig 11697 bp, 17 predicted proteins | sample 23_EM_MG_FD_194515 | JGI IMG/M metagenome (GOLD analysis project Ga0307517, IMG submission 194515) | Populus trichocarpa ectomycorrhiza microbial communities from riparian zone in the Pacific Northwest, United States - 23_EM | ecosystem: Host-associated > Plants > Roots > Unclassified | place... | reverse complement strand
CTGCCCGCTATCCTGGGGGTGAGAACAGCAGCCGAGGAGCATGAGGGAGGCATCGCTTGGGCAGGAAGTATCTTCGCTTGTTAAGCAAGGGCCCCGTTGAAGGGTTGAAGTTACAACCCACTTGGCCCTGTTGTTCCGAGTCTGTCGCAATACACGCATATACATACCCATCGAAGGAGCACCAGTTTTCGTTTTTTCAGAGGTTGAGATGGTGGACAGCTCAAATAAGACAGCGCTGATCTGTGACGCGGCCATGCGGCCATTCGCAAGTCGATGGCGCGTTTTGAGAGATCACACACGCGGGACTGGTAGCACTCCTGCAGGCCACACCTTCTGTTGGAAACTCTCCGGGATCATCCCATGAAACTTGGTTCCGTTCAACGTGTTCCGACTCCTGGAGGAAAACATGTGGCCGTAATATATTTGCTGTGCGGGCTGTAGTTGCTGCAGGGAGGAAAAACGCGCACAAGACCAAGGTTCCTAATAAGTACCTCCCTGCCATTGCGTAAACGGACGCCGATCCAAATTAGATCGAACCGGGTTATGCGGGAATCTTTCCTTTTTTGGTAACACCGATTCTCATTACAAACCTCGTCAGGCCTCACTTCGGTGTACAGCCGAGTAGTCAATTCGACAGCCAATGGTCGTTGAGGCATTAGGAACTCCTCATTTTAATATGACATAGAGACATCCGAGAGGTAAGAAAAGGTGCCGAGTAAAGAGGCGACCGAAGATCTCGATGATGACATGGGTCTCCTTTACGGGCGTTCGTGAAAGCGCGTTATCTTGTGCCAAACATGCGGCAAACCTTTTCGACATGCTCCTCAGAAGTCGCATTGAACTCTGTTAGCTTTTCAAACAGAGCGACGTTCGGGAATACGGGCACTGTTGGTTTTTCCTCCACCCCGCTAACCAACGAAGATTCGATCATCGTCCATAACTCGTCCAAAAACCCAAGTCTCGCTGTCTTTGGTGGACATAGTGGCTGGTAATTTTCTTCCTTACTATCGCAGGTATCGTCGGGAAACGGCACTTGTCCCGCGAACACCTGGGTGCACCAAGGTCAGCACAGGCTGGGACGTCCAACAACGAGGACGTCATTACCTCGAAAGTGACCATATCCGACGCGAATATGTCGGATCAGCGCATCGAGATAGCGGGCTTTCCCGCGTTCTGTCCAACGCTGAAGAGTTCAGGCCTCGGGTGCCGTCCATCGGAACTGGACCTCGAGTCGGAAGTCAAATCCGAAATTGTTGAGCCGCCCACAACCCGCTTGTAAACGATAATATCATCCTGAGATGGGAGATATGAATACCCGCAAGGCATAACAGGGAAAGAAACCAGGGCGCAACCATCTCAAATCTCAATGAAAATCTCGAGCGGGTGTAATGACGATAAACAGCAACTGGTGTTGAGCACATTAGCCCGGGTCTGGTTTAGCTTCGAGTTAACGTACCAATGGCCGACTGGGTTCGGAATTTTTCCGCACGTTTCCGTTGGCATCTACTCCGGCATCATGCAAAGGGGTGCAAATACCTCCGAAACTTGAGGGAATGGGGCAATGTCAAGATGGTAGATCCGCCTCCACATAAGTGGCGGTAGTTCCGCGTAAGAGCCCACCGGGTCGGGCGGTGAAAGTGTCAGATCACCACGACGAGGGTTAAACGTTAAACGCTGAGCGCTGAGTTCCCGTCGATATCATTTTCATATGCAAGGAAGGAGGGTACACTACAACACGATATCGCTCCGACGTGGAGACAGGTGTGGAGAGAGGGTGAACGGAGCACGCGAGGCCACGCTCTGATCCGCGCACATGTTTCATAGGTTCAGGATCACGCCACGAGGCAACCACCTTACCATCGTTTTTTTTTATTTTTAAAATTCACCTTGCCGTCGCGGACGTCGACGAAACGAACGAACCCCCGACACCTATACCTATCAGCAGCACCGTTGGTTTCGGCAACCCGACCTCAGCTCTACTGGTCCAGGGGTCCCAACGCTCGAACAGCGATTGCCGTCCGCCAGTAACATCACTAGGAGCCCCGAGTCTCGCATGCAGCACCCTCCGCGGCCCTTGCCTAGAACCACACCTGTCCACCATTTGGAAGAAAGGAATGTCGACGGCGTTTCACTCAGGCCAATGAGGTCTTGGGATGGCTACGAAGTCGATGGTCAGGTGCGTAAGGTGGTAGGAGGACAATGTGAACAAGAGGGACAGCAGGAGTAAATGCGGTCTGTCTTCTACGAACAGCCCTACTGTCACACCTTGGAGGTTCTCGCACTGCATTAAGGAAACGTTGGGGCACTTGGCTAGGAAATAAATTAATGAGCACGATGCGAGGAATAGAAGCAAGAGTACCCACAAAACGCGATGTACCAAAGTTCAAGACGGCAGAGGGACAACGAGGAAGCTCCGGGAAATTTTATCAACGGAAAACCGGACGAGAAATCGCGACGGAAGCCTGGGGTGGACGAGAATCGCAAGTCCAGTCCCGCCAAATGTGGAACGAAGGGGGAGGAATTCGAATCGAACGGCAGAAGGCTCGTGGTCCGTGAAAAGCTGGAGCCGCTCTTGACATACGCGGATGAGGATTTTCGCCGGGTAATTCCGGGTGATCAATGAGGTCTTCGGAGTTTGGGAATAGTTAGAGGAAAAAAGACATTAATGTCGAGTGATCTGCGGGGAGGTGGGGCGAGTGGGCGGTCCTGGCTTGGGGAGCACCCAGATTCAACCAGATGATGGCCAAGTTCCCGACGTGCCGGAAAGAGGGGAAACGTTCTGAAAAATTCGTGTCCAGGTACTTGATTCCTAGCCACTCGTGTCCCTATTACTTGTTAGAAGGAGAGCCTACGGACGAGGGACGAGACGCCGTTTGGGTCAGGGCGGATTGCAGAGCGCTATTGCCCAGCCCTCTTGCTGTTCAGGGAGACCCTGTTGGGGAGGTGGTGACGGGATCTAGCCGACGTGGCACGTCGTTGCGGCTAGGTTTCGAGCATCTGGCGGTCGTCGGAGAGATAATCGATGGCGCGTTCCATGAGCTCTTGAGGGGGTTGTATCCGTTGGCCATCGTTCAGAGCCGGTCGAAGGATACCAGAGGGTAAGCCACCATCTTTAGTTCCGCTGGAACCTTGACAACTCGTGGACGACTCGTTGGCCGATGACAAGCTGGCGCTGATCTGGACAGCGCTGATCTCTGTTCCGAACACGTCTTGCATTCACCACCCAAATAAGTGCCGCATGTGTCCCGCGTGCCTTAGGCTATATCACTAGGACCGGTTCCAGTGGAGTAGTCTGCCGTCCGCTCCCATCCCCTCCCGCCGGATCGAGGATCGATGTCTGACGGAACAACCTCGCAAGGTGTGTCATAATCTCCACCGGCGCAACCACGGCGGACTGACGAGGAGAGCCCTTTGCCAGGCTTCCCCCCTATCGCTGCCGAAGACCTCGCCAAGTTGGGGGTCGATGGGCGGCTTATCCCCTTCGTCGTTTCCGCAATATCGCAGGCTGAACGATCGTCAAATGGCTCGTCCCAGCTCAGCCCAACAGAAGCGAAGGATCTTGTAGAAGTCCTTGACAAAGTACACCTTCATTCGCGAATTTTCATTCCGCGTGCTAAATCTCCTACGACCAGATCCTGTCATCCCCTACGATAGATCTGAGCTTGAGGAATAGGTGTTCCAAGGTCCTGCGCAAAGTTTCGTCCTCACACGGAGTTATGCCTGAATCGTATTCCCCAACTGGTGTGACATTAAGTGACACCATCCATCATATTTCTGGTGGATTCGCGGATATCTGGAAAGGCGAGCTGGATGGGCACCAGGTGTGCGTGAAGGCTATTCGGACCCAGCCCGTGGCAAATCTTAAAAAGATCAACCGGGTGCGTGGCGGCTCCCTGTGCCGGTGAGAGGATGAGCTTACCCCGATTCTAAACAGAGGTTCTATCGTGAGGTCATAGCTTGGAAGTACGTTTTGCATCCGAACGTCCTACCTCTCCTTGGAGTCTCCGAGTTGTTCCAGCTTTCGGTAATCACCCCCTGGTTGCCGAATGGGAACATCGTCGAGTACATCAAGAATAATCGTGAGGTCGACCGGTTACTGCTAGTAGGGGCAATCGTTGAATCAACGAAGCGCAACATCCATCTGATTTCACTCTGAATAGCTCGCACAAGTTGCTTCTGGCCTCGAATATCTACACTCGCTGGGCATCGTCCACAGCAACGTTACCCCGGTAAGGGGTGCTGGTCATCGAAGGCAAACCCATGCTAATTTCATGCCCTTGATCCCTTCAGGGAAACATCATGATCACCGAGGGGGGTGACGCACGTCTAGGAAACTTCAGAGCGATGAGAATCATCACAGATCCCGCTAGCGAGGAGCTGAACAGCTGGGCAGGTTCCGAGCCGGCGGTTGTCCGTTACGTAGCACCAGAGTTGTTGGATCTATCGAAGACTACCTGGGTGTACAAAAACCCTCCGAAAGAGAGCGACATTTATTCCCTTGCGATGACCGCTTATGAGGTACTTTCCCCTTTATCTCGTGGGTCGTGTTAGTAACGGACGTCTCCCCCCCCCACAACCAGGTCCTGACGGGTGTCTTGCCATTTGGTTTCCGGCGGGAGAGTCTTATAGCCTTCATGATCGTATCCGGCGAGCGACCGCCGCTCCCAGACAACCCAACAGCCAAACGTTGGCTCCCTGGCCCTACCTGGACAGCCATTCAACGCTGCTTGAACGAGAACCTGCAGTACCGGTTGCCCATTGATTCCCTACGTCAAGCGTTTGTTGAACCGGAACCGGAACGAGAGAGTGAGATCACGCACGTGGTGTCGGCCATTGAGGATGGTGGGTGCAATCATGATGTAATATAACTCGTTGATGAACTCGTTCTTTGAACCTATGTCAGATACGGCGACAGCGCGTATCAATACAGAATCTCGACCTCCATCTCCTGAACCCCCGAGCCCAGATCCATGCGAACAGCCACCACCCGAGGAAGGAGGGCCGGCCAAAGGTACACAGCCTCCAACCAGACCTGACACCGGGCGCTCAAGTTCGCCTGTACAGGCATTACCGGTCAAACCCAAAAAGCTCAAGAAGAAAGTTCTGGATACGATCCAACGCGTGGTTCACTTTATATGCCGTCGTCGTCGTCGTTGATGCCCCACTGCGTTCAGCGGGAGCGCGTCAAATCATCTATGTCAGCCATCGTTACGTGTAATGAGTTAGTTTAGCCACCCGTGCTCATATGGGCGTTTCCGGTCGAATTTTAGTGTAGTGTTTTAATAATCACGTCTGAGTCTGAGATTGGTACGAGATTTATTCCAGAAATCGGGTGGAGAAACGGTCTTGTACCGAACCACGGTGATCAACATACGAATCGCCCCCAACGAGTAACACATAGCAAACGCCCCATAGTTACACAAATTGCCTTCTGTTCCAGATCGATGCTGCATGGGTCAGATGGTGAAGTATGGTTTTCACATCCGGTCGAGCATCGGTATCCACCATCCAGCAACGTTCGACGACCCTCCACAACCCATCAGTAAACCCAAGGCTGGCCGCCTCATCCGGTTTTTTCGGCCGCACACCTCTGAGGACCGCCTCCATCACCACGTAGCCCACCGGGATATCCCAATGCGGCACTTTTCCGACCAGGATCTGTTTACCCCTAGTAACTCGGGACGCTCAAGCGCAAACGCATGATCACGAACCTCGTAAACAACCATTCCAAGGGCATAACAGTCAGACTGAGTTGTTGGCCGGGAATCCGTAGCCCCGAATTTATCCGGGTAAAGCAATTCAGGGCTCATCCACCGGAGCGTTCCTTCAGGAGTGATAGATACGAGGGACGCGTCTGACACATCGGGAGCGCCTTGGTGCGTCGCACGGACGATGGTCGAGAGTCCAAAGTCTGCCAGACAGGCGCGACCATCTTTGGTGACGAGAATGTTTGCCTATTCGAGATGAGTGAGTGGACCGAAAGCGTTGAAAAGTTTACTGACTCCTTTCAAGTCCCCATGTACGAACTGGAGGTTATGCATGTAATCCAGGCCGAGTGCGGCGTCTACCAGCTGAAGGAACCAGTCACGCTGACCTCTGAGAAGTGGACCACCATCACAACTTGAGCACTCACAAGCTGTATCCGATTGGCCTCTTTGTGCTTCTGGACGAATTCGCTGACGTTCCCGTGGTTCATCCACTCAGATATCATCGCGTATTTTGACCCTCCAAAATCCACACCGAGCAATGGAAGGATGTTCGGGTGCCTCAGGTGTTTCCAGATAATGGCCTCTTTACAGAACCTCTACGAGTGGCTGAGTCAGAGTAATTTTCTCCAGTGTGATAAAACGGACGTACGCTCAGGTATTTTTCGAGGTCATTGAGGTATAACCGCACGACCTTGATTGCTACTGGGCGGCCGCGGTATTCACCTCTAAACACGCTCGCGGAACCTCCATGAAACTCCGGGATTGTTTCCTTGTTATAACCGGCGATGCGCATCGATTTGGGCACGCTCCTTAGGCGACTGCACAGCTTGCGCAGTATTCTAAGGAACCTGGATCGTTCTTGATCGGTTATTTCGCTCCTTTCTAGAATCTGAACTGACGTGTTAGTCCGGAGGGGGTACCCAAGAAACGTAATATCATCCCTCGTCCAACTCATCGACAAGTTCTTGACTAGGTTGACGTCGGGACCGATCAATCGCTCTCTTCAAGATGTCCGAAGTCCCGGAGATTGGCTGGGGTCTTCGATGGATCAATACGAGGAGTTCTCGTTCGAATGGAGAAAGGACTCACGTGTACTGTAGGAAATTTACCACGTCCGAAATCGTGACGCGCTCTTCGGCCTCCGTCTCCCAGCACTTGGTTAACATCTCCCACGTCTCCACGGTCACACCGAACTCCATCTTTCCCTTGGGCATATACGGGCGATCTCCACAACTGATCTTGGACCTCACTTCTGCTACACTAAACTCCTTCCATAATAACTCTCCTCCGAGTATCTGGGCATTGTGAGTGTGGCCGTCGGAGGTGGTGTTATTGAGAGCATACCTCAGCGAAAACAAACCCAAGGGAAAATAGGTCGGATTCTTTGGAGAATTTACCATCCTTGAGAACCTCTGGCGCAATCCATCGAAAACAGTGGGTGCTGCTGCTCTCACTCCCATCCGTTTCCAGTTCTTCGTTGTGTGAAAAGGTAGTGAGACCGATATACGAGAGACAGGCATGACCTGCAGCATCTACGAGAATATTTTGCTTGACAAAGTGTGAGGACTATGCCACAAGCCACGAAATCGGGCGCATCACTGACTGAGTTCAAGCCCCTGTGTATCACTCCATGCGAGTGAAGATGATCGAGTCCCTGGGCAACATCTATCAACTTCGATTTGAGGGCATTAAGCAGTGACTTCCTTGGACTAAAGTGAAAGGACCTACCAAACAAACGCGGTCGGCATCGGCGTGCCTTTGCGCGTATTCGATGACGTTTCCCTTCGCCGCCCACTCGATCACCACCTGGAGAGGATCAGCCGTGATACCAAAACATCGAAGGATGTTTGGGTGATCTAGCCACGCCCATGTCACGATCTCTCCATAGAACTCCTAAGGGACATCAGCCGGCTGTGGCTCCGGGCCAACATTAAGACAGTTACCCACCTTCTGTGTTTTCTCAAACTTCATCACCCTGACATGCACGTAATTTTGATTGTTACCCCCATGCAGATGGTTGAACTTCCCCACCAATATTTCGGGATACTGGTCAGCTTCGACGGATCTGTTATTTGACTTGTAAAGTCCATCGGGAATTACGTGGGAGCTCGGAATTATGGTCCGACGGCCGCAAACTCTCTGTAGGTTGTGCAGTGTTTGTTGGAGTAGCCTTAGTTCTAGTCCCTCAGTCCGTAATACCTGTTCCAAGAGTCAAAACAGAGACTTGGGCGGGAATGAGTGGATGTTTGCCTTACAGTATCCAAGAAGTCCACAAATTCTTTTAAATCTTCGCCATGAAGGCCGTCTATACAGTCCTCGTACCCGGCGTCACCATAAAATCGATCAAGAGCAAGCTGAAATTGATGCGAGGCCTTGCCAGACTGGTAAAGACGGCGGAGTTGGTCAAGAGCGCTGATGGGTAAGGCCTGGAACACCTCTGACACTTCGGGGCGCAAGAGAGGTTCCTTATCCCAGTAGCGTCCCATCATTACCCACAGCTTGTCCGAGCACGCCAAATTGGTCGGTCGTGGTGGGCGTCTCCCCTGCATTATGGCTATCGCTGCCATAGCAGGCAGGCCAGCCCCGAACGGGACTGCGCCAGTGAAAACCTTCAAGGCATGATGTCAATAAACCAAGGACCGACGAACACTAGTTCATCCGCAGCGTACCTCAATCATTACCATCGCGAACGCAAAAACGTCCGCCTTCTTGCTATATGTCCCAGATTCGTGCAAGATCTCTGGCGCCGTCCATCGCGCAGTTTGATCGTTGAAGAAGTCCCGTTTGGAAGCCGGGTTTTGAGGCATCGTGGCGAGACCAAAATCCGTGATCCGGGCCCGGCCAACGCCGTTCACAAGGATGTTCGGCTGCATGAGCGTGAGACTGATCGAAATGCCAACTAGTGAGGTGAACGGCCACGCACCCCCCTCAGATTCCCATGAACTACGTCATTGGAGTGGAGGTATTCAAGGCCGTTGGAAATGTCAGATAGCTTGGAAGTGGTGAGTGCGTCATCCACACTATGCAGGGAAAACACATACAAGGCTGGGTTGATCAGCATCTGGATAGTTCTTGACATGCTCCGTCAAATTTTGACCAGAAATCCAATCCGAGATCAGTTGGAAGGGAGAAGGAGCGACGGTGACGCCCAGGAGAGGGACAATGTTCGGGTGTTCTAACCGTTTCCATGTTACCGCCTCTTCGTAGAAGGTCTAGGTGTTTCTGGTGTTGACGAACAGAGGAATATAATAGTGTGGGCAGTACTATACCTTCACAAAATCGTGTCCTGCTTCATCAGAGGACGTAAGCAGCCTTTTGGCTCGAACCTTTGAGCCGCTGAGAGATCCCTCGTGGACGTCGCCGTAATACCCCCGGACAATCGGCTGATCATCGATGTCTAGAAGGAAGGCCGGAAGTGTGCAGGATCGTGGCAGGGCCTGGCCGATCCCAGATAATCTTCTGAGTTCACATAGACACGTCCGAAATGCAGGACTGGTAGTATCGAGCTTGCCGAGAGCCTGCACCAAAGTTAAGCGTAGAGTCGGAGGTCGAGATAATGCGGAGACGTGCGTTGCCGAGAGAGTCTATAAGCCATACCAAATCTCCATCTCGAAGGGTTTGAACGCGGGTTTTGTATTCTTCCCCGTCGAGAATGCTTGCAACTTGAGCAGGAAATTGAGACGAAGACGGCTCGAGGCGATAGAGTTGTTGCAAGGGATTGAGCGGGGACATGGAGGTAGCTTCGAGGGGATAACGAGCGGATATCTAATCATTTATCCCTTGTATTGGATATGTCGTGATTGTCTCGGTGCATCCATGAGGAACGCGCATGGACGGGGACGCCGGATCTAGAGTTGAGACTAAGGGCGGGACCCGGTTCTCGAGGGTCAGGTGATTGAGCGTCACCAAAACCTAGCTGATGTCAACGATTCGTGAGAAACTCGACAGTAAGTCCACTGAAGCATAAGCGTGAGCGGTCAAACCTCTAGGCTGTCAGGACCACGATCACCGCGTCTGGCTCTCGGATGACCAGTGTGGGTGGGCGGGTCGATCAGGACGCGCGAACGTTCCACGTTCCACCTTCGCATCCGTCACCACGAATGCTACCCCTTTCCGAGAATGCAAACGCAAGAGCCTCGCTGTCCAAGTAAACCAAACCGGCACACAAAGCCCGCCCGAAGATAACTGGAGCATCGACGACCCGGACGTAGCCTATTTTATTCAGAGGGACTCTCCTCTCCTCTGGACTTCAACTTGGGAGTGGATTTTAGCCCAGTCTCTCCCACCCCATCCCACTGATTCTCGTCCGTCCTCAAATACCCCACGTTACTCGCCTGGAGGTAATGAGAAATATCATGGGACGCGACAGCAGCGATTCGAGGTCGGTGTCAACGATTTACCAAAAAACGATGTGAGCCTCGTTCTCCTTTTTACAGTCACGCGAACGTTGACCAGACACTCTGGAACAGTTCTCGGTGGGGCGGCGGCCACCGACACCCTAGAACAGGTCTAGTAAATGTGGATACCGAGACTTGTGGTGAGATACAGCGCACGAACATCCAATAGTATACCTCGAATAGACTCTCTACAACACATACACGTACATACACGGTTATACATGACTATACACACAAGCAGAACGATTTTCCCCGCCCGTATGAGAAACCTATCGGGTATGCGCGCTTACTCGGGAGGAAGTTACCAGAGAGGTTCAGAGGCAAAACCAATACAGAATCCCACAAAGGGATGCAACGAAGTGAAAGGGATTGAGCCAGGAGAGCTTTCTCGGGGGATCCCATGGGAGATCCCCATCATCCTCATCCATCTCAACATTCTCGTCCACTGGTGGAGAGGGTAGCTTCCAAGCTCTTGAAGCCCGCTACAGGGGTTCCAGTACGACCCCGATAGTAGGCCGGCTTTCTGGTCGAGTCGCCCAGCACAGGTTCAGCGTCTGCCATAAATCGTCCGTGAACCATGTCCCCTCCACTCCTTCCGGTCGTTCTGGGTGTTTACCCTTGACGACCTTCCGGATGACGGTGAACTCACTCAACGTTGCGAAGGGGACCCGGCCGCTGACGACCTCGAGTATCACCATCCCTAGCGCGTAACAATCCGATTCCTTCGTCGGTTGACTATCCTTGAAACCGAACTGGTCCGGAGCTAGGAGTTCCGGACTCATCCATCGCGTCGTACCACCTTTTGTGGAGGAACTCGAGGTGATGGGGTTTGTGGGGTCTGAGATGATGGTGAGAAGTCCAAAGTCTGCCAGGCACGCGTGGCCGCTTTGGTCGATCAGAATATTGGCCTTGATAAAAGTGTGTTAGGGAACAGGGTAGCGACGAGCGCTCAAAATCATACCCTCTTCAGATCCCCGTGGACCATTGCCTGACCATGGATATATATCAAACCTCTAGTGACGTCTTTGAGCTGTAAGAATGGATCATCAGTGAAGGGTGCAGTCGGGAGCGGGAATGGGACCCCACAAGCTCGAACCGATTCACATCCATATGAGCCTTGACGAACTCATTGATGTTCCCATTTATCATCCACTCCGAAACCATTACCAATTGTTTATTGTCCATCGTCACTCCCAACAGCGGTAGCACATTTGGATGGCGAAGGCTTTTCCACGTCACAACTTCCTTGCAGAACCTCTGCATGGGTCACAGTCAGCTTGCTAACTCGGTTGTGTAGGATGTTATACGAAAAACCTACCCTTGTGACCTTGTCAAGGTCACATGTCGAATACACCCTCAGAACCTTGGCTGCGACCGGGCGGTCTAGATGGATACCCATCCACACGTCCGCATACCCACCTCTGTATCGTGGGAGCTCCAATCGGTTGTAACAGAGCGGGACATGCCATCGGGAAAATAGGGGTTTGCTTATAAATCTGCATAATTCGCCGAAATCGATTATAAGCCACTGAAAGGGTTGTAAGGGCCGAGAAATTCGGGCAAGGCCTTACCGGGCCGCAGCAATGGATAAA
>Ga0307517_10012404_pt1 | contig 11698 bp, 15 predicted proteins | sample 23_EM_MG_FD_194515 | JGI IMG/M metagenome (GOLD analysis project Ga0307517, IMG submission 194515) | Populus trichocarpa ectomycorrhiza microbial communities from riparian zone in the Pacific Northwest, United States - 23_EM | ecosystem: Host-associated > Plants > Roots > Unclassified | place... | reverse complement strand
GCAGGATCCATCCTGCATTGAACATACTGAACGAATCCCGATTGTCCACGTCATTGACCACTCTAGGGATAGAAGTCTGTGACATCGACGTAATCGAGGGTCGCTTCCAGTGGGATTTTTCTGTTGAGTCAGGCGGCCGCGACGGCCCAGCAGAGGCAGGAATTGAAATGGACGAAGAGCCAGAGATGGGGGTCGAACCCTGGGCTTCCGCCTCAAAAGCAGCAGCAGCAGCCATGGCTCCTCTCGTCCTTGGAGCACGGAAACCAGCGGAAGGATCCAAAGTGGCGTAAAGCTCCCGCCTGCGCTCTTTCTCAAGGTCATCCAGCTCTCGGTTCTCCTCATCTCCCATCATTGCTGCATTCATCGCTCGTTCCGCCTCTTCTTCTTCTTCCTCCTCCTTGTCCAACTGTGCCGCACGAGCGGCAGCAGATTCCCTCTCCTTAGCCTCCTTATTCACCTTCACGCGCTCCGCCTCCGCCTTCTTCTCCCGTTTGCCCTTTTTCTTTCTCTGGGGCGGAGGTGCAGCTGGCGGAGTGGGCGCATCAGTAGGTATTGGTTTGACTCTTGCAAGCTCGTAGTTGAGTAATGTAGTAACAGGGTCTGCGTCGAGCTCCATATTCAAGTCTTCCCTGATTAGATCGGAGGACATAAGGAGATCGAGGACGTCTAGCGGTGGTTCGAAGTCTCCCAAAGGTGGTGGCACCTCGGCAGCAGCGGAGTGGTTGTCGTTGTCGCCTGCGTCGTTTTCGCGACTTGCGTCTCCATTAATGACCGGTTGGGCGACGTGTGGAGGGTGAGCCAGTTTCCACGGTTCGAGGAGATTTAACAGATTATTCGCTTCTTTCTTGACTCGGGCAGCCGCCTTGTGGAATGGGGTTCCGCTTTTGTTGTATAGCAGTGCGTTATTTACCACGAGCTCGATATCCTCCTGAATTGGGGCAAAAATAATGATCATGTGTCAGCATATGTACCAACACAACCAAGGCAAGGTTGCAAAACACACCCTGAACGCCTGGAGATCCCAATATAGGTGTTTGTCCAACTTGGCGTCAATCTCAGTCCAACACATTGGGTTCTTAATAATTTCGAAGTAATCAGGTACATCGGATTTCGACACTGGGTTCCGAAAATAATCGTTCCTGTCAATGCTAATAATAGAGGTGTGTTAGACCACAATGAACCAGAAGAAGACGACAGCTTACGCGGTGATCTTCTCGAATGCTGTTCGCAGTTGCGCATGGCTAGGAAAGAGGGCTTGGGACAGCACCTCGTATATAATCTCAGTTTGGCGGAGCTTTCGGGACTCGCGATCGCGAACAAGGTTGTTTAAGTTTTGGACATTGATTAGATCTTGTTTCAATCGTGTAAGTTGCTGGATTGGCCAAAGAGGTAGAGTCAGCAGAAAAACAGAAAAAGAAGGGATTGGCCAAAAACGCACATCGAGCCTCATCAGTTTCTCCTCCTCCGACAACACCTTCGTCCCAGCCGCCGCAGTCCATGGTTCCAGATGAAGTCTTTTCAATAACGGCGCTCCCCGCCTTGCCTCTCGCTTTAAACTCCAATACCGGCACAGTTGTGCAATAGCTTCAGGTTTCTTCCGGATTTTGATCCTGGCGATGTACTTCAAGATGCGCTGTGTAATCACATGGGGTACTAGCGGTGGACCGGGTTTATAGGTTTTGGCGTATGCTCTCGCGGACTTCGACAATTGCGTGTTTGAACTTGTCCGTTGGTGGCTTTCGTCGATTAATAGAGCAGCAGTACGGGCGTCTTGTTGTTCTTGCTATGCGGATGTTAGGATCCCAGTGGTTATGAGCGGTCATTGTATTGTAATTGGACGTACTGGGAGGTGGCGATCGCAGAAACAAGTAAGTGATGCAGGCTCGGCTCCTTGAGCGCTTTTCATGGGCATCAACAATTTGTCCTTGCGCGCACAGGTTGCATGGAACGCAACGAAGCATGATGGTTTTGTGCACTGGATGCACGCTCCTTCTCGAATGTCACAAATTGTACATCTCTGTGTCAAAGAGCTTGAAACAAAAAATCTCTTGCATGTCATGAAAACGTACCAGTTTCCAACGCTGTTTGGATATCCTCTCAATCCCAGTAACTGGTTCCATAAATACATCATTGGCCACTCGCGTCTCCGGTATCCAGATAGCGCAAAGTAGATGAACCCATTCTCCGTGTACTGTCTGCTTAAAGGCACCTCCTTCATTCGGGCAAAGTATACATTCCTTAAAGGCTCAAGGTCAGAGGAAAGAGGACTAATGAGACCAATTCTCACTTACTACAGGGTTTTCTGGAGAGACTGTACATTTTCGACAGAGCCACTGGCCTTCAGGAATATATGGGACGCCATAGCAATCTGTACCATACTGGAGGTTGAATTTGGAGACGAAGACGTGAAGAAGAGGGGCTGCGCACCTTGATGGACTGCAAGATTGCAACCGTCGCAAAAGACAATCGCGTTACTGTTTTCGCCTTCCGAATCATCGCATATGGCGCAAGTCGAGTCCTCGGATGGCATGGCGAAGTCTGGTTTGGGGATGTTCTTGGTCTGGATACAGTTCAGGAATGTTGAAAAAGAATGCGTTTGAAGAACATACTAAATCAAACCATTCTTTCTCTAAGCGGTCCATGATTATTTCAAAGCTCTCCGGCTTAATGCTGCCTATTTGCGTGCGTTCGGCATTCACAGCGTCCAGCCATTCTTGGTCTGTAGAGAATATGAGCCCAGGTTTAACCAATTATTGGGCATTCGGGGCTCACCCTGCTCGTCCATATCATATTCCACTGTTTGCGCCAAGTCACTTTCTAGAGGTTCTGAAAGGAGATAGTCACTTTAATGTATTGGGTAGACGATGATATTCCAGAAAAGGGGAAATGAATACCTATATGTCGAATATAGTATTCTGGCCGTCGGAATTCAGCATAGTCGTTATCTGGTTCGGATTATCGGTTTTTGTACGTAGGCTAAACCAAAGTACTCACATCCAAAGGATCTAGCTTGTGTTTCGTGAGTGCCTCCTGGTAGTTTCAGCTTCTCGTCATTGATCACCTCAAATTCCACCTTTGGTAACGAAGATGCTGCCGGTGGCGAAACATGAGCCCCACGAGCCATGATTTTAAATTCCAACAACGAGGCCGTCCTGGCAGGCGGAAGAGAGATTTTGCAAAGTAAGTCACCAGGTCAAGCAGGATTTATTTTGTGTATTGGACTGTGTCACGCCATCGTTCGATAAGCCGTGACAATTTTGCACGTGATGTTACTACAGGGGAGGGGGGAAAAAACTGTGACCGGTCGAGGTGCATTCAACTTAGTCTTTAGAACTATATGACTAACTTGCTCAAGAAGTGACGGATTTCACCATTGGGTGCGCCGCCGGATATATTGGAAAACCTTCCGAACTCGTTGTGTTGCGGACATTGCAGCCCACTGGATTTCTTGGCAACCCATCCCAAGTCGTGGTCCGACGCTATCAATGGCTATCATTCCTTGACCGGGGCATCCATATACATCTACTCAGACTACATGGCCCCCTCCCTAGTATGCAGGGAAATGGACCAAAGTTTCGTCTTCCTAATTAATCCCAACAAATTTCAAGCCGCTTTCGCGCTGGGATTACCTTTCGTACGGGGATTCGTATTGCGCTACCCTCCTTCGGCCCGTGGAAGCCTCCGAGGTCGCCTCCGTATTGGAGGGACATCTAACCTTGATCCCAATCGACAGGTAATGTGGGAATCCTCATGGCTTCTCCCTCAACTACGGTGGAATTTGGCTCAGATTTCCTTGCAGATAGCCCTCACTCGGACCTTCACAACAGTGGAATTGACCTCACGGCTGCACGAGAGTGAAAACTCTGTAATCCAATGCCTCATCGTGACCTAGCGAATTCTCTTTCTCCTCGTTAACTTAAGCTCTGAAGCTGTCCCAACATCCTGAGGGTGGTTGAACGTAATGTGGCTGAAGCGCCAAAATTTTAACAGCTTTTGGCATAGCGGACGAAAGGTGGGTACCGGTGGGTGCGGATGACGTGTGGGAGTAAGTATACTAGGGTTTCGAGGTCGTTGTAAAAGAACGAGCTACCCCACGAATGAACCGGCCTTCTTTGTAACAATCGTTGCTCTTGACCCCATCGTGAAGTAGCCAGTCCTCCATCCTTCTTTCGTCGTTTCAATGAGCCGATGGGTCCTTGTCGATGATTCTGACTCTGGAATCTCTTACGATGGCGCAGGGTGGTTTCAAGACAAAGGGAGCCTAGATAGTTTTGGTATTTTAGGCCCCCCATACTTGAGCACGTTACATGGAACCCAGTCCGATGGGAGTTTTTCATATACGTTCACTGGTGAGTTCTGTATTCTTTTTTTCAGTTGTGTCGACATCTGAACAACGTCTTGAACTAGGCACCAGAGTTTTTATCATCGGTACACATCAAGCCTCCAACTCATCCGGGGTGACCAACCCTTGGTTCCAGTGCTTGGTTGATGGTGAAAGTACTTCTGTAGTAGCACCCAGCCTCCCAGAGAATGGGTTGTTGTTTTGCGAGAAGGACGGGTTGTCGGTTGGTGAACACCAGATTTCAGTGGTGGTATCAGTGTCGAATCAGCAGACATTCTGGTTCGATTACATTCAATATCTCCCCACTGCGAGCGTATCGCTCGACAACGCTACCCTCTGGATCAATTCAACGGATTCACAGATTCGATATGGCACCGGATGGTCATCAAACGATGTCGGTGCATCTACATCGCAAAATGCTGCAACCCTATCATTTCAATTTACTGGTGCGTATCCGTTCGACTCCTGGGTGTCCTAGCCTAATTTAGTTCTTTGCGACGTAGGTATTTCATTGACGTGGCTGGGATACTACGACAATAGCCAAGCACTTCTCTTAGCAACGGCCACTTATTCCATCGATGGACAAACCCCCACCTCATTCCATCTCAGCGGTGCAACACTTTTGAACCAAATCATGTTCCAAACCCCTCAGCTCTCTTTTGGCTCACACAAGCTAGACATCGTGTACCAGGGAAATTCTCAAAGTACACCCCTCACTCTCACCGCCCTCTTTATTCAAAACGGGGATCATGTGACTCGTGTAGCTCACAATTCAAGTAATCTCGGACCCATCATTGGCGGAGTGGTTGGTGGCTTGGCACTTCTCATCCTCGCTATATTCGGTTTTCTGTCCCTTCGTCGACGCAGAATGAAAGACACGAACGAAATTGCTGAACCAACGGTTGTTGAGCCTTTCAACCAGCCTCCCACCGCAACGTTGGCACTCACGGGCAGCGGCAAATCAGCTGGGACCTCCCATATCTTATTACAACACCAGCGAAGTGGCCAAGTTGGCGATGGATCGATACCCATTCTGGGTCGTAGTGGAGAATCCCCATCGCAACTCATAAGACCGCATACGCACGGGATTTCTAGCTCAATCGATATCCCGTCTGCGGAAATGGTGCAAACGCGCTCGAATTTAGAAGTGCCAGGTATCATTCAGCCTCAGAAGGAATTCCAACTCCAGTCCCTGCCTGTGGCTGCGAGAAATGTCAATTTCTCCATCCAACCCACGAGGGTTATACACGAAGAGGACAGTGGTATTCGGTTACCACATGCTGACGGGTATCGAAATGGGATTGAGGTGCTTCCTCCGCGCTACACAGCGGGTTGATAAATTTAACTCCAAGATTACTCCCCTTGCAGTGGACTGCCTAACTTATGCTATTCGCTGCTGTAATCGTTTTTCGTATCACACGATTTGGACTCTGCTTAGAAGTGCGTTCTTTTTCAAGCTGTCGTTTCGCACCTCCGGTTTCTGTTGAACCCAAAATCCCCGTGCATTGCGCAGATCACGCAGTGCATCTAATTTAACAGAGGTTTGGAATTTTGTAATCCAGAAACTCTCAAGGCTCGCCATCCCATGAAACGCGAATCTTGACGACTTTGGATTCCAAGATGTTGGCGCGTTCATGATTAGCAGCCTTGGCCGTGTGCTTCAAGCCCACGCTAGTTTAGAACTCATCTTTGCACTTCGAATGAGTTACGATTATTTTATGTCCAGAAGTGAGCGACGGCGCGAGGGAGAAGGGAGATCAATTGCACGCAGGCTTGAGCGCTTGAAGTTGAAATTCAAGCCATGTGACCCAACTTCGATGGAACGATTGGAAAAGTTCAACTTGACATGTCACGGTAGAAGCAACATCGCCAACGCTCAGCGTTGTATTGAATTTTTTGGCACACGGTCCCGCAGCCTAGTTTGTGCTGACGCAAGTGGCACAAAAGTTCAAGTTCGAGTACTTATGAACGGATCACACGAGTGCTTGAAAAGTAGAACACCTCCAAAGTACTTGCGTACTTAGGATGATAATAGATTCAGAAAGGAACGAACGTAGTAAGTACCCGACATAAGTTACAAATTGATGGGAGAGCAACCCAACACAATAAGACCACGCTAGGAAAAGGTTACATTAAATTATGGGTGATAGGACTGTAGGATAAAGAATAGATTACTCACGAAATTGTTGTTGGTGCAGCAGACTGGTTGAGTGGTGCAAGAATTAGCTCCAATGCCAAGGCCAGTGATCGGGGAGCAGTTGGCTAAAACACCTGATTGAGCGGGCGCTTAAAATGGCGAGGACATGAGTACTCACAGCCAAAGAGGGTATTGGGAGCTTCGACCACTCCCCCAAACCAGCTCAAGAGGCCCGCGATGTTGCTGGAGGACATCTATCCCGTAGATGGTTAGTCACAGTGTCGAAGCACAGGATGTCGAGAGGTAACTCACGCTCTGGAGCGAGTTGCAGCACTGAACGGGACCCGTGTTGCACTGGTTGACTGAGTTGGCAGGTTGAGTCGTCGGAACACGAGTGAGGCCGTTGCCGCCGATGGCTGGACCGAGACCTTTGTGGGGAAGGTAGGTCGCAGCGGTAAGGACCGGGAGAATGAAGACGAAGGCAGCGAAGGAGCGAGCGAACATGTTGGATTTCTTGAAAGAAGTTTGGTTGCGGCGAAAGGATATGTAAATGGTGGAACTGGGGATCGTTCGACTGGAGAATCCGTTTCAAAGATGGTCCCCTTTTATAACAATTCTGAGAGCATGGAGGCTGGTCGTCCTTCAAACGGTGGCTGACGAGGAATTCGTCGAAATTTCCAATTCTCCTGGAGCTGACGAGAATTTTAATCCAAATATGACAAAGGCTTGAACTCGTAATTGAGCGGCGGACAGAGCGACGGGATGTATGGTATATTTGGCAGAGGGCGGCGTTGCGCCTCTCGAAAGGTGGCTGACAGTAAGGCTCCAACAGCTATACAGTCTATTAAATACAGTAGTAGGCGGTTAAAATGCCGTACGTATATATGAATAGGTGTGGGCCCGTCTTCAGATTCTAGAATTCAATCCACCGCCTTAAGCTTGTTTAAGGTGGCGTAAAAAATTCCCAATGAAATTTGGAACGTCTTCTCCGAGAATCTTTTTTGTAGGGTAATTGGATGATAAAACTGGTACATATTTACAAGAGGGTGCCATGAAAATGGTGTCAACGCCGACGACCATTTGGCCCTTGGTCATGGTATGGTATGCGTTCCAGAGGCTCAAAACACTTGGCGCCGGCTACTAGTACTCATTTCTCCCAACTTCCGTACTGAGTCTCAAGCCGTAGGTATTAGCTATCGCAAAGGATTACCAAAATTTGGAATAAAAACCTACAATTGACCATAGAAATACCTCTATGTAGGAGTTAGTCACACTAGTTAATTGACCGCCCAGTCACCCTGATCAAAAAACCTCCTTCAGGGATTTCGTGGCAATTCCAATTGCTCAGGCCCAAAACTGTCAGGAAGAAGTTCCCCCAGCGTTGTCTCCTTTACTCCACCTTCCGTACACCCAGGTTTCTGTGACTTCCCCAATTCCAATTTCTGCGGGTAGTCCCCTGGCACGAGCAGGATGGGCATATCCAAGGGGCAAAATTCGCGAAGGAATTGACGGCATATCCCACAGGGCGATATAATAGCATTAACGTTTCTGTGCCACATCACGGTGTTTATCAGTAAACCTCCAACAGCGGGCGAGGAATAAAGCTTACGCGACGACGGCCAACCCAATGAAGGAGCGCATACCCTCACTCTGTCATCCAAGGGAAGGGGTGGACATGTTCATCGGAGTATACTCATAAAACGACGAGTTGCATCGCTTACAACAGCTTTGACCATCGCCGTGCGTTCGGCACAGATCGTCCCCCCTGCGAGAATCCAAAATCAATTTAGGATTGGAGGGTAACGGTGTTTTGCTTACCATAAGACGCGTTATCAATACTTGCCCCTTTTATTATCTGACCCTCAGCTGTGAGGAGTGCGGCACCAACGGGGAAGTTGGAGTGTGGGCTGTACGCGCCTTTCTTGGCTGGATGTACCAGTACGTACTACGAGCTCAACGCCTTTTTTTCACAGACACACCTCTGATGAAAACGTACCTTTAAAGGAACCTTTTATAAGTTTATCCCTATCCTCTACTGATAATGTTGCGCGTACGGGAAGAGACATGTTCACGAACAAATTCAGGATGGAAGGAGTTGCGATGCAACGATTAGTAAATGTCCACCATCATCCCTCAATAAACCGAAAATTCTCACGAAACATTGTTGCTATATACTCCCCGCAAAACATGCCTATTAACCCAAAACTGTTATATGAAATCAATCAGTGTGTTACGTACTCGTATATTGCTTATTTTACATGCGCTCGAATCCAGAATATCCAACAGATTCCCAATTTGGGCACCATATAAACTTATCTTCCTTGGAAAGGCGGAATTTGCCGAATTGTCCCGCAAACCACCCACGCAATCTCTCATGGATTCTACAACCTCCAGTTAGGCACCATGACTTGCATCTCCATAAAACAGGTCTACAAACGAATCAACATAATAGCCAAAACGATTTCATCTTATCTCCGTCCCTCCACACCAAATCCAATTTCACCGGAGCTGTCCATCCTCAGACTACCTCAGGAAGTTATCGACATTATCGTAGACGAACTAGGTTCCCGTTTTACCTCAAATTTTAACACCCATTCTATAGAGTTTCAAACGCTCCAAAATTGTGCTCTAATATCCAGATCATTCCGTTTCCGTGCGACACGTTGGGTGTTCTTCCACGTCAGGTTTGACTCGGGGAGATGGAGGGACACAACGTGGTTACACAAGCGGGCGGAAGGATTTCTCAAACTTCTTATTTCCAACCCATCCATTGGGGGGAGCGTGCGCGAACTGTTCATCAAAACATCACCTCGCAGCATCGACTTTTGGATACAGGATAATCCATCGCTGATCTCCATCCTTGGGCGACTTTCTCAAATTCAAAGGTTTGATCTGCGATATGGTATGCAACTCATCAACTGGCAGATCCTGCCCCGGAACACAGCGACGGCCCTACGGTGCACAATACAGTCTCCTTCGATCACATTTCTCGAACTGCACGATATCGACGGATTTCCGTGGTCTATTCTAGCTGGGTGCAGTACATTGAAGAATCTGGTGATCTCTCGCGTTCGGGCATCACGTCGGCATGTTATTATTCCACCCACCGTAGCCCCCATGTTGGAATCATTATGCATTACTAACGCCTACTCAGCGACAGAGTCCCTACTCTCCAATCCAATCACTGTGCGAATGTTTTCTCAGCTGCGGATTCTTAGCGTTGGCTTCCATCTTTCCGGGGAGACAAGAGACGCTGCAAGGTTCATCATCAAAGTCGCACAGACGTTGGAAACCTTGAATGTTATCTCTTTAAACGACGAATTGAGTACGTTTTACAAGCCTTTTTGTTGGGCGTCAAGTTGAAGCCTTGATTCTTGACAGCGAATAGCGAAGACTCGCTATATCAGATCGACCTTTCTCGGCTCCCCGCGCTGCGACATCTGAACATCTTACGATGTACCGTCGAGTACCATCCCATGGGAACCCCACAATTCCCCTCGTCACTTTGTCAGTTGCTCAAGTTACGAGGGTCAACTAGCTATATCCAAACCATTGTAGTCCACCTCGAATATGAGGATGTGGAGTTGGGGACAGAACAGGGATTGTTTCTGCCTCAGCATGGTTGGGCCGATTTCGATGCTGTTCTCGCTGACGAAAATTATAGGGCCTTGGAAAAAGCTACATTAAATCTAGCAATTGGATTTATTTGGTGGGATCCTAAGCTTCGGTCTACGCATACTGAAAGGATAAAACTTCTCATGGACACACTTTTCCCCGCGGTGAAGGCTTCTGGGAGAGTCGAAATGGACATTGTCATTAATGTGTATGGAAACCCCCGATAATATTTACGAATTATTTATTACAACCCACCGATTACTTGACAGCCGCTGCGAAGTGTTGGTACTTGTGTTAAATAAGCGCCCAATCTTCCAAATTTATAATGTAGTTTACTATCGTGACATTGCGAACTTTGGATCCAGAGCCTTGATGTTCGTTCTATTATTTGCGGGCGGATTTCATTACCACTAACTCTAACTCTATGTCCCTACCTCGTTCTCTCCATCAATTTCATCTTTTCCAATGCGTATAGCGTGGACGACATCACAGCATTTGTGGCCGGAGTGGCGAAGATGATTCAAGCTTCAAGTTTCTTTTGATACGCGGTTGTTGGAAGACTCGAGCTCTTTGGTAATAGATGATTGCCTGCATTAAGTAATATCTCAAGTCGAGACTCTACCAGGCAATGCCCTCGATGTTGGCCATGGGATCAGGACTGGCGCGACGCGATGAGGACCGAAGACTTCGATACTTAGGTCGAGGAATTTGCCAAGCCGAGCAAGAGAAGTGGGCCGACTTGGAAAATGTCGATCACGGGCCGTGTGATATATTTAAATTTATTCGACATGGATTGACCTGTCGTTTCCACTTCTCCTCCTGCCCTGTGCGAGCATGCCCCGTCCAAACTACGACGTTCTCATTGTCGGCGCCGGCATCGCGGGGTGTGCCCTTGCCCATGGACTCTCCACGCTTCCCCGGAAGAAACCTCTCCGGATCGCTCTCGTCGAACGTTCTCTATCGGAACCCGACAGAATAGTTGGTGAACTTCTCCAGCCCGGTGGCGTAATGGCTTTGAAGCGGCTCGGGATTGAGTGGTGTCTGGAAGGAATTGACGCCATTCCGGTGAAGGGCTACTGCGTGATCGAGGACGGCAAGGCGGTGCATATTCCATATCCTGGTGCACACGAGGGAAGGAGTCTTCACCATGGGAGGTTCATCATGAGGCTGCGCGAGGCGGCGAGGAAGGCAAAGGGGGTCGAGTTGATTGAGGGCTCGGTGACCGACCTCATCGAGGAGCATGGCAAACGGGTCATCGGCGTCAATGTGTCGATGAAAGGCGGAATGGAAGGTGCTGAAGAATCCAAGGAAGCTCTGTTTGCCGAACTTGTCATCGTCGCGGACGGGTGCTTCTCGAATTTTAGGACATCAATCATGGGCGCGTCAGCTTTCAAGCCTGTAACGAAAAGCCATTTTATTGGCACGGTGTTGAAGGATGTCCGGCTACCAATACCCAAGCACGGTACCGTAGCACTTGTGAAGGGCTCCGGGCCTGTACTGTTATACCAAATCTCGCAACACGACACACGGATACTCATCGACGTCAAGAATCCCCTTCCTGCCGACCTCAAGGTACGTGTAATAGCTGGGTTCGTGGACTCAAG
>Ga0307517_10012402_pt1 | contig 11700 bp, 7 predicted proteins | sample 23_EM_MG_FD_194515 | JGI IMG/M metagenome (GOLD analysis project Ga0307517, IMG submission 194515) | Populus trichocarpa ectomycorrhiza microbial communities from riparian zone in the Pacific Northwest, United States - 23_EM | ecosystem: Host-associated > Plants > Roots > Unclassified | place... | reverse complement strand
ATTCATAGAAATGCTTACAGGGTGATCCGTCTCATCAGTTGAGTGGGGATGGTCTCTGCCACTTTTTCACGGTTCATCACTGCCTGGCCGGCCCTTTTCCCCATCAGGGAAAAATTGGTCGACAGGGTGGTTATACCAATGATCTCTTTGGCAGGCTCGTCATTACAGGAGAGGATGCCTACATCCTTGCCGGCCTGTAGCCCTTTCTCCTTGCAATCCTTCATGATCTGCCACAAGGCGAAGTTATCGAGAGTGAAATAGACCTTCCCTTTTTCAACATCGCCGGCTTTATATTCCGGCAGTATCCGGCCTTTGATCTTGAAATTCTTTAAAAATTTCTTAAACGCCCCCACGATCTCCTTGGGGTCCAGCGAATCGGGAGAATGATAAAAGACTATTTCGTCAAATCGGCCGATCACAGACGCCAGCTCCTGGAATGCCTGGTAGGTCGCCCGTTCGAATTCCTGGGTGATATGGTTGAATTCCCCTTCCAGGGGCTCATATCGGTCGAACATGAGGAATTTGCTGCGGGGTATCAGCTCCAGCAGTTCCTTCGTTTTTGGATGGGGGATAGGCGCTACCACATACATGCCGTACCTCCCTTTTATCTGCAACAGGATGGTCTCGAATACTTCAATATTACCATGATGAAAATAAATGTTCAAATGGACATCCTTACCCAGTTCATGCCTGAAATTCCGGTAGAACTGTTCTTCGAATGTATCCAGGTTGTACATGAGCAAGGCCACTTTCAGGGATTGATCGGTATTGCCATTGGCGACAAAATACCCCAGCCTGCTCTTCGACTCTATGATCCCCCGGCTGATCAGCTCCCTGAAACCTTTTACGATGGTCTCTCTTGAGAAATGCAGCTCCTTGATCATGGTATTGACGGAGGGAAGCATGTCATCCCTGGCAATCAGCTTTTCATCGATGGCATTTATGATCCCCTGTACCAGCCGGTCGTGTTTGGAAAAAGAGGGCACATCGGCCAGCTCATGAACTTTCTCAAATATAGATCCGGCCTTCGTATTGCTCTTTTTACCCAATGTCGCGCATTTAATTTTGATAAAAATACTAAATAACCCTCAAGCCCTACCAGCGCGTGCTATATTAATTATAGTTTGGATTTTGCAGGATGGCCGGGTCCTTTTGGATCTCCGTCCGGGGAATAGGATAATAGTAAAAGCTGGGAACCCAGACCCGTTGCTCCACCGTATCCACCTGGTAGGTAAAAGAGGTATTGGCAGGAGAAGTAGGCGTGATAATAATGCCCAGCCCGCTCTTCGAGCCGATCTCGGCGATCCCCCATCTGCGGATGTCAAAATAACGATGCCCCTCGAAGCAAAGCTCGATCCTCCTTTCATGCTGGATCCTGGCAAGCAGATCCGCCTGGTTGGCTGCGACCACATCCGGCATGCCTGCCCGCTGCCTGATCTTGTTCAAATATAACAAGGCGTCGGCCGTATGTCCGAGCTGGGCGCTTGCCTCCGCATAATTAAGATAGATCTCTCCCAACCTGAACACGATCCACTGGGCATTGCTGTAAGGCTGAATATTGAAGTTAAAATTCGTATCCACCATTTTCTCTACCGTATACCCGGTCTTGGAGGCATTCCAGGGAGAAAGGCTGCTTTCCTTGGAATCCAGTCCCCCTTCATAGAACTGCGCCTTGCGACCCTGGAAGGGCGCTCCGTTATAGAGTATATCCGCATAGAAACGTGGATCGCGGTTGGAATAAGGGTTGGCAGCCTGGGCGGGATTGCTCCAGCTGAACGGAGTGCCGTCCGCCATCTCGAAATCATCCACCATTTGCCCCAGCACGTTATAAGCGCTGTAACCATTGTAACCATTCGGGGCAAGATCGCGGTAAACGGTATTATACCTGTCCTCCTGCACTTGTCCGCTGAACATCCGGGCGAAGATGACCTCGGAGTTGAAAAAGTCGGTAAAGATCTTACCATAAGTGGTGGAACTCCCGTACAGCGAATACATGGGCATATCGATGACGGCCTTGGCGGCATCCGCGGCGGCCTGCCATTTGCTCATATTGTTGGAAGTATTAAAGAGAGGGCTGGCCTGGTAAAGGAGCAGTCTGGATCTCAGCGCCAATGCAGCCCCGGTGGTAGCCCTTCCGACGTCCGTGCTGCTGCTGTAGCTCAGGGGCAATAACCCCACGGCCTGTCCGATATCGGAAAGTATGAAGGCAGCCGTCGAGTCCCAGCTGGAGCGGGGCGTGCTAAAGGTCTTGTCATCCGTCGTATACACTTTTGTAATGAGAGGAACCCCGCCAAATCTTTTGAGCAGTTCGAAATAGGCCATCGCTCTCAGGAAATAAACCTCCCCTTTCATCCTCCTGACCAATGCTCCATTCGCCACGGTATCCACCTGCCCGATATTCTGAAAAAAGAGGTTCGCCTCACGGATCACCGTATAAAGGTTAGGCCAGAAATTGAGGGTAGAGCTGTAGTTATCCGGCATCGAGCTGCCCTGATTATCGGGCGTAGCCTGCCCCTGCACATATTGCGTCTCATGGCACCAGCCAAAGTTGCTGAACAGTTCGTCCGTCTGGGCGCCCCAGCCAAACCCGGCATCCTTGAATGCCAGCACGCCGTCACGATAGATCTGGTTGACATAGGTCAGCGCCAGGTTGGGGTCGGACCAGACCGTTTGCTGGGAGAATGCGTTCTTTGGTTGAAGATCCAGTACCTTATTGCAGGAAAGGAAAATAGCCATAAAAACCAAAATGCCTGGTATCTTATAAGAGTGTTGCATAGTTTTCTTGTTTAATGGTCTTCTTTACAATGTGATGTTTGCGCCAATATTGATCACCCGTTGCTGGGGATAGTACCTTCCATTCGTCACGGCCGAACCGTCGCTGTTGATGGGGACTTCCGGGTCGAAGGAAGGCCCGAACTTATCGACGGAGAAAAGGTTGTTGCCGCTGATATAGATCCTTGCCCCCTGTATCCTGGCTCTGCTCAGAAAGCCCTTTGGCAGCGTATAGCCGATCTCGAGGTTCTTCAGCCGCAGGAAGGCGTCGTTACGCAACCAGAAGGTAGAAGCATAGGAATTCGAACCGGAGGTGCGGCTGGTCGGGCCGTTAAAGCTCCTCGGGTATTTGCTGTCACCGGCTTTCTGCCATCTGCCTGTAAAAAATTCTTCCGCCATATTCAGCCCGCTCGGTATAAGCAGCGCCTGAGCCCTGGCCTGGCCCTGGAAGAATACGGTGAGATCAAGATCTTTAAAAGCGCCTCCCATAGTAAGGCCATACATGATCTCCGGCGTGATGGACAAGGTCGTCCTGGACTGATCGAGAGCATTTATATTTCCGTCCTTATTGATATCCGTATACTTTATATCGCCGGGTCCGCTGCCAAGAGGATGAGCGGCGGCATTCACATCGGTAGGCGTCTGGAATAATCCCTGGGATTGATAAAGCAGGTAAGAGTCGATGGGATAGCCCGTCTTTTGCTGATAAGCGGGCACATTGGCAGGCTCATCCATGTTCAATACTTTATTGCGTGCGTAGGTGAAATTGCCGCGTGCATAAAATGTAAATGACTGGCTGAAACGTTTATTATACTCTGCGCCTATCTCGATGCCGCGGTTGACCACCCCGCCGAAGTTGACGTCAGGCAGGGTCAGGCCGGTGTAGCTGGGAGTAGACCCGCTGGGAGGTATCAAGATACCCGTGCGCGAGCTACGGAACACATCGATGCTAAGGGTAATGGTCTTTTTAAGGAACTGGGCTTCGAGGCCGATATCCGTGGAAGTCGCCCGTTCCCAGGTGATATTGGGATTGGGAGTGGCGCCTAATACGAAGGAAGCTGCAGGTGCGGCGCCGGGTCCGAAAAAGTAACCGCCTCCCAGGTATCCGTTGGTGGGGGATTGTCCGGAGGTCAGCAGATAGCTCTGAAGGTATTGAAAGGGAAGGACGGCATCATTGCCTGTTTTACCCCAGGAGCCTCTCAGTTTCAACTCATCGATGGTATTTGAATGGAAGAAATTCTCCTGTGATATACGCCAGCCTGCCGAGACCGATGGGAAATACCCAAACCTTTTGCCTGCGGGGAAATTGGCAGACCCGTCATAGCGCATGTTATAATCCAGCAGGTATTTGTTGGCATAATTGTAGGAAATACGACCGATATAATTCTGGCGCGCGGCCTGGAACAGGGAAGAATAGTTATTCTGTCCGATGGTGCTGCCTGCAAATAGCTGGGGGATGCCATTGCTGAGAAAGCCCATGCGGGATGCCGACAAGGTATCGAAGTCGGCCTGGTATTGTTCATAAGCCGCGAAGAGATCCAACGAATGTTCTCCCCATTTATGACCATAGCCGAGCTTGAAGTTGAAAAGTCTTTCCTTCGACTTGTCATTCTCGATATACAGCGAAGGGGGTATGGTGGAGACGACCTGGTCAAGGCTGCTGGTGCCAACGTTATAGCTGTAGGCCGGCGGTGGTGTCTTATTGAAAGCGTTATAGGCGAAAAAGGCCAGGTCATAGCTATAATATCCATCCAGGTAAAGCCCTTTGGCGATCTTCGACAAGTTCCAGTTAAAGGAAACCTTTGTCTGAAGGTAATCCGTATTCCTTGTCTGGTTGCCGAGCCCTTCATTTAAAATATAGACCATGCTGTTGCCGGGGCCGCCGCCAATACCTACGCCTACTTTACCATCCGGGTACATAGGCGTCAGATAAGGATAAGCATTCCACAGTTCGGAGAAGATGCCGGACGCATCATATCCCCTTACGGCAGCATTCCTGAATTCATTCCGGTAGAGCACGTCCACGCCGATCTTGAGGTCTTCGGTGGCCTGGATGTCCACATTGGCCCGGGTCTGGTATTGCTTGTAGAAGGAAGCGCCTCCTTTATACAGGCCGTTCTGTTTTTCATACTGCCCGGATAGGAAATATTTTATCCTGTCCGAACCGCCGCGGAGGGATAGCAATTGATTTTGCTGCAGGGTCCAGTCTTTCATGACGGCCTTCCACCAGTTCGTATTGGGATGGCCCAGCGGGTCCGACCCGTCCTTATACTTTTGAATGTCCGCATCCGAATAGGTGGGGGCTTGACCCGTCAGCGCATTGTACTCGTTAGTAGAGACCGCGTATTCATAAGAATTAAGCATCTTGGGTATGCGGGTAGGCTGCGTTTCCGCCCAGTTGGTGGTGAAAGACAGCGATGGCTTGCCGGCGATGCCCCTTTTCGTCGTGATCAGGATGACCCCGTTAGCGGCCCTTGCCCCGTAAATGGCGCCGGTAGCATCTTTCAGGACGGTGAAGGTTTCTATATCTGAAGGGTTGAGGCGGGAAAGCCCGCCGGCCCTGTCCGGAATTCCATCGATGACCACCAGTGGTGAATTATTACCCAGGGTGGCTTTCCCCCGGATGAGAATGGTGGCGTCATCATTGCCGGGTTCGCCGCTGCGCGTATTGACGATAAGCCCCGGGGCCTGCCCCGCCAGTGAGCCGCTGAGGTTTGCGACCGGGGACTTCGCCAGGTCTTTGCTGCTGATGGTGGAAACAGCGCCCGTCAGGTTGACCTTCCTTTTGGTGCCATAACCTATTACCACGACATCATCCAGGTCGCGATGATCCGCATCCGGCAATAATTGAATGTTTATGTCGGCCCTTGCAGCCACCTTCATTTCTCTTGTCGTGTATCCCAAAAACGAAAAGGAGAGAATGGCATCCCCTCCGGGCACTTCGATGGAATAAGTACCGGTACTGTCCGTAGTAGTACCATGTTTGGTGCCCTTTATTGAAATGCTGACCCCGGCCAACCCAATTCCTTTTTCATCCGTGATCTTTCCGGAGACCTTTCGCTGGGGCTGGGCATTGACACCCAGGGCAATAAAAAAAAGCATCCCCAGCACAAATGTGGGCAGGGATGCCTTCAAGGTGGCTCTGACATGCATAATCGTTAGTTTTTGGCTTTATTGTTAAAAATTTACGGGTCCTGAGCTGGTCTACTGTTCTGTTCTATTCTGTATCGCTCATGGCGTAAACTTAGAAACTATTTTAATAATTTCAAAAAAAAAATTTAAGGTCCATTTCCATGGGCCTCTTTTTCATTCCCTTCGAAAAAGACGTATCAGGTCTTATTTAAAAGCAATTTTTTTTCTTGTCCATTGTTGATTATGAAACCATTACCTATTATCTATGAAAAAAAAGGTTGTTATTGGCAGAGCAGTTCTCTTGTTCACCGGCTTCGCCTGGTGGGCCAATTCGGATGCGGGAAAGGAATTTGTGAGAAAGGATAAAAAGCAGCAGGCCGCCAAAGAAGCGGCCCATCCGGAGCCTAAGGATACGAAGGCCCGCTTGCTCAATGGTTGTGATCTTCCCGAATACCCGGGATCTTATCACATGTTGTCCATCAATAGTACATTAAATTTATGACCATCCGGATCAGCAAAGGCAAAACCATAGTAACCGTTTTCGTCTCTGCGCACTTTCTGAAAAAAGTCACCTCCGGCTTCTTTAACTTTACCTGCAAATTCGTTCACTTCCGCCTCTGTTTCTGCAGAAAGAGTGAAAATAATTTCACTGGTTTTTGACCCGGATGGCAAATATTCATCTATTGGTGAACCCTCCTCAAAAAAATGGATCACAAAATCATCATCACCAAAACGAAAACTGGCCAGCTTGGGATCGTTGTTGGGCTTATTGGGAGTAAACCCCAATTGTGTATAGAATTGATGGGTGCGCTTTGCATCTTTTACACTAAAATTAGCCCATATTTTTTTCGCTTTCATACGTTGAAATTTGAAACAATATTAGCAATTTTTTTTATTCTGAACTTGCCCTATTTCAACGTAACATCCAGGTAAACAGAATGCCGCCCGTAGGTTTCATAAAAGGGTTTAAACACCACATCATCGATCGTGAATTGTAGCTGCTGAGGATCACCTTTGATAGACTTGCCAATATCTTCGGCGTCCAGGGTTATTTTGCGCCAATCCTTTCTTGCTTCGGGCTCCTGGGCTACCAGCAATATCGGTCCGTAGAACAGGCTGGCTATATTCTGCTGATCCATCACCGGATCCAGGTGAAATTGGAAGGGCATTTTCAATTCTATTATATCGCCATCTTTCCAGGTGCGGGCTATTTTCAGGTAACTGCCCGGCGTGGCGGGGAGCTTTTGCTCTTTACCGTTGATCTTCACAAAGAACCCCTTGGTAGCCCAGCCCGGCACACGCACGTTGATATCGAATTTTCCACTACCCTTGATAGTCAGACGGGTATTGTCTTCCTTTGGATAATTGGTTGTCTGCTCTACCGTCACTTTACGTTCTGTCCATTCCAGTGTCGAGGGTATGTATAGATTCACATACAAGGCCTGGTTATCCTTACTTCTAAAGTAAATGGAGTTTTGCAGCTTGGTGCTGCTCTCCAATGCGGTGCCGTTGCAACAGGTAAAGCCTGTCATGTTCGGATTGCCGAATTGCTTCATCGACCCGGGTCTCAGCGGTATATGATACGTATTGGCAGGGCTATTCTCGGCTACGGAAGCGAGAATATCATTGTACAACGCACGCTCGTAATAGTCCATTAACTCTCCCCGCGGATCGAAGAGGAACAGGTCGCTGGTCAGTTTCAGCATATTGTAGGTAGCGCAGGTCTCGTTCTGCCCTCCGGCAGCAAAGCCATTCTCATACAATGTTCCCGGCTGACTGATAAAACATTCCGCATTGTTGGGGTTGCGTGCGCCCGCAACTCCTCCGATGCTGTACATATAATCGTTCACGGCCTTGTACCAGAAGTTATCGGCTATTTTGTAATATTCCGGATCATGGGAATCCCGGTACACTTCCATACTCCCTATGATTTGAGGTATATGTTGATTGGCATGCAATCCGCGGAAAATATCTACATTCTTGGCCAGCCCGTTCGAATGCGCGGTATCGCCAAAGAACACTCTGACATTATCAAATGAATGTGCGGTTGTCAGATAATTCGGATTGCCGGTGATCCGGTACAGACGGGCCATAACTTCATTCATGCCTCCATACTCACCGGCAATGTAGGTATTCCACATTTTTATAAGCGTGTCTTTGGGTACCTTGCTCAGGCGTGCATAGACCCAATCACCCATGCCGGTAGCGATGGCAAGGGCTTTTTTATTCCCGCTTACTTCATAGACATCCAGTAAGCCAGCCAGGATCTTATGCAAGGTATAATACGGCGCCCAGATCTGGGTCTTCTGCCCTCCGTACTTGGCTCCTTTTTCCAGCATGATGAACTGATCCGGAGGATAAGCGCTGATAAATCCTTTTCCCCAGTTCCAATAATCGTTGCGGATGCCCGTATCACTAAGATCTGAATTGTAAGTTGATTTTCCGGGACCATACGGTACCGCCGCCGGATCGGACACCTGCTCACCACCTGCTTCTTTCGCCTTTCCGGATAACTGTGCTAACTCGTAGAGCGTATTTACCATATACTCCATTTTCCCGGCGAAATTGGCCTGAAGCGCCTTGTCATATCCCGTGCCTGCGTAGGCTTGCGCAATGGCCGTAAGGTAATGACCGGTTGCATGCCCCCTTAATTTGGTGTCCCGGCTGTCCCAGACGCCCAAAGGCTTTGCTCCTTCCGGTTGTTTCTGGCCAAAAGCATGGCGGAACATATAGAGAAAGGAGTTAGGATCGGTGGTAGCTAACGTTCTTACGAACTTATCACGGTTTTCAATAAATTGAGTTTCGTGGCCAAGAGCATCGGTTTTAAGAGCAACCTTATCCAGATCGAACGCCGCCAGCTTTAAACCCGGTGTAGTTGATTTCGCGGATGCTTTTACTGTTACAAACGCCTTTGGCTGAAAGGCCGTTCCGGCAACACGCCCCGTAATGGTATAGCGTCCGGGAGCAAGAACAGCGCTATTGTCAGTGGCAGCAGGCCACAGCACCCGTACTTTAGGTCCCTTACCCTTCATTTCATTCTTGTAAGTTCCCTGTACGTAACTGGGTAATCGTGGCAGATCTCCTATTGCTGTTTCCACTTCCACATCGGATACCTGAACTAAATAAGTATTATAAAGCTGCGCCATGTCTTTAGGGAACTGGGGAAGTGGGTCCTCGGCACGTCTGCCCGTCGTATTTACCACGCCCTCATTGACGCCTCTGCCTCTCTGGGCATTGGTGTAGATCCCGGCAACCTGTCTTTCACTCAGGGGAACACGGTAAATACGAAAATCATGTACCAGGGCGTTGAGATAGGGATCACCCGGAACCAGCGATCTTCCGATATACAACAGCTTTTCTGCTGCTTGCTGACCGAACACCTCTGTCAGCTCCTTTGGAATTTCCTTCGTTTCGCCGACAGGCTTACTATCGACATAGGTACTCATAGATTTTGAAGGAACATCTATCACGATGACAAGGTGCACCCACTTATTCACTTCTATAGGAGTAGCGGCCGCTACGCGCTTATTGCCTTTTTCCGTTACTATCGAGGCTTGGTAGGCTCCCTGGGCGCTCGTCCCGGCTGGAGCCGCGGAAAAATGCCTGCTGGCGTCCTTCCCGAAATCAAAAAAGCGTTGGCCGGCCTGGTTCGAACGCAGGTAGATCCATCCCGATATGCTCAGCGACTCTATATCTGTTAACGCTTCTCCCGGGATCGTAACAAAAGCATTATCCCCGGAAAGCGACAAAACCTTTCCAAACCGGTTGTCATCGACAAATTTGACTTCGGCGCCTTGAAATTTGGCGTGCAGATTATTCCGGGACCAGTCTCTGAGATCTCCATTGAACACATAGCGCGCGATCATTCCTGTCTCACCGATCCCATCCAATATCTGGTCTCCGTTTTGTGCTTGAGCGGTAGGAACACCGCTGGTCAAAACAGCAACAAACAGCACGGCGCGCAAGAATACTTTGTACATTTTCATAATTTCGATCATTTTATCAGGAACCTTAAAACTAGGAAGAATGCTTATGCTCCTATTAGTCTATTTTAACTAACAAGCAGATGATATTAACATGTATTCGCAGTCAATAATTCCTACTTTTACCTATATTACTAGCTGATTATTATTAATTTGTCATTAAAGAGCCTATATAACGAAAAAGAGCTGTTTCGTCTTATCGCCGAAGGCGATGAAGAGGCATTCGAACAACTTTTCAATTTATATGTGCCAAGAATTCATAAAATTATCTACCCCGTTGTACGATCGGAAACCATTGTTAAAGACATTGCCCAGGAGGTATTCATGCATCTCTGGCTGGGCAGGGACAAACTACCGGCAATAGAAGAACCTCAGCATTGGATCTTTCGCATAGCCTTCAATCAGTCTTTTCGATACCTGAAAAAGCAGGATCTTCTTAAAAGGACACATGAGAACATGGGAATTGGACAGTCTGGATTGGGTTCTTCGCATGAAACCGAGAATGCGGTGAATGCAGCTGAGCTTGATCGGCTGATACAGGAGGCCATTCGGCAACTGCCTGTACAGGGAAGGAGGATCTTCGAGATGAACCGGGTCGCCGGCAGAAAACCGGCGGAAATAGCGATGGAACTGCAGATCTCTACACAAGGGGTTCGTAATTCACTGACCCGTTCGGGAAAATTTATCAGGGATCATCTGTCTAAGCACGGTATTGTCATCCCCCTATTCCTCTTCCTCCTGCACCGGCCGTAATTTTTTTTCACGGGCTTGTGTATATTCTGACCGCACAAGGAACCTACTACTGATTATCCACATAAATCTATAGCGTGAGCAGTCCATCTCAGTCAAGGATCGGGTATTTATTGGAGCAGGTCAGCCACTCAAGAGCTTCACCGGATGAGCTCCAGGAGCTTATCGAGCTGACGGAGGCGAACTCCGGCCCCGGGATCGTGAATGATATCAGGGAATATTTTGATGATCATTCAGTTGTCATTCCGGAAGCATCCCCATCAGAACCAGGCTGGCAATTGATCCTGCAGCGGGTATTGGCTGTAGACCGGCCTTTGACAACAGGATCAGGCACGCCTGAGCGAGCGCGCCTTGTCCATTTCCTTACAAGAACCTGGGTCCGGTATGCCGCGGCTATCATGCTTGTTTTTGGATTTACTGCTTACCTCTGGAACTCCCATAAAAAAACGGAACAAAGGCCTGAGCTTGGGAACAGATCCCTGCCAACGGACGTAGCACCCGGAAGAGACAGGGCCATTCTAACCCTGGCAAACGGCCGGCAGATCCTATTGGATAGCGCGCGGGGAAATATTCTGCAGCAAGGCAATTTAAAGGTTGTTAACCTCGCCGGAAAATTGAAATATGAGGGAGGAGGTGCAAATACGGAATATAACACCATATCCACTCCTAAGGGAGGTCAGTATCAGGTAATCCTTCCTGATGGAAGTAAAGCATGGCTGAATGCGGCATCCTCCATTAAGTTCCCTACTGCATTTACGGGCAGTACGAGAAATATAGAGATGAAGGGAGAAGCCTATATGGAGATAACAAAGGACCCGCGGCGGCCTTTTGTGGTGACGGCAAATGGGACCGGCATACAAGTGCTGGGAACAAGCTTTAATGTGAATGCCTACGAAGATGAAACAGCCGTAAGAACGACCCTGATCGATGGTAGTGTCAACGTGACAAATAGTGCAAATCCTGAGCTTAACAGTCCAGCTAAGCGGAAAACCGGTCCAGCCGTGGTGCGCTTGAAACCTGGTCAGCAGGCCGTTGTCGGGGTTTCTGCCCGCCAGCTTACAGT
>Ga0307517_10012401_pt1 | contig 11703 bp, 6 predicted proteins | sample 23_EM_MG_FD_194515 | JGI IMG/M metagenome (GOLD analysis project Ga0307517, IMG submission 194515) | Populus trichocarpa ectomycorrhiza microbial communities from riparian zone in the Pacific Northwest, United States - 23_EM | ecosystem: Host-associated > Plants > Roots > Unclassified | place... | reverse complement strand
TTGTTTGCGGTTGCTGTCGGTGGCGAGTAGGCCTCTGAGGTTTCGTTCCTCGTCCAATACCTCGTCCATCATCAGTTGACGTATGGCATGGTGCGCCGGGCAGTATAGAAGGAAGTGGATAACTGTTTCTTCGTGTTCATGACAGGATGGGCACAATGGCGAGGCAGATTTGCCAATGCGGTGGAGGTGTTTGTTGAGTGGCGCATGTCCAGTGATCAGTTGGGTGATAATGCTGGTCTGCTTTCGTGACTTAGCAGGTTACACCAAGCATCTCCTACCACTGTCAGAAGGTGAGGGCAAGCGTGCCACTATGGGACTTTCGATTGTTCGATGATGCTAAGTACACGGGAATACAAGAAATCAGTCCATAAAGTTCGGTGAACTACAACATGAGCTTGGAAAGGAGAATCAATATCCGGAGAGAAGTAACCCAGAATGTAAAGAGTACGAAGGGCGAGTCCACACTCAGTGTCCATATTTACCACTTTACAGGGCTGAGGGTAGGACCCACTGTATGGCTTGTCGACTGACTTTGGTCGTGTCTGAAATGAGCTGCGTACCAGACGACTACATCCTGGTTTTTCACACGTTCGCCGTTAAGGAAGCCGTCGATGTGTTCCTTCACTACCGCCGCACCTGCCTGTACCTGTGCCCTTGTCACTCCGTCCTCCAGTTCCAAGTCACCAGTGAAATCACTATGGTACCTCAATATCCACACGTCTCCGACCCCGAATGCCGTGCTGGTTCCATCGTTTGGACCCGGAGTTAATTTATACGCATTACCACTCCTCGTATTGGTGATCTCCCAATGCCTCTTGTGCGACGCGTCCCTAGGCCTCCTAATCTCGTAAACCTTGTCGTGATACTTTGAATTACCGGCGATGGGGGGATCATTGAACTCCTTCACGAGGTTACTCCACGGAGACTCGATGTCGAAATCGAACCTCCAATAAGCATGATGGCGGTGTATGACACATACACATTGATTAGATTCCAGGACTCCTCCAAATCCCCACCTTGGTCTGAGTTCGCCGTTCACATGGAACCTCCACTCCGTTGTATATCTGTACCACCCTGCCCGCAATTGGGCCTTCAGGACGACCTCCTGGCCATCAATGTAGACCGCTGCGCCAAGGAAATCCCCTCCGTCGATGTGGGAAGGATCAATTATTGTTTTGGCAGGTGAACTGCAGAACTTGAATCCTTGAGGGTAACCCGGTCTTCCTGGCCCATCGCATTGAAGGGGATACTCCTCGTTCTGCCAATCTCTGTAATGCGGGCCACAACCAGGGACCTTTCTCTCGTACTCCACGTTCAGTATGGGTACATGGGCTCTGTATAGTACGGACTTTCCCTTGTACTTGACGTTGCGCAATTCGATTCCTGAGCCCATGCGCCCAGACGAGGATGATGGCCTGATGGCTGTGAAGGTCCAAAGCTGTTCCGTGCCCAGGGAGATGATGAAGTCGCCTTGCCCCTGAAGACCTGGGTCGTTGCCGATAGCGTTTGCGTCTGGCGTGGCCGCACATGTGTGGCGTTTCTCTGAGGACCGGGCGACGTTGGGAGTCACCACGGTTCTGGTATTCATGTTGACGTAGACTATCCTGCTCGAATTCCCAGAGGCGATGACTAGGTGTAATATCCTTTGCGACGTGCCGTCATCGGACTCCTCGGTTAAAATGGGGGGGATTGAGCTCCGGACAATGTCACCGTCGTAAGCCCCGGCTATGCTGCCGGCGTCAGCAAGCTCTTCATTGTTGGGAGCCGGCTGTTCGTTGGTCTCGGTGAACGTTAGAGTCGATGTATCGAAAGGGGTTCCTGATAAAAGGATACTCCTGGCATGACTGTAGTCGTAGACCGTCGCCTGATACAAGTCAGCCGAGGATTTGCTATCGCCCGACTGGCCCCGAAAATCTGAAGATAGCACTCTGTAGCTGGTCCCGTTGAGAAGGTCGCGAGCTTGGCACGAGCTCAACGCCTCCGTGACCGCGTCGTCGAGATCAACTTGGCTGGGGCCTATCTCCGTGACGCTCACGGTCAGGTCGTTGCAGATCACCCCAGAAAGGAGAGTGACGAAAAAGAGTTTGAAATATGGCTGCTGCAGAGAGTGAGCGCGTTGTCCATACTACTTTGATTGCAATTACTAGACACACCTTCATGCTCACAGTTCTCGGCTCGAGAGAGTAGTGAGAAGAGACGTGCTGGGTAGGATTTAATATCCCTTTATTATAGTACCCTCACATTCGCGAGAACTAAATGTCAATGAAATTCTGACCCTTAGAATTAAGATGATGTGCGGAGATTGCTTGGCCTGATCGGTGGACTTGCGTACCTGACACCCGTAAGAGGGGTTCGAGGAAATCGACCTGAACGAACGAGTCAGTATTCGTAATTCCAAGCCGAGTCTATTGGTACCGTAACTCCCATCGAAGGTGATCGTTCTGAGTGTATCTTCCATGGTGATTGAGTTTCAAGTCAGTCTCAGACGAGCAAATTCTTAGGTGTCGCTGCATTGCTAAGAACCCAAGGCAGCCTATTCTTACAACAAGTGAAATGATATCCACAGGCAGGGTAATACATTCGAAGCCCGGTTCTCTAGAAACAATTAAACACGACTCGGAACTCCGAGATGAATGACAGTGATCTGTTTAACGTTCGCGCTAGCGGCCAGTGCAGTCTGACACTCGACATGGATTGGTTGCGGTCGATTGACGTGAACTTTCCATTGAACGCAACACCCCCATTTAGCACAGGCGCACACTGGGCAGGGATTCTCAGCCGATTGCTGTCTCGTTTTGAGATGAATTCCCTGCCCACTGAACAACAAAGCAGCACCTCAGTATCCCAAGCCTTACAACCCCCATCTCACTGTGCCAACGCCGCCGCTACCCATCCTTCCCACACACACACACTAGAACGGAAACTCGCAGCTGCAGGAGTTCATCTGACATGCATTTAAATTGGGACGTGGTGAAGGGCCGTGGTGTTTGCGAGAACCTTATACCTTCGTTTCAGCTACTCGTCTGGAGGCTCCTGTGTAGTGTGAAAGAACCAGGGGTGTTCGTCCATGCACAGTTATAGAAAAAGGTCTGGATGCAGATCAAAAGCACACAAAGGCATCCGACTGAGAGGTCGTGCTAGCGCAGGGTGTACGAATGCGGGCGAACCACAGGGGATATGAGCGAAATGGCGTGTAAAGATGAACAAGTGACGAAATTGAATGAACGACTGAGTGTAGGAATGCGTATAGCTGACTGCTGACGTAGAGACATCTCTATGAGGAATCAGAATGTAGCAAGCGGCGGTGTATGCAAGAATGATGATTCGTGTTACATAATACAACGGTGCTTGATGCATTGATGGACAATCATGTGGTTGACACAGACTTTCCCTGACTGAATCCTGGGACTACAAAGGTACTAAGTATTGGAAACTCCTTAGCTTTGCTCGCTTGGCGGTATGAAATGCTTGGTACTTACCACATGTTACCTATGTATTTATCACATGCATCATTGTTACCTACATATTTAATCTCTGGTCTTTAATGATGATGGGCACTTGTTTGCCACGAAGTTCCCCGCAACCATTTATTCATTAAACCAGAATTTCAATACTAAGTACTTACTCAAGTGCGCAATAAACTTTACTCGACTTACCTGGCACATTATCTTATGATTCTCATGTTATCTTTCTAGACTAACAAACAATTACAAACGTACAGCCCTTGGTACAGCCTTCACTAGGAACAGCGCTTCTTATATAATTCCTCTCTGTTCTTTCCCCCAACACCACTATACCGAGCTCCCGAGTACTATCCATCATGAATGCGAATGATAACGTCGAGCGTGAGACTATGGCAGGCGATCGCGAGAAAAGGAAGATGGCTGGCAATCATGAGCTCCCCTCCAACCCGCGGAAACGCATCAAAGTATGGCGTATTGTCCTATTTATATGGGGTTGTTCTAACTGTTGGTCCTACAGAAATCTGTTTCAAGTCAGGGGTCATTCCAGGCCAACTGGACCTCCGCTATGGCGCAGGAGAGCAGCTCCGGTTCCGTAAGCATCAAAAAGGACAATTCTCTTTTATCTGACTATACTCAATTCCTACTTTCCAGCAATCCCAGACCTCCCTAGATAGTCTACAAAAAAATCATTTCAGGTTGTGGCGGCGTCTTGACTTTCTGCTAGCATACTGATCCTCCCTAGTGCATCCCATTTCTTTGGCGCCCAAAATTGTGTATCCAATGGGGGAACGTTTAACAACATCCTTGGTGATTACATAGCTGTGGCGGAAATAAGTGATCCAGGTCTGTATATCTCACCTTGGAGCCTGTTGGTTTGTGTCCTATTTCAAAGCTTACGTTCGATATAGATTCGCGAACTGGAAGCTCGAATGGCATCATCAAAGGCTTCCCCGTTGTATGTTCTTGTATCCGTTGCAGTTCCTTTCATTGACCATGGCACAGATCTCCGTCGAGGATGTTTCCATAGAACGAGAACTTTATAAGGGCCGTAGATATCGGCTACACGCAGCCAAAATGTCGGGAAAGATCGTCGCGATGAAGGTCTATGAAGGCAATCGCGCACGCGAGGTAGTAGGCCTTACGACGACGAACTACATTTATCCTGACTATTTCGTTGAAGCGTTGTTCGGAAGCTGCCAGATTCAATCAGAAAGTTATGTATGGCGTCGGCCTGCATATTCAACTATGGTTTGGAACTGACGATTCGGTCACCAGCCACCCAAATATCCCACAGATGATTGGAGTTTCTCCTCTTAAATCCGACCTTTCTTATCTTATCTTTGATGGAGGTCCGTAGAAAACCGTTTGTAGTTGCCAATTTTGCTAAGGATATGTCGGAACAGAGTATGAAGGAGCTATTCACGATATTCTTGGTCAGGCTCTCAAGAAGGATCTCAAGCAAATTCTGACTTTAGGGCTCCAGACGGTATGTAAGCTATTTTTGGCGACTTCATAACTGTTCTCAAAATTTCCAAGGTCGTTGGGCTCACGGTACGAACTACACTCGATGAATATCCCATGGAATACTAACCCACTTTCACAGTCAGGTTTAGATTATCTTCAAGATGTGAAATACCCTTTGGCATCTGCGGAATTAGACGTGAGCGACAAGTGACAATTTTTTGCCTCGCTACCACTGAATGTCTTCTAGCATATTGTCGTCTTGAGCCGTAAGGGGAAACCAGTAATCAGCTTCGACCCGGATGACCTGAGTCAGATAAACCAATCTGACCATCCACTTGACGTATCTAATACTCCAGAGGCTGTTTTTCACGAACTTTGCAAAAGGGTAAAATTTTCTGGCGTCGGAATCACGAAATCAACTCATTATTTATGTCAGACTTTTGACAGCGCTCGCAAAGCGAACTATAAAAGTGAGTTTTTGCATTCTCGTCATCGTTATCACTCGTAATAAGTAACAACCCCCAAGACCAACGAATTAAACGTGCTTATGTCGGTGAATTCGATCTCAATGTGAATGATCTACCCGAGAATCGGTATGAAGAACTAGATTCGAGCGGTGCTCCGTCCTCGCCGACCTCGGGAAGGCCATCAACACGAATACCGCCCCAAAAAGTGCTTTCTAGCGGACGTCGTCAGGAATTGGTGTGGAGATCTCCAACGGCAGAAGCCGTCAGTCTCCATGATATCTCACATCAATTCCAAAACTTCCTAAATGCCCACCTGTTGTCTTCGGAACCCGCTCTCAACCGCAGTCGCGGACGATATACGACTCGAACTGCTCATCGGTGTCCAGGATATAACCGTATTGAGATTACTTTGACTGCAAACATTGCGTGCAGTGCTATTGTTTCATATCCTAGTCCTATTCCGCACGAAATATGTCCTGTTTGCAAAGAATTTGTTGAATGTACAGACGTCTTCAACTGCATATGTGGTGGTGATGGTGAGTAAATGCGCGCCTGTGATTTTCTGAAGGTTGACCACTTCAGTAGATGATGAATCTATGCCAACTGTTCGATGTACGAGCTGCTCTGAATGGCATCATTGGCCCTGCGTTATCTCTTTGGGTGTTGAGCCCCTGACATATGTATGTGTGCGATGCCAGGTGAGTGTCGATGGGGCGAGCTAGAATAGTTCAGACAGTAATCATTTGCTTTTTTTTTTCTTTTCTTGGAGAAACGGGGTCCAGAACGAGCTGACCCCAGAGCGACATTAGAGTCGTTCCCTGCACCTCAGCTACCCGTGGCCTTCCCACCTGTGCCAATGGAACCTGTGCCAATGGTAAAAGGGTATCAAGATCATGGAATTGCCACAGATGAACTCGACAGTGTAAAAGAACGATATGAAGGTGCAAACAAGTGCGTAATCTTTTCGACGACATTCCCTTGGGTCCTTCTGACACCCTTCACGCAGATTCATAGGCCCATTGTTCCTATCACGAAGGCGTGCACTCCATTCTACAGACGAAATGTCCAACAAATGATCTTGACTCACCGGTGAGTTCTTTTCTTTGGTTTCTTCGTAACCCGTCTCAAAGGTCATGGACAGCTACGCACGCATACATGCATATTCCGGGTTTCCGAACATCTAATTTAACGGATACATTCATGGTCTTCTCGCTTTCCCAACCAGCATCTGTGATGTTTCTTCCCCATCAATCCGTCCATCTGGGGAGCGCGCACCGCTCGTCGGGGTGTCCAAAAAGCCCTCTAGGGAAAATGAGTATAAAAGAGGCTATGGTTGAAATATCGAGAGGTGTCTAGCAATGCTTCAAACCGCTTCATTGGTCTGGAATAACAAGGGACAGTGCTCGGATAAGGTTATCAGTATATAACGTCTTCATCTTAGCTTTAATTTTAGGATCCTGTGAGCACGGTGCGTCGGATGAAGTATACATGAGTTGTTCAGTGGTGACAGAATGTTGTTCGTTGTGTTCTTGACTTGTTCTTGTTGGTATTTAAGAACAAGGCCGCTCGATTGTGTTACCAAGGATACTAATTGGCAGATGCATTATTTGCGAGGTTTGCTTGATAGACAGTATTGTTGACTAAAACATCCTAACGGCCATCCAGCTCAAACTGAAGCAGGCCACAAAGAAATAATAATAATATCCATAACTTATCTGAGAGCATGAGCGAGGTCTCGCTGACTTGAAATACTGATGCTTGGTAAGATCACTCCGAGACGTGCTGACTACAGTTGCTTGTATATGCAACGAGGTCGAGGCGTGTTCCTTGCGTCTTCGGCCTCGGGGATCGTGGATACAGACCGAGCCTGGTTGGTCTGTGCAACTCCGAGAGGTGGAGCGGTGTTTGTATTTGCACGCCAGTTTGGGGTAACCTTGATCATATACAAGAAGCGTTGGTTTCTTCGAGTAACGCTGCCGCTAAATGTACAAGGGTCGGAAATGGTGTGTGGCGTTAGGCGCATATCCGTTCTCCCTTTGGTCTTGAACCCTCGACGACCCTTTTATTCCCTTTACTGGCTCCTGCAGGCGCCTGCCTTTGTCAGCTGGTGAATATCTTCCCTAAGAATTAAGATGACGTTCAGGGTTAGAAGTTGCCTTCAAGTTCCGTCCATCCCCACGCGCCAAAGTTGTATCAGATTGATGGGCAGGCAACCATCCCTTAAATTCAAATGCCAACGCTGATGTAAATGACAGATAGATGAGATAATTGATATATTAACCGTTGCCGAGAAATGATTTGGAGCTTAACCGGTGGGTCAGGCTAAATATGTTTTCGGGTGTGTTTTCATATCGTAATGAGCGTCGGACCGGGTGGATGTATTTCCTCCGATGGACGAAATTGTCCATGTTTTCCAGATCAGGGTCCGTAAGCGCTCTAATGTGTAATTAGTCAACGACGACGCAACTATGCAGGAATATGACTCCTAACTCGGTCTGACTCATCAGAAGGATGGTCCCTTGCCTGAGCCACTGTCAATGGAGTCAGGGTCTGGCACAGTGGCGGGTCCTCCGACTACAATAAATGATTCGCACTGAGATAGAATCCAGTATGACGGAGTAAAACCAGACAATAGATGGTCATGGACGGTTACCAACTTGAAGTTGAAACGTTGAGGCTTTGTACTTTAAACAAAGTAGGCCACTAGCCAAACAGGGACAAACATTCGGGTTCCCCTTCTCCCACTGCAACACACGACCCTTTCCCATTTCCACCATTTCCGCGATATCCCCAGGCGAATATCGCCTTTCAGACTCTCATACAAGCACATTAGTCGGCTTTGACGGTTTTTGGAGCAAGAAAGGGCTCAAGATCATCCGAACTAGCCCAGTTGATCACTAAGCAATGCGGGAGTCCAATTTCGCATTTCCAGCGCAGAACAAGGCATGCGTCTGCATAACCTCGCAGTTATACGACCGGCGTGGTATGTTTGCTATCTCTCTTTTTTTCTGGAATTTTAGCTAATTTTATTGGGATTTTTTTCCAACCAGCGCTGGACACTACGGCGGCCCTGCCACTGTTCAACTCGCTGACACATCTGACGTATCTAACGTCGACCTCGCCGCGCATCCGCGAGATCATGACCATGGACGGCGGTCTTGAGCGACTTGTGCGCATCCTGCACGACTTCTGCATGTGCCCCCCACCTCCAGAAAACCCAGCCATGCTCTACGGACTTACCCCACCTTCGGCGCGCCAGCCGAAACTGACCCCCGCACTGAACCCGCCGACGTTCGACAAACACGCCGCGTATCGATTTTCGTTGGCGTTTCAGTGTATTGTGAATATCGGGGTTCGGGGGAGTGAGCCGATCAGGAGCAGGGTGGCGCAGGCGGGCACACTGGATGTGGTCGGGTGTATTTTGGAAGCGTGGTTGGCGAACAAGGGGTTTGCAGTTGGGCCGAGTGCGAGTGCGACGGGGATGCCGAGGGAGACGAGGGAACAGAGGCAGCTGCGGAGATTGGCCCAGTTGGAGCAGAGACAGAGGGAAGAGGCAGCCGAATTGCAGAGGGCCCTTCAACGTCAGCTGTTGGTGGAACAAATGCAACATCGCCGTGTCAGAGAGGCTGAAAGGTTGGGTATTCATCTCGACCCCGAAGAACAGGTAGATTTGTATTCAATTCTTATATATCAAGTTACTCACTTACTTACAGGACGAATCGATGGACTTTTCTCCAAGCTCAACAAACCACATTCTCTTGCTTTCCGACAACTTTTCTCAACCCTCAAGCGACACCGACGTCTCCACAGACAACTCTATCGCAGCCACACCACAAGGAACAGGCACACCTACGGGATCCGTCGTCGTACCCAGCCGCGACCGCAGTGGCACTATCATCGCCCGTCCAATATGGGACCAACTACCACCGACGACCCCCACTGCAGCCCGTCGGGTGCGACGCCACCGCGAACTGCCACCCGAATCTCCATCCCCATCCACCAGCGCCTCACGTGCCGAGACAGAAACGGAGGACGACGGCGACATCGACATGGATCGTGGCGAACAAGTCGACTCGTCATCACCCGAACGACGCCCACGGAATGTGCACCACGGCAGACGTGCTGTCGGTATCGTATCAGACGAGCCCACTGCAGGTCCGCAGACTCTCCAAGTCGGCAGGTTGGACACGGATGTCCATATCATCATCAACGATGCGGGTGGACATGGCGGCGTAGGCGATAGTGTGGAAGTAGGCGTCGAAGATGGGATCGTATCGCTGGAACCCAACGACGATTTCGCGATGGGTGCTCCGCCTGGCGCACCTGGCGCATTGGTCGGCGAAGGAACGACACCTCGCATGCTCACTTTAAATCTGGATACGGGGCGGAGAAGGAACACTGCCATGCCAGATGCGCCGGATGTTACGCCCCGCGCAGCAGTGGTGGGTTTACCAATGGTCGCTGGGAATATCACGGTTAGGGGTGGACAGCACCAACGGACTGCGACTATCCGTGGACGCCCCGCTGTGCCTAATGCGATGGATAACATCGACGCCAATACCACGGCTACGGCGGCTGCAGCTGCAGCTGCCAGTCTCAACAATACTCTAGGCGGAGGACGACCGAGTCCGTCTGCGCATCAACATCGCGATATTGATTCGGGGCCTTATCGGGATGAGGATGTGTTGTTGAGTTTGCAGCTGCTGGCGTATTTGAGCAAGTACCCGCATGTGCGGCAAGCGTTTTATAAGCCGCGTGTTACGTTTCATCCGGCGAGTGTGAACTTGCCAGGGGCGAGATTTGGTGTTGGGGTGAATTCCCTTGGGAGAGATAGAGGGAAGGAGCGAGAGAAGGAAAAGGAGAGGGAAAAAGAGAAGGAGAAGGAGAAGGAGAAGGAAAGGGAAAAAGAAAAGGAGAAATCAACATCTTCGTCAACCAGTGCAGCTACCTCGACAAAGGAAGGATTGCTTAGAGCGTTTGCAAATGCTGCAACAGGAGGTTCCTCGCGGGGCAAAGACCGCGCACAAGCGCCACCGCCCTCCTCCTCCACTTCAACGTCAACGCAAACGCAAGCAACGCAAACCCCAGTTCTTACCACCACTGCTGCCACCTCAGGGGGAGCGCCTTCTTCTGCACGCCAAACGAATGTGTTTTCGTTGGTGGAGCGATTTACGTTTAAGCCGAGTTCGACGGAGACGGATTTGCCGAACCCGCCGCCGAGGCTTCCTTCGGAGATTCAGTATTGGGCGGGTGTGATAATGCGGAATGCGTGTAGGAAAGATGATAGTAGGGGTGGGATTCGGCAGTGTGCGAATAGTGAGTGTTTGGATGATTTTTGGGCTCTGATCTTTGCTGCACTTTGTCGTTTTCCTTTGATGGAGAGATGAAGTTTTATTTTCCTTTTATTTATTTCTTCGTTTTCTTCTGTGATGAGAACTAACCTTACTTTTTTTCTTTTCTAGTGATGTGCGGCAAATGGGAAACCTACCCTCGCGAATTTGCGAAATGCCGAAGATGTAGAAAAGCCAAGTACTGCGGCAAAGAATGCCAAAGCACAGCATGGAGCGAAGGACATAGGTTCTGGTGTAGCGCAAAAGACGTAGAGGAAGACACCCTCGGCGACCATTCGCAGTCAAACCAAACCAGCGCCAGTACCACCAACGCCGTCAACACGCCGTCGACGGAATCGTCGGCTGCTAGCATCCACATCGCGGTGGAAGGTGGAGGTGCGGAGGTTCGCGTTCCTGTGCATACCACGCAGCGGCCGGAGAGAACGGAGAGAGAGCGAGAGAGGAGACGGGCGTCGAGGTACGACGGGGATAGCGATACGGGCACCGTGCGGACTTCCCATCATCCTCATCGACCCCCTATGATACCACCGCTGCCACCTTCCTCCGCGGGTGGATCATCGACGACGTCGTATGTGAACCCCACGACGTCGACGACGGCTGCGCGTGCAGAGAGCAGTATGAGCAGGGATCGGACGATTCAGCCACACCATGTTCAGACGCCTTTGGCTTCAAGAGCGAGGACGAGAGAGCCGGCGATGCCTAGTACGGCGCGGAGTCAACACCAGTATCAGCATTCGATGCAGGACCCGACGAATGCCAATTATTTGACGTTCCATGTACAATCTGCGGCTGGACAAAACTCGGAGGCGGGTAGAAGGAGGGCAGAGACGATTACGACCACTTCGACGGGTGTGGGGTCGTCTTCGAGCTCTGCGTCGATGGCTGCTTCCATGTCGAGGAGTGGGACGGCTAGGACGGCTACCCCAGTAGAGGTTCCTCCGAATGTTATACCGCCAC
>Ga0307517_10012400_pt1 | contig 11703 bp, 10 predicted proteins | sample 23_EM_MG_FD_194515 | JGI IMG/M metagenome (GOLD analysis project Ga0307517, IMG submission 194515) | Populus trichocarpa ectomycorrhiza microbial communities from riparian zone in the Pacific Northwest, United States - 23_EM | ecosystem: Host-associated > Plants > Roots > Unclassified | place... | reverse complement strand
TGTGGTCGCCGGAGTACTCGCCGGCGGCCTTGCCCTCCAGGTGGCGGGCGGCGCCTGCGAAGAAGGCCGTGTTGTCGATGGTGCCGGGGACGTCGAACTCGGTGGTCAGCTTGAGCGGCTTGCCGCACTGAAGCGACTCGGCGTAGGCCAGGTCACCGGCGTGCTCGGCCAGCACGGCGGCGAAGCGGTGCATGGCGTCCGAGCGCTCGCCCGGGGTGGCCCCGGCCCAGCCGGGGAGGGCGGCCTTGGCGGCGGCCACGGCGGCGTCGACGTCCGCCGGGCCGGCGAGCTCGTATTCGTACACCGCCTCGCCGCTGGCCGGGGCGACGACGCGGTGGCGGGCACCCGAGGTGCCCGGGCGCAGCTCACCGGCGATGTACTGGGCACCTCCGGCGAAGCGCTCCGCGATGTCGAAGCCGTGGTCCATGGTGTTCTCCTCGCCATCCGCTGACCCCGTGGCCGAAAACCGGATTGATGGCTGATCCTGACAGAGAGGCAGTGCCTCAACAAGGGATTCCGTTGTTGCCTTTTGGTTAAGCGACGAATTCTGTGTTTCATTTGCCTTCACGTCGGACGATGCCCCAAGGCCGCGCGGCGCTGCAACCGACACATCGACAGCTACGCCGAGATCAGCTTTACACTGTGCTGGACAGGCTCCGACCGGAGGTCACGCGTTGTTCCCCACTGTCGCCGAAGTCCTGGAACTCGACGCGCTCAAGCGCGGCGCCCCGCAGGTCGTGGCCGGTGCGTCCGGTCTGCAGCGGCCGGTGCGCTGGGTGCACATCAGCGAGCTGGCGGACATCGCGGGCATGCTCCACGGCGGCGAGCTGGTGCTCACCACCGGCGTGATGCTGCCCGACGACAAGGAAGCGCTGGCCCGCTACATCGACGACCTCGCGGACGTCGGCGCGGCCGGGCTCGTCGTCGAACTGGGGCGGCGGTACGCGGAGGTGCTCCCGCGTCCGCTGGTGCGGGCCGCCGAGCGGCGCGGGCTGCCGGTGGCGGTGCTGCGCACCGAGGTGCGGTTCGTCGCGGTCACCGAAGCCGTGCACGCGCATGTCGTGAATGCCCAGCTCAGCAGGCTGCGCGTGTCGGAGGCCGTGCACCAGACCTTCAACGAGCTGTCCGTCGAGGGCGCCGAGCCGGACGAGGTCGTCCGCGAGGTCGCCCGGATGGCGGGCGCCCCGGTCGTCCTGGAGAACCTCTCCTACCAGGTCCTGGCCTTCGACCCGGCCGGCCGCGACCCCCAGGCCCTGCTCGACGGCTGGGAGCGCCGCTCGCGCGGCGTCACCCCGGCCGGGCGGACCGGCCACGACACCCGTACGGGGTGGCTCGTCACCGGCGTCGGCGCGCGCGGGCGCGACTGGGGCCGCCTGGTGATCGTCGGCGAGCCCGGGCCCGCCGCCTCCGAGCCGCATGCGCATGCCGTGCTGCTGGAGCGGGGCGCCGCCACGCTCGCCCTGAACCGGCTGCTGGAGCGCGACCGCGAGTCACTGGAGCGGCAGACCCACCGCACCCTGCTCTCCGGGATCCTGACCCACGCGCTGACCGTGTCCGATGTCGCCCTGCGCGCACGGGCGCTGGGGGTCCCCCTGGAAGGACGGCGGCTCGTCGGCGTCATGCTGCGCCCGCGCGGCGGGCCCGCCTCCGCCGCGCTGGAGGCCCAGGCGCGGCTGCGCGACTTCACCGAGACGGCGGCGCTGGCCGTGCGCGAGCGCGGGCTCAGCGCCCTGACCGGCGCCCTCGACGACGGCGCGGTCGGGGTCCTGGTCTCCCTCGGGCCCTCCGACGACGAGCACGCGGCCCTCGACGGCTTCGCGGCCGCCCTCGACCGGCTGACCGAGCCGGTCGCCGGGGCGCCCGCCTTCGTCATGGCCGCCGGCTCCTCGGTCGGCTCCCTGCGGGACGCCCGGCGCACCCTCCTGGAGGCCGCCCAGGTCGCCGACGCCGCTCTGCACGGCGGGCGCAAGGCCGGTACGTACTACCGGCTCCCCGACGTCCGGTTGCGCGGGCTCCTCCACCTGCTGCGGGACGACGCCCGCCTCCAGACCTACGTCGAGCGCGAACTCGGCCCCCTGCTCGCCCATGACGCCGAGCACGGCACCGACCTCGTCCGCATCCTCACCGTCTACCTCGACGCCGGCCGCAACAAGTCCGCCGCCGCCGACGCCGCCCACCTCTCGCGGCCTTCCTTCTACGACCGCCTCCACCGCGTGGAGCGAATCCTCGGCGTCGACCTCGATCAGGTCGAGTCCTGCCTCTCGCTGCACGTGGCACTGCTGGCCCTGGAGGCGGTCAGGCGCTGACTTCCCAGTACGCGTAGTCGTAGTCGTACCCCGGGGCTATCTCCAGCTGAATCGTTCCGTCGTCGGTGTCGGGGACGATGACGACGACCTTGGTGCTCTGTGCTCCGTCGGGCTCCAGGTCGCCGGTGAGACCGTCGTTCGTGGACATGTCCTGCAGGGGGTCGTCATCGTCGGAGTCGGCGTAGGCGGTGATCTCGCTGCCGTCGAGGTCCGCGGCGCTGTCGCCGTTGTTCACCACCGTGACGGTGAAGGTCAGCGCACTGCCGCCGTCCGAGACGCCCTCCAGACCGGAAGTGGGCTCGACCGCGGTGACCGTGACCACGAGGCCGTCGTCGTAGGTGGCACCGCCCCCCTCGTGGAGGGGTTCGTCGTAGTAGCCGCCGTCGGCGCTGATGGTGCTGCCGTTGCCCTCGTCCAGGCCGTCGAAGAAGCCGGTCATGATGCCGGTGACGAAGAACGCGATCATCGCGGCCGAGACGAGAGTGGCCACGATGCCGAGGATCAGCCCGGTGAGTGCCTGCGAGCGGTTGGTGGCCTCGCCGCGGTTGGCCAGGCGGAGCCCGATGATGCCGAAGATGATCGCGGCGATGCCCAGGGGGAGCCCGAGGGCGGCGCCGAAGCAGGCTATGCCGAGGACGGCGCCGACTATGCCGAGGACCATCGCGGCGGTGCCGAAGCCGTTGCGCGCGGTCGGCGGGGGCCAGGCACCGTAGGGGGACATGGGGTAGCCGGGGTAGCCGGGGTAGCCGTACTGCGGATACGGCATCGGCTGGCCGTAGGGACCGGCGCCCGGCGGCGGGGGCGGCGGCATGGCCGGCGATCCGAACTCCGGCCCGGGGGCGGGGGCCGGCCCGGGGACCGGGGGCGGTCCGCCCGCCGTGGCGTCGGCGCCGGGCAGGGCGAACCCGGTGGGCGCCTCGGGCAGCCCGGGCGACGGGGGCAGCGGGGAAGGCTTGGCAAGCCCGACCGGCTGGGCGGCGGGCGCCGCTTCGGCATCAGCCGGGGCGGCGGCAACCGGAGCCGCGGTCACCGGTGCCGCATCGGCGGGCGCCGGCGCGGGCTGCTGCGGCTCGGGCTCCACCGGGGGCGCCCAGGGGTCGCGCGGGGTGTGGCTATGGGGCTTGTCTGGCTCGTCGGACTCGGACATCTGCGCCTTCCTCTACTACGTCGGGCAATGCTATGGCCTGCGTCTGACACCGAGCGCGATCAATTCCGCGATTACGATGGGCGGGCAGCCGCAGCCCCGGCCGGAGCCCGCAGGAGGATCACCGCATGCCCGACAACGAGACCGCCCTCGCCCCCTTCATCGCGGGGCTCCCCAAGGCCGAGCTCCACGTCCACCACGTCGGCTCCGCCTCCCCCCGGATCGTGGCCGAACTGGCCGCCCGGCACCCGGACTCCAGGGTGCCCACCGACCCGGCCGCGCTCACGGAGTACTTCACCTTCAAGGACTTCGCGCACTTCGTCGAGATCTACCTCTCGGTCGTCGACCTGATCCGCGACGCCGAGGACGTACGGCTGCTGACCTACGAGGTCGCCCGCGACATGGCCCGCCAGAACATCCGCTACGCCGAGCTGACCGTCTCCCCGTACAGCTCGGTACGGCGCGGAATCCCCGACGTCGCCTTCATGGAGGCGATCGAGGACGCGCGCAAGGCAGCCGAGTCCGAGCTCGGGGTCGTCCTGCGCTGGTGCTTCGACATCCCCGGCGAGGCCGGGCTGACCGCCGCCGAGGAAACCGCCCGCCTCGCGGTCGACCTGCGGCCCGAGGGGCTGGTGAGCTTCGGCCTCGGCGGACCCGAAATCGGCGTTCCGCGCCCCCAGTTCAAGCCGCACTTCGACCGCGCGATCGCGGCCGGCCTGCGCAGCGTGCCCCACGCGGGCGAGACCACCGGCCCGGAGACGATCTGGGACGCGCTGAACCACCTGCGCGCGGAGCGCATCGGCCACGGCACCAGCGCCACCCAGGATCCGCGCCTGCTGGAGCACCTCGCCGAGCACCGCATCCCCCTGGAGGTCTGCCCGACCTCCAACATCGCGACGCGCGCGGTGCGCACGCTGGACGAGCACCCGATCAAGGACATGGTCGCGGCCGGTGTCCTGGTCACCATCAACAGCGACGACCCGCCGATGTTCGGCACCGACCTCAACAACGAGTACGCCGTCGCCGCCCGCCTCCTGGACCTGGACGAGGCCGGCCTGGCCGCCCTGGCCAAGAACGCCGTCGAGGCCTCCTTCCTGGACGCCCCCGGCAAGGCGCGGCTCGCCGCCGAGATCGACACGTACACGGCATCGTGGTCGTCCAGGCCGTAGCCCATCGCGGCGATCCGTACCGGCACCGCGAGAACACCCTGCCCTCGCTGCGCAGCGCCGTGCGCGCGGGGGCGGACGCGGTGGAGATGGACGTACGCCTCACCGCCGACGGCGTCCCGGTGCTGCTGCACGACCCGACGCTGAAACGGCTGTGGGGCGGCCGGGACACGCTCGCCGAGGTCACCGCCGACCGTCTGCCCGCCGGGATCCCCGCCCTGCGCGCCGCGCTCGCCGCCACCGAGGGCTCCCGCGCCCTGCTCGACCTCACCGAGCCCGCCTCGGTGGCCCCGGTGCTGGCCGCCGTGCGCGATGCCGGGGCCCGGGAGCGTACGTACTACTGCGGCGAGGCCGCCGCCATGCTCGCCGTACGGGACCGGGACCCGGCCGCCGAGATCGCGCTGACCTGGAAGACGTCGGCGGCGCCGCCCCCGCTGCTGCTGACGGAGGTGCGGCCGCGCTGGATCAACACGCGGTTCGGGCTGGTGACCGCCGGCCTGGTCGGGTGGGCGCACGGGCGCGGGCTGCTGGTGGCGGCGTGGACGGTGGACACCCGGCGCGTCATGCGCAGGCTGGAGCGGCTCGGCGTCGACGCGATCACCACCAACCGGATCGGCTTCCTGCGCGAGCAGCTCATCGCGGAGGAGGCCGACGGGACCGACGGGGCCGACGAGTTCAGCGGCCCACCAGCTGCTCCCACTCGTTCTCCAGCTCCGGGCGCTCGGCGGCCGTGATGTCGCGGGCGATGAAAAGCCGCTTGCGCATGCTGTCGTCCGGGAAGATCAGCGGGTCCTCGGCCAGCGCGGCGGTGTCCTTGTCCTTGCTGGAGGCGAGCACCTCGCGGGCGGCCGGGACCGGGCAGACGTAGTTGACCCAGGCGGCCAGCTCGGCGGCGACCTCGGGCTCGTAGTAGTAGTCGATCAGCCGCTCGGCATTGCGCTTGTGCTCGGCCAGGTTGGGGATCATGAGGCTGTCCGCCCACAGCTCGGCGCCCGAGTCGGGAACGACGAACTCGATGTCCGGGTTGTCCGCCTGAAGCTGGATCACGTCGCCGGAGTAGGCCTGGCAGGCCAGCACATCGCCGGACGACAGGTCCTTGGTGTAGTCGTTGCCGGTGAAGCGGCGTATGTGGTTGCTGCTCACCAGGCTCCGCAGCTGGTCGATGACCTTGTGGAAGTCGGCCACCTTCCAGCGCCGGATGTCGACGCCGTTGCCCTGCATGAGCAGCGCGAAGGCCTCGTCCATCCCGGACAGCAGGGTGACCTGCCCGCGCAGGTCGTCGGCCCACAGGTCGGACACCTGCCTGATCTCGCGGCCGAGCGCCTTGCGGTTGTACGCGATCCCGGTGATGCCGGACTGCCACGGCACGGTGTACTTGCGGCCCGGGTCGAAAGCCGGATCGCGCAGGAGCGGGTCCAGGTACCTGGTGACATGCGGCTGCCGGGCCCGGTCCATCTGCTGCACCCAGCCGAGGCCGACGAACCGGGCGCACATCCAGTCGCTGATGACGATCAGATCCCGCCCCGGGTCGTGGTGGGTCATCAGGGTGGGGCCGATCTTGCCGAAGAACTCGTTGTTGTCGTTGATCTCCTCGGTGTAGTCGACCTGGATGCCGGTGCGCTTCTCGAAGGCCTCCAGGGTCGGCCGCCGCTTCGCGTCGTCCTCGTCCACATCGATGTAGAGCGGCCAGTTCGCGAAGGCGATCTTCTTGTCGGTCGCCGACCGGTCCTGCGCGGCGCGCCTGTTCTCCGCGATGTACGCGGGCGGCACCCCGCATCCGGTCAGGGCCGCGAGCATGCCCACCAGCGCCGTACGTCGAGTGAGATCGGCCATGCGCGCAAGCCTGGGGCCTGAACATCACCCTGTGCAACCGCCGATCCGTCAGTACCGGGGACAGACCTCTGACAATGTGTCGGCCGTGAGAGAAAACACCGGACATCTCATACGCCGCCTGCGCACCGCCGATCCGCGCGCCGTGGACGTGGGCATCGCGCTGCTGGTGCAGCTCGCGGTCACCATGCCCTTCGTCATTCCGCGCGCGCCGGCGCTGCCCCCGGTGTCGTGGGCGGCGTACGGGATGACCACGCTGGGGGTCCTGCCGCTGGTCTGGCGGCGCAAGGCGCCCATCACCGTGCTGACCGCCATCTCGGCGGCCCAGTTCCTCTACAAGGCGCTGCTGGACGGGCCCGGGCAGCCCATGCCGTACGCGGGGCTGATCGCCGTCTACACCGTCGCCGTGCTCTCGCCGCCACGGCCGCGCCTGGCGATGCTGGTGATCGCCATGCCTGTGATCACCATCGGGGTGCGGCTCAACACCGGGGAGATACGGGAGCTGCTCTTCACGCTCTTCGTCTTCTTCGGCGCCTATGTGCTCGGCCGCAGCAGACTGCGCGCGCAGCGGGTGGAGGCCGAGCAGGCGGCGGCCCGCGAACGGGCCAGGATCGCCCGGGAGATGCACGACATCCTGTCCCATTCCGTGGCGCTGATGGTGGTCCAGGCCGAGGCCGGGCCGATCGCGGTGCGGGCCGCGCCGGAGCGGGCCGAGGCCGCCTTCGAAACGATCGCGGAGACCGGGCGGGAGGCCATGACCCAGCTGCGCCGGATCCTCGGCGTGCTGCGCGAGGACGCGCCCGGCTCCGCCGCCGGTCCGCGCGAGCCGCAGCCGCTGCTGGCCCAACTGCCCGCGCTGGTGGAGCGGGTGTCCGGCAGCGGCACCCCGGTGACTTACACCACCACCGGCGAGGTGCGGGCCCTGCCGCTCGATGTGCAGGCCACGGCCTTCCGCATCGTCCAGGAGGCGCTGACCAACGCCGTGCGGCACGCATGCGCAAGCCGGATCACGGTCCGCCTCGGCTACGGCACGGACGTGCTCACCCTGACCGTCACGGACGACGGCCGCGGTCCTGCGGGAGGCACTGCCGTCCCCGGCCACGGTCTGATCGGCATCCGCGAACGCGCCGTCGCGCACGGCGGCACCTCCCGCACCGGCCCGGGTCCCGGCGGTCGGGGCTTCGAGGTCGAAGCGTCAATTCCCCTCGTAGAATCCCGGCAGGGGGTGGGGAGTTGACGATCCGTGTGGTGGTGGCCGACGACCAGGAACTGGTGCGCAGCGGCTTCGCGATGATCCTGGACGCACAGCCCGACATCGAGGTCGTCGCCGAGGCGGGCGACGGCGCGGCAGCGGTGGAGGCGGTCCGCCGCCACTCCCCCGAGGTCGCCCTGCTCGACATCCGGATGCCCGGCATGGACGGCATCGAGGCCTGTCGTGCGATCTGCGCCGCATGCGCATGCCGTGTGGTCATGCTGACCACCTTCGACTCCGACGAGTACGTCCACGAGGCGCTGCACGCCGGTGCCAGCGGCTTCCTCCTCAAGGACGTCCGCCGCGACGATCTCGTGCACGCCGTACGGGTCGTGGCCGCCGGCGACTCGCTGCTAGCCCCCTCCGTGGCCCGACGGCTGGTCTCCGACTACACCCGGCGCGGACGGCGCCCCTCCCCCGACCGCCACCGCCTCGACGTGCTGACCCCCCGGGAGCGCGAGACCCTGCAACTGCTCGGCCGGGGACTGTCCAACGCCGAGATCGCGGGGATTCTGGTGGTGAGCGAGCACACCGTCAAGACGCATGTCAGCAGCGTCCTGTCGAAACTCGGGCTGCGCGACCGCGTACAGGCGGCGATCTGCGCGTACGAGACCGGGCTGATCGCCGCCGGAGATCCCCCGTAGGAGGGAGCCGGCCGTCCGGGAAGACCGCTCGCTCCGGCGATCCGCGGCGGGCCGGTGATCAACAGGATGGGAGTCGTCAGCGAGCAGCACTCACCGACTTCCCCTCCGGAGACCGCAGATGAACTCCCGCACCCGCCGCACCGCCCTCGCCGCCGCCCTGGCCCTCGCCGTGGTGACCGGCCCCGCCGTCCCTGCCTTCGCCGACGCCCCGGCGACCGCGACCACGTCCGCCTCCGCGCTGGACACCGCCGCCCTCTGGCAGTCCATCGCCGACCTCCCGGCCGACGACGCCACCGCCGCCGTCGTCCGGGTCGGCGGCCGCGACGGCACCTGGCGCGGTGTCAGCGGCGTCCACGACATCGCGACCGGCCGCAAGGCCATCGCCGACGGCCGATTCCGCGCGGGCAGCGTCACCAAGGTCTTCACGGCCTCCGTCGTCCTCCAGCTCGTCGCCGAGCACCGCGTGGCCCTGGACCGTCCCGTACAGGACTACCTGCCGAATCTCTTCCCGGCCGACTGGCCGTCCATCACCGTCGCCGAGCTGCTCAACCACACCAGCGGCATCCAGCCGGCCAAGGTCCCGGGCGACACCTTCGCGGAGTGGTACGCCAACCGCTTCGACTCGTACACACCCCAGGCGCTGGTCGCATCGGCGGTCGCCAAGCCGCTGGAATTCACCCCGGGCACCGCACAGCACTACCTGAACATCAACTACACGGTCCTCGGCCTGCTCATCGAGAAGATCACCGGCACCTCCTACGAGCACCAGGTCCAGCGGCGCATCCTCACCCCGCTCCACCTGCGCGACACGTACTTCCCCGGCGACGACCCGCGTATCCTCGGCCCGCACAACCTCGGCTACCAGACCACCGACTCCGGCCTCGTCGACGTCACCGACTGGAACGTCACCGAGGGCTGGGCCGCCGGCAACATCATCTCCAGCGCCGCCGACCTGGAGCGCTTCACCACCGCGCTCTTCAACGGCCGCGTCGTCCCCCGGTCCCAGTTCCAGCACATGCTCCAGGTCCCGGACGGCATCGACGGCGCCGCCTACACCATGGGCATGTCCCGCATCGTGCTCCCCGACGGCACGGTCGCCTACGGCAAGTCCGGCGAGCGCTGGGGCTACTCCACGCTCATCGGCGCGACGCTCGATGCGGACGGCCGTATCGACCGCACGCTGGTCTTCTCGGTCAACTCCACCGACGCCAAGTCCGAGACCGGCAACCCGCGCACGCTGCCGATCGTCCTTGCCGCGCTGGAGGGTTAGGGGTTAGGCCGCGAGGCCGTACGTCTCCAGGCGCTTGATCATCCTGCGCAGGACGTACAGCGGGATGATGCCGAAGACGCCGAACGACATGTCGATCACCGTCCACCAGAACGGAATCCCCCGGACCGGTCCGCAGATCAGCGCCAGCGGGATGATCCCCACGCACGCGATCATCCCGAACTCGACCACCCAGATATTGCGGACCGGATCCCGGTACACCCCGTAGAACGCCACCGCGATCACCAGATGCGCGAACGCCAGCCAGTCCGTCCCGTACAGCACGAACGGGTACTTGGCGTCGGTCGCCTCCAGGCCCTCCCTGACCCGGGCGATCCAGTCGCCCAGGCCGCCCGGCAGACCCATCCCGTCCAGCCAGCGCACTTCATGGACGAGGGGGAAGGCGGTCAGGCCGCTCAGCACGAGGCAGACGACGAAGACGATCAGCCAGACACGTATGCGCCGCTCAAGGACGGCGGCTCTTCGGTCCTCCATGTTCGCGAGCGTACGCCCGCCTGGGCAGGGGCTTTGCGCCGGGTCAGTCGTCCTCGAAGTCGTCCGTGGTGAGGGTCAGTCCCACGACGGTGTCGGTGAGGTCGAGCGGCTTGCCGAAGGTGACCGTCACCTCGTCCTTGTTCCAGCACGAACTCGATGTCGTCGTAGGCGTACTGCCCCTGGTCGTCCTTCTCGGCGCCCTCTTTGAGGGCCGCGAGGTCAGGGCAGAACCCGTTGAGGTAACCCGGGAAGTCGTACCGGACGTCCGACGAGAGCCGCTTCCTCGCGTAGTGGGCGCGAAGCTGTTCCGCAATGTTGAAGATGATGTCCCAGTGCTGCCCGTGTTGCGGCGACAGGAAGATGGAACCCCCGACGATCTCGACCTTGTACCCCTCGGGGACCGGCATCTGCTCCAGACGGTCGAACAGCACGTCCAGAGTCAGCATTTCACTCTCGGCCATTTCGATCCTGTCGGTCAGCGTTCTGCGCGGCCGAGCAGTCCAACGATACGACCGGGGGCTGGGTCACGCCCGTGACCTGGCCCCCGGTCGCGTTGCCGGGTCAGGCGTCCAGGGAGGTCATGACGTGCTTGATGCGGGTGTAGTCCTCGAAGCCGTACGCGGACAGGTCCTTGCCGTAGCCGGACTTCTTGAAGCCGCCGTGGGGCATCTCCGCGACCAGCGGGATGTGCGTGTTGATCCACACACACCCGAAGTCCAGCCGCTTGGACATCCGCATCGCCCGCCCGTGGTCCTTGGTCCACACCGAGGACGCCAGCGCGTAGTCCACGCCGTTGGCCCACTCCACCGCCTGGTCCTCATCGGTGAAACGCTGGACGGTGATGACGGGACCGAAGACCTCGTTCTGGATGATCTCGTCATCCTGCTTCAACCCCGACACCACGGTGGGAGCGTAGAAGTAGCCCACCTCACCGACCCGGTGACCGCCCGACTCGACCTTCGCGTGCGCGGGCAGCCGCTCGATGAAACCGGTCACCTGGGCAAGCTGGTTGGCATTGTTCAACGGCCCGTACAGCACGTCCTCGTCATCGGCCGCACCGGTCTTGGTATCGGCAGCCGCCTTGGCCAGCGCCGCCACGAACTCGTCATGGATGCCCTCCTGCACCAGCACCCGAGTGGCGGCGGTGCAGTCCTGGCCGGCGTTGAAGTAACCGGCCACCGCGATGTCCTCCACCGCCTTGGCGATATCGGTATCGGCGAACACCACCACCGGAGCCTTGCCACCCAGCTCCAGATGCACCCGCTTGACGTCCTTGGCCGCAGACTCCGCGACCTGCATGCCCGCGCGCACGGAACCGGTGATCGAGGCCATCGCGGGGGTCGGGTGCTCGACCATCGCGCGGCCGGTGTCACGGTCACCGCAGATGACATTGAAGACACCCGCCGGCAGCACCGAACCGAGGATCTCGGCCAGCAGCACAGTGGAAGCCGGGGTGGTGTCCGAGGGCTTCAACACCACCGTGTTGCCCGCGGCGATGGCCGGGGCGAACTTCCACACCGCCATCATCATCGGATAGTTCCACGGTGCGACCTGCGCACACACACCCACCGGCTCGCGGCGCACGATGGAGGTCATGTT
>Ga0307517_10012398_pt1 | contig 11704 bp, 9 predicted proteins | sample 23_EM_MG_FD_194515 | JGI IMG/M metagenome (GOLD analysis project Ga0307517, IMG submission 194515) | Populus trichocarpa ectomycorrhiza microbial communities from riparian zone in the Pacific Northwest, United States - 23_EM | ecosystem: Host-associated > Plants > Roots > Unclassified | place... | reverse complement strand
TAAATATGCTAGAATCAGATTTGTCACCATTAAGAAGTCCCAAATAGACTAGGAAATCTGATCTGAAGGTAGAATTTATTCTGAAGTCTTCTTTCCTTTTTGTAGCTAGGATGAATAAGGAATCCTTATAAGAAAAGGATTCTGAACATTTATGAATCCTTGCCATACATGGAAACTATGTTGCAGCCCATTAAACATCTTTGGAGAATTAGGAGATTCCCAAAATAAGCTGCCACATCCTTTTAGAAAAAGAATCCTAACCAAATAGGAAGTCCACAAGTCAAAAGGAAGTAAATAACAAAATTCGTACAGCCTCTGTTGACCCGTTTTTCGAGGCCTTTCCAAACTCCGATTGACCTAAAATTTTAAATCAAGGTAGGAAAACATGTCAGGAGACACCATGTAAACTTTCAGATTGATCCAACGGTCGGATTGAGAATTATGACTATTGCCGTAAAACTGGATAGGTGCACTTTTTACGTCAAAATCCGAATTTGACCTTGCCTGGATCGTATCACTAGTATTGTAGACTCTGGAAAGGGACCTATATTTCGAATACATGCCATGCACATTCCATAAGTCAAAAATGTAAATACATATGGATATATGATTATGCATGATGAAGTATGTTGGATATGGATTAGCTATACCCTGAGCTGATATATGGCCATCAATCCATAATAAACTAGTAGGGCTCCAATCCTTTTTATAGTTGTCAAAACAATTTAATATAAGTCAATGTTTAATAAGAATACACTTATCATAAAGAGATATTGCTAAAAAGGTTGCGTCTAAGCCCTTTTCAATAATACATGATGAAAACTTTTACATTTGAAACTAGTCTACTCATCATCATCGTTTACAAGAAGAAAGGCAAAACCTTTGTTTTCTATGTCCCTAAAAAAACATTAGTCTCAGCTGTCGCAGGGGGCACGACGTCGTCTGGTGACGGCGGAGGCTCTCTCTCGTGTCTCCTAATGTGAGGTGTTGTGTGTTGGGAAGAGTTTTTGGATTTAATCATAAAATTATGATTAATGTTTAGGAGTCGCCACCTAGTATTATGGTCACTAGGAACCTATGGTCTGCGAGAGTCTGGGTAAGGGACTGGTTGTGCAAGGGGAAGACGCATCACCCCCAGTGCACCCTACCTAAGGTAAGCTGCATTGTTGTTTGATTGTTTTTCTAAGTCGGGTTTCTATTCGTTGGTCTTTTCTAAGGCTCAAGGTAGATTTCTCTTCATGAGAGAGTCTCTACCTTATCGGGTTAAATCCTAAACATTCTAAAGTCTGAATATTAGCATCGCATTTATACACCTTGTATCTTTAATACCTGAGTGTGTACTTTATCGTGTAATTTTACACCCCACAAATATTAAAGTCTACATCTGGATCCTAAAAAAAAGATTGGAAAAAGATTTTTGACATGTTGGCCAAATTCTAATGGATAATCATAAACTGGTTACGATATCCATTTTTGATTTTTTTAAACATGAAAAAGATGCAATATATATATATATATATAATGAAAAATATGCTTAGAAAATTTTTAGGATTTGGCTGTATGCAATAAAATATTTTTTTCTTTTGAAAATGTTTTGAAATTTTTTTTTCGAAATATTTCGGAGAAAACCGGGTATTTTAATACTAGATTTGTATTTTATAGTGTAAATATACAACCCGATATTATGCAAAATTGGTAGAAAAATATTTGAGAAAATCACAATTTTTTTTCAAAGAATTTTTGAATTTCTTTGGAATTTTTCGTTTTTTTTATTAAAAAATAGAAATATATAATATAATATTATATATTAATTAAATATTATTAAAACAGGTGGGCCGGGCTGGCCCTGGTAACTGGGCCAAGAGAAACCCAGGAAACGATTGGGCCGATCTCGGTCCAAAACGGTTGGGCCGATCTCGGCCCAACATATTTTCTTTCTCCTTTTCTTTTGGGGCCGGGCCAGACCCAACCAAACATTTAGGCGAGGCCATAACTGGCCCGGCCCAAGTGAGGGATGAATTAATTGCAGAACGTGAACAGTAAGTTCACATTCTGAATGCAACTTTGCAGTTGCAGACTGCGGAGTGAAGTGGGAGATGACCTTGCGGAGGAGAAGAAGCTGCTGTCACTGGTCTGGTGTGAGGTTAGAGGTGGTCTGGGTAGTCTCCCTGAAGCTGGGGGCGGCGTCTGTGGAGGAGTCGGTGCTGCTGCTGCCGATACTAGAGAAGAAAACAAAAATGGTGGTGTTGATTGGCTGCTGCCGCCGTGGAGGAAAAAGGAGGAGCTTTCGGTGGAGAGGGATAAATGTGGTGGAGAGGGTGAAAGATGAGCTGGGGGTAGCGTGGCTTGGAGTCGCTGAGAGCACGGTGGAGAGAGAGTGTAGAGAGAGAGACTTGCTGCAGAAAAAACTGGGGAGGAGGCTGGTTTTTTCCGATTTTTGGACGCGATTTTCTCCTCTCTCAGGCCATCAAATCCACCTCTATTTATAGGCGGTGGAAGAGGGCAATCTCTTCTACATAAGGGAAAAATTTCAGCCCTTGATTTTGTTGGGAAGGATCCCAACCGTTGGCTCAAAGTAGGCATGGTGCACTGTCAAATCTGCAGAAAAAGCTGCCTGAGGTGGCCTCTTTGGAGTGGTGCCACGTCCTTTTATGTGCCAGTGAGCCGGTGACAACCATACCCAGACGTAGAGGGATGTCTGGTGATCAGTTTCGTGCACGGTTTGGCAAATTTGGTGGACATTAAGTGCATTAAATGAACCTGCAAAGGAGGTGACTGGACCAGTTTTTCCGGAAAAATAAGGGAGATAATGAATAGTGACCAGACGATGCGTCGTCTGGTCCCTCGTTTTGTTTTTGTTTTTTTTTAACTCAAAACGGCGCCGTTTTAGGTTTTAAATAGGGATTTCTCCGAAGTTCAAAGCAGTCCTCCAACTTTCACCTTTATACAATTGTACCCTTAATTAACCTAAACTTTTGATTTAATGCAATTACACCCTTGCCGAATTTCAATTGGAACCCTAGATTTACGCGCCTTTTGCACATTAGTCCCTGGTCTCGGATTTTTGTAATTTAACCCCTAATTGACAATTAAACTTTCAATTTCTTCAATTTAGTCCCCGGTTTTTGTCAATTAGGCCCCTATAGTCCGGCGCCTTTTGCAAATTGATCCCTGGCTGCGAATTTCTTCAATTTAACCCCTAATTGACCCCAAAACTTCAATTTTCTTGCAATTTGACCCCTAATTTCAATCAATTAACTTGGTAAAAATTAAATTTGGTCTCTTAAAATTTCAATATTCTCAATTAAGCCCAAATTAGGCTCCCAAACTTAATTTTTCACCAATTAAGCCCCAAATCAAATTAATTTGACCCATTTAAAGTATAATTAAGTCCTTGCACTTAATTAAATCCTTCAATTGGACCCAAATTAATTTTTAAACATAATTAAAATTTAATTTGGCCCATGATTAAATCAAATTGGTCTATTAAAAATTTAATTATGTCCTTGAACTTAATTTTTATGCAAACTCGTCCAATAATCATTTAATTTGACCTTGAATTTGTATTTTTTTTCCATTTTTGGGCATAATGGGGTACAATTATCCTTGAATCTCCTCCAAAAATTGCAACTTGATTTCCCGGCCTGCTTTCTCCACATTGCCAGCCTTTATTTTATTTTTTGATTTTTATTTTGAAAAAGAGTGAATTTTGGGGAATAACCCAGAATTGGGTTATGACATCAGCCATGCTTTGTTGATATCAATGGACATCCTTTCCAACTTGTCGGGCATTGTGGCAGATTCTTCGGGCATAAATAGAGGCTCAGTCAATCTGCTCATCCATGTTTCTCATCTTCTCCAAGAGGAACATATTATTTCTATTCAATTGATTTTTGTTGGTGTCAATCATCTGGTTGTGGTGCTCGAGCAATCCGTTCTTTTCTTCCAAAGCATTGGCCTTTTCTTTGTCAAGCTTCTCCTCTGGCAAGTTGATCTCATCTCTCATTTTATCCAAATCAATTTAAAGACATCGATAACCTTTCCTTTAGCTTTTGCTTTAGCCAGCTCACTTTCCAGCATCATATACTTCTTGTATAGTCTTTCATTTTGCTTAATCCGACTTTCTAATTTAGGTTGGGTTTTTTTCTTGGCAATCATTGAAATTGGTTTTCAAAGACTTATTGGTTTGCATCCAATGTTTTCCCAATTCTTCTTGCTCTTCCTTAGTTCGGTTTTTAGCTGCCTTTTCTTATTCCAATTGCTTCTCCAAGGACATGATTTTCTTATCCTTTTCCTTCAGTTGTTACTCTACAAACTTTCTCAATTTCTCTTTAGTAAGGAGTTGCTCATCGAGGGATATCCTGAGGGCTTTACTGGTGCTCACCTTTATTTGGAGCTTTTCCAATTGTTTTCTCAATTCTTCCTCATTGCTAATCCTCTTTCTTTTAGTCGATTCAACAGCTTGTGAAGTCTCGGCTTCAAATCTGAGATTCGTGGGGATGGTGACTAGTGATAGATTTCTCCACCTTGGATACTTTTCACTGGTAACTGGATCTCTGAAAACCATTTGATTCTTTCTTGACCAATACCAGAAGCTAGAGTCTTGCTTGATGTTCTCCACAACTTCCAAAATAGATTGATCCTTGAATAACCTAGAGAATTAAGATAACCTAACTGTTCTTGGTAAATGTTGTATGCCCTCAAGTTGCCTCATAACCAAAACGGGTGTATAATAGAGATATTCGGTCACTCCCATCAGAGGCACCTATCGTCTTTCCCCAAAACTTATCAGGCAACCTGTTGCTCTCATCCATAGGGCTTCCCATTTCATTTATCCTTTCGAGATTTCTTGCGATTTTACTTTCCACTTTTCCTCGCTTAGGTCCTTCCATTCCCTTCTTTAACTATCTCCAATGGTCTTTGACTAAACCACCAGAAGTTGTTAAATACCGACTTCTTGTTTTCTATATGGCTAATCAGTCAGATGTACAACAGCTCCTCATAACATCTCATTGATCCCTTGCTAGCCCTCCTATAATGGTTGAGTGTTAAGATAGCTTCTACTAGTATCGCCATAATGGAATTTATCTAAGTGTTTTCATATGTAACAAAAGCTATAGCCGCCTCTAAACTGATTATTTCAGTGAGGTTTGGAAATAACACCAACCCAAAGATTTCTAAAGCAAATATTATGCCATTTTCTTCAACAAATCTAAAGTCATTCTTCTTCATTTCGAATACCTCTTCGATCATTTTCCATTTTAGGCCAATAGCACTTTCTCCAATATCTTATGGAGATTTGGAACTTTGATCAATTAAGCTTATTCAGTTAGCACTTTGTCGCGCTTTCGGTGGATGTAGACTTTGTATAGATTTTGAGGGAATTCAGTGAGTAAACCATATTCTTCTAAAGTAGGACAACATTCCAAAAAGTGAAGCACCGTACTTGGGGTCCTAAAAATGAATAAAGGCTTTCATTGCTGAATTATACACGAACTCTTTCGTGATTTCCACTATCATCCCATATTTCTTTAAAAAATCATCCTCACGGATGCTTTTCATGTGTGAGATAAGCTTCTTGAAGTCGTTTCTGAAGCAACTCACATTTCTGATGGGTGGCAATTTACTATCATTCAGTCTCAAGTAATCCCTTTTTAACAGCTATAGAGATTCAGAATCCAACTTGTATTCAACAGAGATCATCTCTTTTGGTGGCCATCAGCCCCAAGTCCTGTAATTCAAGATGATTTTTAGGGTTAAGCGTTTCTTAATGCAACAATGTTTATTTGTGGAACATACAACCTGTAGGCAGCTTCTATATCCTTTTACATAAGACATAAAGGTAGGCACTATCTAGTCTCAAAAGAGTCTCATGTCCTAGTGATTACCCTCATAAAGGTAATATGGGGGCTCAATAGGTAGTGTGATGGTATGTATACTAACCACTACCAGTCCAAACACTTAGCAAAGAGTCGAATGGTTTTATGAACTTAAATCCTGACTGATAGTCATAGGGTAAGTCGCTACTCCAATATCTAACATGAAGCTTCCATGTGTGTGCATTCCGAAGCAATGCATTCAACCATACCCAACATACATGCATGAGCAAGATAAAATATACGAAAGCATAAATAAGGAAAAAAAAAGCCAAATGCAAATATTTAAACACATCAAATCAAATAAACCACATAAAGCCTAATCCAAAACTATCAAAAATAGAAAATCCCCAATGGAGTCACCATCTTGTATGGCTACTATTCATATCAAAATGTTGACCATTAATTCTTAGAAAAAAAATATTTTGTTTTTAAAATATTGGTCAAGTTCTCATAGATTCAATAAACTGATTATTAAATCCAAAAAATATATGCAAAGATATTTTTTGAATTTTTGTGTATAAAAAAAAAAACTAAATCATACCATGTATTCTATATATATATTTGAAGCCAAAATAAAACATATTTTTTGTATTTTTTGAAATGAGAAACTTCTTAGAAATTTTGGAAATTTCTGACATTTCAACGGAAAGCATGTATTTTAATATGAGGTCAGCATCTTAAAGTATAAGTTTACAACCTTTATATTAAATAAAAATGCTGAAAAAACATGCGAAGGACCCATAAATAATTTTAAATTAGTCCTTGAAAGTTTTAGAATTTTTTGGGGCATATTTGGCAAAAACTCATTTTTATTCAAAACAAAACTGTCAAAACAAGCTTAAGGGTGTGTTTGTCAAATATGTCATTAAGCCTAAATTCCTTTTATTAAAAAAATAGCAAACCAAACAAAGCCTTAGCCATTGACCTGATTGGGTTGACCTGAAATTTTTTGTTCGACCATAAACAATCCAAAACAAATCCAAGACTAAAAAAACATATTAACCACAATAAAAACACAAAATACTTAAAAAATCTTGAGCAAAACAAATCAAACATACAAAACAAAAAAAACACAGAACACGAACAACATGAAGAACATTTACAACAAACCCAACCACATGACTCTCAAACTAGACAACATATGGACAAACCAAGAACACAATAATCTAGCATCCATTCACTTTGATTATCACTTAAAAATTATGATTTTGTTAAAAAGAGTTTCAATTCAAAACCAAAACCCTAAGATTAAAACCCCTAAAAAAACATGTTATTCATGCAAACAAAACCTAGATTATTTTCCAAGAACACAAAGAACATTGCCCAGAAACCTAACAAAAAACTAGTCATTGCCTAGCACTACCATGCCCTTGAAATGGGCATTTTAGGCCTTTAAACACATTGCTTTTAATCTTCACAACCTACATTGTTTTTGGTAATCGTGGGTGTCCGAGCCACCTTACGCGCTCCTCAACTAATCCCCCAAGACCCTGAAATTAACGATAAGGTAAGCCTCTAGTGGCCCTGAGGTTTGTGGAACTCGAACTGGTGGCCTCTATGGAGCAAACGTAGGGCTTGATCAGTTGAGTCAGGGTTAAGAACCTATATTGTTAATATTATGCATAGTTGAATCAAAAGAATAAACAAAAAATATCAAATTATCACAAACATGCATTAAATTTCAATTTCATAACTGCAACCCCAATGACAACCAACAAAAACATTAAATTTCAATTCAAAATTGACTCTTTGAACATAGAATTTCCCCATGTTTTTCCTCTTGTTTTTTTCTCCTTTGATTTCCAGGGGTATTTATAGGGTTTTTTGGTGGATTACCTCAAATATTAATCAATGCTTAGCTCTTTGATAAGAATAAGAGGGTTTTGGACAAAAGTTAATAGCTAGAAGCTCTAGTGCTAGGCTGATTTTGCCATGGTGGTTTTGGTTTTAGGGGTATATGGTGGTTTTGCTAGACTTGGAGGGCAAAGAGCTATTTCTAACCTTTTAATCTTGAGATGGAGGTTTTAAAGCCATTTATAATGACCTTTCAAGAAGCTTTAAATGTGAACACTTCAAAAAATGGGTGGTTTTTGAAAAATAGGTGTCATAGTCAAGGTTGACTGGGTTGACCACTTTTGAGGCTTCACTAGAGCAACTTCGATGTAAACATCATCGGAAACTACTTGAAGTTTAATCCAACCTTGCTTAATATAAAGGTTTATAGCTTCACATTCATTCGTTCAAATATGCCAACTCGATAAGCTCATAATCTGAAATTATAGTAATAGCTTATTAGGGAAGATGTTGGAGACTTTTATGAAACAATTAGGATGTGAATGTCCAATTTCATGGAAATAGGGTTGTAAAGAGGATTTCCTTCTTCCATTTATAAAACAATTTGGTGCTATTTGGAGGTCTAGAACCCCATAATTATTTCTTGAAAAGTGTTAACCCGATCATCATTTTCTGCTAGAAGAAGAAGAAAACCAATGGACAACATGTCATTTATGTACTTTCATTAAAACCGAATGACACATCGTTTACTAAAAACTCTAAAAATTAGATCTTTTAATTTTAAATCATTTTTCTTCTAATCGTGGTATATGCACCCTTAATTGATTTGAAATCCTTTTAATCCTTACAATTACACCCCTAGAAATTCTGATTTAAATTCCTTCATTTGAGCACCTTTTACAAACAAGTCCTTGGTTTTCAATTTGTTCAATTTCAGCCTTAATTGACTACCAAAATTTCAATCCCTTTCTATTTGGCCTCTACTTTGGTCGATTTCAACCCCTACAATCACGCATCACTTATAAGTTGGTCTTTGGTCTTTAGAATCTACAATAAAGTCTTTAAATGGCCTCCAAACTTCAATATTTTCATAATTAATTCGATGATTTAACCAACTAAACCTTCCAAAGTCTAATTTCAATCCCCCAAACTTCAATTTCTTCTAATTAACACCTAAATTGACTCCAAAAACTGATTTTCCTTGCAATTAAAATATTTTCAATTAAGGGGCCTTTTTTAGTTAGAATTAAGTTGCAATTTTGCCAATCTTATATATTTTTGTCCTCTAACTTTTCCACTTGTCATCTTGGTCCTCCACCATCAATCTTGGACAATCTTATAGGTTGTTGATGTGGGTGTTGGGGTGGTAAAAAATAGGTAACAACATATATAATTTCATTTTTTTTTTAGTTTAGATTTTAGCCAGGGTTTGCTTCCTTGGTTCTAATATTTATTACAAGAGTGAATCTAACTCTAGAATAACTTGTTGAAATCCTAGAGACCAAACAAGCTCCAAACTAATAACCACTACCCATAATTTTGCTCTGATCGAAGAACAAAAACCCACATTCATTGCAAAGCTCTAAACCTATGATAAAAGATTGTCTCTAATCAACCTCTTGCTCCTGCAAACCCTGGATTCCCTGAGCTACACCTATCCACATTTAGTTTCATCCACTCCATTGGTGGATATTTTTATCCAACCATATTTCCCTCAGCCTAAAGTCTTGTCTTCACCAAAAACTCTATTATTTCTCCACTTCAAAATATACCATAGTGCCACCCCAAATACGGTTGACCATGGCAATCCCTCCCTTGTACATTCCCTACTTGACAAATTACCTATAATAGACTGTACCAAACTATTGTTGAAGAAATGCCTCCTCTCACTCTGCTTTAGAAAGACATTCCATAAACTCCTAGCTAACGAGCAATTCCTTAGTACATGTAAAGTTATTTTTGTTTCCAAACACAATGGTTACATGCCGAATGACCTGTTAAATGCAATTTTATTCTATTTTCATTTGTCATTAAATTGTCGTGCGCTACCAGGCACATGAATGGCTTAAATCAACATCCAAATTGGATCCATATAACAATTTTGACTCATCATAGTCATCTAGTCTCTACAAGCCAAACTAACAGAAAATTCCTCACTTGTAGAGTGATGTCAATACAACGAGTCACACTAGAAAGGGGTGGATAGCTTGCTATTGCTATTGGTAAAACAAATCAGCAAAGGAGTTCTACCTCTATTGAATGTTATTTAAAACCATATCTACAACCATCATGTTACCCTCAGACTTTGGTATATCACATAAAGCATGCTGAAGTAACAAACCAAATATCTCAAACCAATTGTCTTTCCAGAACCAAACCTCCACTCCACTTCTTATGGACCAACCCACACCATCAACAATTTGAGGGCCATACATCATAAATCGCCTTACATAACCGTGAGTCTTTACCTTTAGCCTGAACTTTTGGTAAATGATCTTGAGATTTAATATACTTACCCTGCAGAACCCTTGCCCAAAGGCTAACATTTGTTTGCATAATTCCCCATAGGTTCATGATAAAAGTTGTATTTATAGAGTGCATGCTTCGAAATCCTAACCCTCATTCTATTTTGAGGTTTGTAAAAAGACTTCTACCATCATTATCACCCCATATAAATCTAAGACATATTTTTTCAATCTCGAACCATATAGATTTAGGAATAAAAAAAGATTGCATAAGATATAAAGGGACTGTGACAATAACAGACTTTGCTGATGGATTTCTAGCTAGCCAAATTTTTATGCATCCTCTCGATAATGTAACCGTATCTTCGATTGTTAACTCTTTGATGGAGTAACAGGACTCCGAAATATTAACCAAGATTACTAGTAAGCTCAAAACCACTGATTTTGCTGATGGATATGATTGAAGCAAGGTAATATTCGGATTTTGGCGTAAAATTTCATACTATCCAGTTTTATGCTATAGAGCATAAATCCAAATCCAACCGTTGGATCTAGCTGAACACTTTACTAGAAGATTCTAAAGGTATTTTTTTATGTTGGGGTAAACTTTTAGTTGAATCGGAGTTCCGGAAGGACTTGCGATATAGGTCATAACAGGCTATACAAATTTTGTTATTTACACCATTTTGACTTGTAGACTTTCTATTTGGCGAGGATCCTTTTCCTACAAAAATGTGGCATCTTGTTTTGAGAATCTCTTAGTTCTACAAGGATCTTTAATGGGCAACATAGTTTCCAAGTATGGTGAGGATTTATTAATGCTTGGGACTTATGGGCTTTATCTTTATTTTTGTTAGCAACAGCCCAAGGCTTATTTGGGCTTAATTAATACTTTATTTTCAGTTAGGATCCAACGCTTGTTTGAATCAGGTTATAAGCTTTTCAGTTTAGGGTTTTTGGGTTAGTTTAATAAGTGGGCCAAATCAGTCCACTAGGGTAGATCTATTAGGGTTAATTTTTCAAGAACTATTTAAACTCATCTAACCTAAATTTTGGCAGTCATTGATGAATATCTTCTGAATTTTTTCAATTTTAATTTGTGGGAGTGATTCTTCTATTCTTCAATTCTTGAATGAATTGAATATGACTTATTAAAGATTAACTGGCTTTGTGGCATCATTCTACTTCATTCCATAGTGCTAGTTTTCCATTGTGTCACGCTCATATCAGACCTATCTCGATTTTCTAAGATCAGATCTTAATTTTGATTGTGGGTTGTGTGACCACGTGACCATAAGGTTTGCATCAAATCTTGCTAGAAACACAACTAGAAAATTTTTCCTTTTGGATTTATATGATATTTAATTAATTGACAATCATGATTGGCACCTTGTCATTCATCTAGTAATATTAATACAAACTAAAAACATTTAATTGAATAAACTAAATCTAGATTAGTAATGGCGTAATCCAAGTCTATGCTAGCTAGTCCATTCTATTTAAGAAAAATAATCTATTTCAAATAACATAATCCAAGAGATGGCACTTAATCTCTCTATTTCTCTC
>Ga0307517_10012397_pt1 | contig 11705 bp, 9 predicted proteins | sample 23_EM_MG_FD_194515 | JGI IMG/M metagenome (GOLD analysis project Ga0307517, IMG submission 194515) | Populus trichocarpa ectomycorrhiza microbial communities from riparian zone in the Pacific Northwest, United States - 23_EM | ecosystem: Host-associated > Plants > Roots > Unclassified | place... | reverse complement strand
GAAGTTTCCTTTACTGTCAGGTATCCAATAGATATTTTGGGTAATCGGTTTTTTATCTGCGTCCTGGAATTCAAGATCAAGGAAAATACCTTTATCGGCGGCCAGTTTATCAACTTGTTCTTTTATGGAGAAATATTTTTTAGGGATAGTGGGGCCTATATCGGCAAATACCTGGTTGAGGAGGGTCTCGTGGCCGTTCATATCGTATGCCTTTACAACCAGCATCATTCCGCTTTTGGTTTTAAAAGTATTATTAGCTGCCATTACTACACCAGTTATAGGATTGTACATAATGTGAAGCGGTTCGCTGCCGTTGTGCAATCCATACAGGCAGGCGTTGGGGTCGAGATAATAATCATACATCTGGCCGCGCATGGCTGTCCAGGGGTTTTGTGTTTTCCAGATAATGGTACCGGTATACCAATCCCACATGTGAGCGGAAAATCCTTCCATCAATCCACGGTACTGGTCATAATTCACCAGTTGCGCTTTGAAAGCGAAGTCCTCGGCATCCTTTGCTTCACCGTATTTGTTGATACTCGTATCATAGCCAATGTATTTATGGTAGTCCCAAACTTCATCAGTCTTTGTTTTATGGGTCGACTCATTATACTCAGGGAGTTTGTTCAAATGATCTGCAGGAATAAATTTCTTTAATGATTCAATGTCGCTCACACCAATAGAACCCACCTCAGAGTTAAAAGGGTAAGTTTGATGCTGCCAGAAAACAGATAACGGCTGTATACCATAAGGGCCGTCACCATTGCCCAAAAGGTTGTTGTAGGACATGGCATCCGAATTTGAATAATCAACAAACCATCGGGTATTATCCAATTTAGGCATAATCGTATCCCTCAATGCAGCCAGGATATCCTCCGGCGGCGTAATCTCGTTGCCGCCGCACCATATGGCCAGCGAGGCATGGTTCCTGACCATTTCTATCTGGTCTTCGGCCGAACGGAGAAATAAGGCATGGTCATCCGGGTATTTTCTGCGTGTCCACTGATCGTCCAGTTTTTGAGGGTCCTGCCAGCGGCCATTGCAATCACCCGATCCCCACAAATCCTGGAAAACCAATATGCCGTATTTATCGCAGGCATCATAAAACTCCGGCCGTTCGATCATTGCACCGCCCCAAACCCTGATCAGGTTCAGGTTCATATCGCGGTGAAAGCGCACTTCGGCGTCATAACGCATATCTGAAAGGCGGAGCATAGCATCAGATATGATCCAGTTGCCTCCTTTGATAAATATCTTCTGCCCGTTAACCATTATCTGCCTGCTGTTGGTGTGGGCGTTCCATTCACTTTGCATTTGCCTTACGCCAACTTTAAGTGATTGCTGGTCGGACAGATTTTTAGCATCCACCAGGAAGCGTACATGCAGATCATACAGGTTCTGCGGACCGTAGCCGTTTGGCCACCATAATTTTGGATTTTGCAGAGCAAGATCAGTAAAACTGATCTCCTGGTCGGCATTAGGTTTTAAAATAACATTCTTCGAAAGCGTTTTGCCATCCAATTCATAGGTTAAAACGCCATTTACAGTGTTACCAGTGGGGTTTCTTAGTTCAGCAGAGACTTTGATAATAGCGGGCTGCTGCTGACCATCTACCTGGCGGACACCAGGTACCAATGTGATGACATGTGTATCTGCAATGCGTACCGCCCCGGTTTTTTGGATAGTTACTTTATCCCAGATACCCGTGTTCCGGTCGCGCATCGGTTGTATCCAATCCCAACCGGCAGTATATTGCAGGCCAACATTACGGGCAATAGTACCGTCACCGCCTTGTCCGCCATTTGCATTGCCCGGCACATCAGGGGGATGAACCAGCACCGCCAGGCGGTTGTTCCCATTCTTACTCAGGTAAGCAGTAATGTTGTAGTTGTACCTTAAAAACATTCCCACCTGGATAGTTTTATTCAGTTTTTTGCCATTCAAATAAATATCACAGCTATAATTTACCCCTCTAAAGTTCAAGTAAACTTGTTCGCCCGTTGTAGCCTTTTCTTTAAAATCTTTAACAAACCAGTAAGTATAATAATCTCTTCCAGTTTTATAGATATCGGGTATCTGCTCATTATTCATCCCGAAGAATGGATCGGGAATTTTCTTATTGGTCAGCAAGGTGGTCAAAACGGTTCCCGGCACAGTGGCAGGCATCCAACTGTCGGTGTTAAAATCAGCCACAGATATCTTGTAGCCGTCAGATTTTGTGCTGTCGATAGGCCTACATTTCCAACCGGAATTTAATTCGTAGCTGCTTTGCGCTTGTACATTGGAGAAACAGGAGAGAGTGATTAAAAAAACTAAGGGGAGAAGTCGTTTCATTTTATGCTGTAATAAGGCCGCAAGATAATAATCAGGCGGCTTTATCGCTTAATTTATACAAACCATTTTTACTTTTATCCGTATTAATTGCAGCAATGAACAATTCATTATCCCTGCAATTAAAAATGCCTGATGGAAATACGCACGACGTGACGCTCATCGGCAAGTACGATGATCTGAAAAGTTATGGAATAGACAGCTCCATTATTTATTCTGTTTGGTTTGAGGATGACTCTCCGGGTGGCTATTTTTCTTTTTCGCCTGACAATCAAACCTGGGAATATTACGGATACCTTAATGTTGATGAACAGGCACTGATCGCTGATTTCCTGCAACACCACAGGGAAATTAAATGGGCGTAATCATTTCATAAGAAATCCATTAATGCCGAAATATTTTTTAGTAATTCTCCAAACTCCAACGGATGATGGCAGTGTACGTGCTTGCATAAAATAACTGCGGAATCTTCGCCTTTTGAAACTTACACATCTGATTATCTTTATTTAAAATCCACAATAAACTGGTGAAATGGATTTTCGAACCGATAGTTTAAATGGAAATGAAACTTTTCACAAATATTACGGGCAATGGTCAATCCCAGACCCAGGCCTTCGGATTGGCTGCCTTTTTGAAAGCGTTCAAATATCCGTTCACCGTCTAATTGTTCGGATATGCCTGTATTGACAATCGTAAGTCGCGTTGAATTTAGTTGTATTTGTAGCCGGCCATGATTTGTGTTATGCCTGATGGCATTGCTGATAAGGTTATTCAATAATATATCAATTAGATAAGGATTGGCCTCAATGATTTTATCTGACAATGAATATTCAGCTTCAAGCCCTTTGTTTTTGATAATTTCCTGGAATTGTTTGAGTTTCTCCTCCACAACATCTTTGATGTTTATTGTAGTGGTATCTTTAATAAGATTATTATCTATTTTCACCAGCAGCAGAAGAGATTGATTGAGGCGCGACAGCTTGTTACTGGCATTATAAATATCCTGTAGTTGTTCATATTGGTCGGCTTTCAGGCTTTCATCCTGTATCAGGTTATCCAGCTTGGAAGTAATCACAGCAATTGGTGTCATCATTTCGTGAGAAGCATTTTCAGTAAAAGCCCTCAGGCTTTGATAATCATTCCTTGCCCTCTGAGACATAGCATCAATAGCGCCGTGCAACTCTTTAAATTCATCTATATCAAGTGATTTAACTTCCTGCGGATCCTGGTTAATAACGGTAAAAGTTTGTAGCTGGTGCAAAAGCTGGTAGAAAGGTTTCCATAAACCACTTAGTACAAACCTATTTGTAATAAAGAGGCCTGCAAGCAGCATTATAGTGAGTACTGCTGTAATAATTCCGATGATCTGCACAAGGTACTCGGTACTCTTTTTAGATTCGGCAATGGTTACTTTGTAATTTATTCCGTTAAGCTTTATTGTACTTACCACAGCTCTGCCACGCTCTGTTTTTTTACTCTCTGGTTCAAAAAATGGCGTATCAACAAATTTTGTTGGCACTATATGCTGGCCAATAGATACAAAGCTTGCCTGGTCTTCGTCAAATTCAACAGGTTTAGGCAGTTGATGCCGGGTGTTAACATAGGTCACTACTTCTCCGAGTTCTTCTGTCAGATCACTATCCAACTGGTTATTTGAGATGTAAGAAATGGCAAAATAATAGATAAAGCCCGCCAGGATTAAAACACATATTGTAATGATCATATTAGCCCTGTTATATTTCGCTGCTAATTTCATGATCAGATAAATTTATAACCTATCCCATATATTGATTTAATAAAATCTTTCCCGGTATGCTCCTGTAACTTTTTGCGTAGATTTTTTATATGAGTATAAATAAAATCAAAACTATCGGCCAGATCGATATCGTCCTTCCATAAGTGCTCTGCTACTGCGTTTTTGGAAATAACCTTTCCCTTATTGGCAATAAAATACATCAGCATATCATACTCTTTTTTTGTTAGAAAGATCACATTGTCACCTGCTTTTACCTCCATGGAGTGCAAATTAATACTGAGATCATCATATTGTATGATATTACTTCCGTTAAATGATTTTCGCCTATGCACAGCAATTATTCTTGCTTTCAATTCCGCCAGGTGGAATGGTTTCACCAGGTAATCATCTGCCCCAAGATTTAGCCCATTCAGTTTATCATCCAGTGAGTTTTTTGCAGAAATAATAATCACCCCCTCTTCTTTGCCAATTTCTTTTAATTGTTGCAGTATTTTTAAACCATCACCATCGGGCAAACCAATGTCGAGCAAAATGCAATCGTACTCATACAATTGTATTTTCTGCATGGCGGTTTTCAGATCCGAACAAACTTCGCAAATACTACCTTCCTCAGTGAAATAATGTTTAATGCTTTCTCTGAGTGCAGGCTCATCTTCTATGATAAGTAATTTCAAGGCTTTTGGAGTTAAAATTAGCAAATAATTTAGTAGTAAAACTGAAGTATTAATCTTGTTATCAATCGAATATCTGCAGATTTACTTCAATATTAAACAGTTTTTTTGCTGTTATTCAATTTCATCCTTTCACAATGATAGCTTTCAACAGGAACACTAGTTTTTTGCAGCTACAGATTTGAATTTTGATCCAAAATGGGAATTTAATTCAGGTTAATGGTTTACCAATGCCGAAGATAAGGCGATCATCAAAATGCATGGGACGGAGATTTTAAAGGCAGGATGAATTTTTTTAGCCACCATTGATCATATCAGAAACAATACCTTTACTTTCCTTCTTTCGTTCGGCCAAATACACACCTGCCAGATGTATTGCTATGAACGCAAGTATCAGGTACATGTTAATTTGATGGATGCTCCTTATAAATCTTAATTCCTTTAATGCAGGGACTTCATCCTCAAATACCAGGCAGAATCCGGTAATCACGGTAACCATTAATAAAAGATAGAAAATAGCATAAAGCGTCTTCACCCAAAATTCGTGGCGTGATGCCTCCCGGTTTTTTTTAATAGTATAATATTGATGATATGCGTATTTGATCTTCCGCATCAGTCGTTGGTCTGCCAGTAGAAAAAATTCTGCAACCAGCCTGAATATGAGTAAAGCTGCTAAGGCATATCCAAAATAGATATGCACATCCCATACTTTATCACTAAGCACATGTGCCGCTGAGCGGGATTGCTGATCGGTTACTGTAACACCATTATGCAACATATCTGACTTTATCAGTAACGCATTTTTACGCGTTTTTAATAATGTTGAGTTAAGCAGCACTGTAAGTAATGAGCCTGTGATCACCAGCGCATTTAACCAATGCCAAAGTCTTATAGATGAGGCGTATTTTTTTGTCTTGCTGGGTTGTGCTATATCTTTTCTCTCAGGCGTAATGGTTATCATAAATAGTTTTATTAGGTACAGAACGAAAATATTAATAAATGCTGAAGTAAATTTGTAGCATAAAGGGAACAACAGAAATGATTACTGTTTTTTACCTTTATTCAGATTTTGTTAGAAGTGTTACCTGATAATAAAATTGTTAAACCTTAACCAGTTGTATTCAATTACAAACTAAAATAATGGAACACAAAGCCAAATCCATCCGGCCGTTCATCGGGGCCGAAAACTTTGAGATATCACGGAGCTTTTACAGGGACCTGAGTTTCGAAGAAAGTGTTTTGAGTCATAACATGTCTTATTTCAAGACGGAAGGTTTAGGCTTTTATTTACAGGATGCTTATGTCAAAGACTGGATAGATAATTTAATGATTTTTTTAGAAGTGGATGATGTTGACCGCTACTGGAACGAACTTTTAGCTCTCGATCTCCCAGCTAAATATAAAGGGGTAAGACTAACACCTATCCGAATAGATTACTGGGGCAAAGAATGTTTTATGCACGACCCATCCGGGATACTCTGGCATTTTGGGGAGTTTAATAAATAGAAAAAGGGAATATCTCCTAATAGGTTTTGACTATCCTGTATAGAGTAAATCGATTGTGATTATATTGTGCGATGTCCTAATTTTATAATTCAAAAAATAAATCTATAACTATGGAAAAAGACTCAAATGACATCAGTAAATGCCCATTCCATAACGGCACTATGAAACATAATGTTGGCGGCGGGGGTACCCGCAACCGCGATTGGTGGCCCAACCAATTAAAGCTAGGCATCTTGAGGCAAAATTCTAGCTTATCAGACCCGATGGATGAGAGCTTTAATTATACTGAAGCTTTCAACAGCCTCGACCTGGATGCCGTGAAGAAAGACCTTCATGCACTCATGACGGATTCCCAGGATTGGTGGCCTGCTGATTTTGGTCATTACGGCGGTTTGTTTATCCGCATGGCCTGGCACAGTGCCGGGACTTATCGTGTAGGCGATGGTCGTGGCGGCGCAGGCGCAGGTATGCAGCGTTTTGCCCCACTGAACAGTTGGCCCGATAATGTCAGCCTGGATAAAGCCCGCCGCTTGCTTTGGCCGATCAAACAAAAATATGGCCGCAAAATTTCATGGGCAGACCTGATGATCCTCGCCGGCAATATAGCGCTGGAATCCATGGGTTTTAAAACCTTTGGCTTTGCTGGTGGACGTGCAGACGTATGGGAGGCAGATGAGTCAGTATACTGGGGTTCGGAAAGCACCTGGCTGGGCGGCGATATACGTTACGCGCATGGTTCAGAGGGTGTGGTAGAAGGCCATGGCGTATTGGTATCAGACGATAATGCCGATGGCAACATTCATTCCCGCAACCTGGAAAAACCACTTGGAGCTGTCCAGATGGGGCTGATCTACGTAAACCCCGAAGGGCCTGACGGGAATCCTGACCCTGTGATGGCCGCAAAAGATATTCGTGATACATTTGGCCGCATGGCCATGAACGATGAAGAGACCGTTGCCTTAATAGCGGGCGGCCACAGCTTTGGTAAAACCCATGGTGCCGCAACTGCCGACCATGTAGGTAAAGAGCCAGAAGCAGCCGGCATCGAATTGCAGGGCTTTGGCTGGAGCAACAGTTTTGGTTCAGGCAAAGGTGCGGATGCTATTACCAGCGGACTGGAAGTAACCTGGACGAAAACGCCGACTCAATGGAGCAATAATTTCTTCGAGAACCTGTTTGGCTTTGAGTGGGAACTGACCAAAAGTCCGGGCGGCGCAAACCAATGGGTAGCTAAGAATGCTGAAGCTATTATTCCCGACGCGTATGACAACTCCAAAAAACACCGCCCAACCATGCTGACGACCGACCTTTCCCTCAGGTTCGATCCGGTTTATGAAAAAATATCGAGGCGCTTCCTGGAAAATCCAGATGCTTTTGCGGATGCCTTTGCACGTGCCTGGTATAAATTAACCCACCGCGATATGGGTCCGAAGGCCCGTTACCTGGGCCCGGATGTACCGCAGGAGGAATTGCTTTGGCAGGATCCGATTCCGGCAGTTGACCATCAGCTAATAGATGGCAATGACATTGTCACCCTAAAGGCAAAAGTATTGGGATCCGGATTGAGCGTGGCTGAACTGGTTTCCACCGCGTGGGCTTCAGCTGCTACATTCCGCGGTTCCGATAAACGGGGCGGTGCCAATGGCGCACGTATAAGGCTGGCCCCTCAAAGGTACTGGCAGGTGAATAACCCGGTGCAACTGCAAAAAGTATTGAGTGCACTGGGGGATATTAAAACCGCGTTTAATAGCGCACAGACGGGCGGTAAAAAAGTCTCGCTAGCGGATGTCATCGTGCTGGCCGGGTGCGCCGGAGTTGAAAAAGCAGCCAGGGACGCAGGTCATGCTATTACTGTTCCTTTTTCTCCCGGCCGTATGGATGCCTCGCAGGAGCAAACTGATGTGGAATCAACCGGTTACCTGGAACCGCTTGCTGATGGTTTCCGCAATTACCGCAAGTCAAAAATACATGCATCTACCGAAGAGTTATTGATTGATAAGGCGCAGCTGCTTACCCTTACCGCACCTGAGTTGGCCGTACTGATAGGGGGTATGCGTGTACTGAACACTAATTTTGATGGTTCTAACCACGGTGTATTCACCTCACGCCCCGGCCAGCTTAGCAATGATTTCTTTGTCAACCTGCTTGATATGGGTACGGAATGGAAAGCAGTATCTGCTGACAAGGAACTTTATCAGGGCAGCGACCGTGCCACCGGTGAGATCAAATGGACAGGCACCCGTGCCGACCTGGTATTCGGCGCTAACTCGGAACTGCGTGCTGTTGCCGAAGTTTACGCAAGTTCGGATGCACAGGAAAAATTTGTAAAAAACTTTGTAGCCGCCTGGAATAAAGTAATGAACCTGGACAGATTTGACCTGGCTCGACTGTAAATAAAAAGTAATGTGTTATACCAACAAAAACCTTCCTGAGAAATTAGGAAGGTTTTTCTGTACCCAGGGCTGGGGCTGACCTTTCGGAGATCTAAGGAAAAATTTCCAAAACAGGTGTAAAAACAGTTCGCGGTAATATGTAATTTTATTGCTGATTCCCCTGTTTTTTTGGCGGGTTAAAATAATTTGAGAGATTAACACCAAATACAAGGCATGAACAATACAAACAATCATGATGCGCGTATAGCAAAAATGACCTTCACTTTAGTATACCCTTTGTACCTGGCAAAAGTGGAGAAAAAAGGAAGAACGAGAGAAGAATTACATCAAGTCATTGAATGGTTGACCGGTTTTGACGAAAAAAAACTTCAAGAGCTCATTGAAGAAAAAGTAACTTTTGAAGTATTCTTTCGGCGTGCTACATTAAACCCTAATGCGCACCTCATTACTGGTACAATCTGCGGTTATCGGGTGGAAGAAATTGAAAATACGTTAACGCAACAGGTAAGGTATCTGGATAAGTTGGTGGATGAATTAGCGAAAGGTCGTAAGATGGAAAAGATTTTAAGATAATCTTATATGTGTATAGGCGTTTGATAAGCCTAATTTAAACCTTGAAAAATCAGCAAAACACTTTTTTGCAGAAGTTACGGTCATTGAAAAAATAAAAGAAAGAAAGAGTTGTATTTAACAACAAAGCCCTGATGTCGTAACATCAGGGCTTGTACCCAGAGCCGGGGTCGAACCGGCACGGCCTTGCGACCACAGGTGTTTGAGACCAGCGCGTCTACCGATTCCGCCATCTGGGCTTCCAGTTATCTATGAACGGTGGATTAGTTCGTTCAAAACCGGGCTGCAAATGTATTTAAACTCTCTTTAATACGCAACAAATATTTTTGTCTGTAGTAAATTTCTAAAATTTCATTCAGCCGGCTTTCTTTTGCGGTGTCATCCAGTTGGGCATATCCTACCGTCAGATGGTGTAATTTTGTATTGATATCTCCGTCTATAGCAAGCACTTCGGCGTTAATTTCGGCCCATTGCCCGGCATCATCAATTTCCATCAGGCGCTCGTTAATATCCATCATCTCCATTAAAAAATCAGCCGGAAGGGCAGGTTTTGCGCCATCAACAAGTAATTCATGCTGGCGTAAAATGTATTCCAACCGTTTGGCCGGATCGCTCAGCGTTTGCCAGGCCTTGTTATTTATGGTCGACATTTCCAGGATTTCCTGTTGTTTTTCGTCTGGTTCATTCGCATAAAAATCAGGGTGATATTGTTTGCTTAACTCATAGAATTTCTTTTTTAATGCGGCAACATCAGGGTGAAACGATTCAGGTATCCCGTAAAAATCGAAGTAATTAATCATGGGGGCAAAGTTATACGTTTTACGTGATACGTTCTACGTTTCGATTGCTATATGACACGTACCACGTAATACGTTTAACGTATTACCAAAAAATTGCATCTTTGTGCATGAGTTTATACGATCAGGTACGGCAAAAGCCGTTCTTTATATTAGGTCCCTGTGTAATGGAAAACCAGGATTTGCTTTATACAGTCGCTGAAAAAGTAGCGGAGATAGGGCAGAAATATCCTGTAACAGTGATCTTTAAGTCATCATTTGATAAGGCTAACCGCACCTCCATCCATTCTTACCGCGGACCGGGTATTGAAAAGGGAATGGAGATGCTGCAGAATGTGAAGGAGCGTTTCGGGCTACCGGTTACTACAGATATACATGAGCCATACCAGGCAGCCATTGCGGCGCAGGTGGTGGATATTTTACAGATTCCTGCCTTTTTATGCCGCCAAACCGATCTTTTGGTGGCCGCAGCAAAAACAGGCAAAATTGTAAATGTAAAAAAAGCACAGTTTCTTTCGGGACAGGATATGTTTTATCCTGCCCAAAAAGTAATTGAAGCCGGTAATGAACAAGTGATCCTTACCGAACGTGGTAATATGTATGGCTATAATAACCTGGCGGTGGATTTCAGGAATATTTATGATATGAAGAAATTTGGTCACCCGGTTTGTATGGATTGTACGCATTCTGTACAGCGTCCGGGAGGAGCAGGGGGCAAAACAGGAGGCGACCGTACCTTTGTACCCATGATGGCCCTTGCAGCTAAAGCATTTGGAGCAGATGGATACTTTATGGAAACACACCCTGATCCGGATAACGCATTGAGCGACGGGCCAAACATGGTGAAGTTGCACCAGTTAGAAGAAACCATTAAGCCTTTACTTTAACAGTCGAGAGGTTTTACGTATGACGTTTTCGTTGTACGTTAATGACAACAAAAGCAAAAACGTAATACGTACAACTTAAAACGTACAACTTGAAAGATATAGCCAAAAGAGTATTTGATATCGAGATCGGGTCGCTTAAAGAGGTCGCACACAAAATTGGGGAGGAGTTTACGGCCACTGTAAATACCATATTAAACTCAAAAGGCAAATTAATTGTGGCCGGTGTCGGTAAATCGGGTTTGATCGGCAGGAAGATAGCTGCCACTTTAGCCAGCACAGGTACGCCGGGTTTCTTTCTGCATCCGGGTGAGGCATTTCATGGCGACCTGGGCATGGTTGAGCCGAACGACCTGGTTATCCTGATCTCTTATTCGGGTGAGACAGATGAGGTGCTGAAGATCATCCCATTTTTGAAATGGAACAAAAACACCATTATCAGCATAACAGGTAATCCTAATTCGACCATCGCAAAAAATAGTGATTACCACCTGAATGTTTGTATCACCCGTGAAGCTTGTCCACTTGAACTGGCGCCTACTTCATCAACCACCGTTACCCTGGTAATGGGTGATGCGTTGGCTGTAGCTTTAATGGAAGCCAGACAGTTTCAGCATGAGGATTTTGCGAGGTTTCACCCGGGTGGCAGTCTTGGCCGCAAGCTACTGGTAAAAGTTAAAGACCTGATGCGTAAAGATAATTTGCCTTATATTGATAAAAATGCTTCGTTTACCGAGATGCTGCTTTGCATGTCGGAAGGGAAATTAGGTTTGGTAATAGTTGGCAATTCCAATAGG
>Ga0307517_10012396_pt1 | contig 11705 bp, 19 predicted proteins | sample 23_EM_MG_FD_194515 | JGI IMG/M metagenome (GOLD analysis project Ga0307517, IMG submission 194515) | Populus trichocarpa ectomycorrhiza microbial communities from riparian zone in the Pacific Northwest, United States - 23_EM | ecosystem: Host-associated > Plants > Roots > Unclassified | place... | reverse complement strand
GTGGGTGATAATGGACGGAAAGAACTCTGATCTTCAGGGTTGCGCACCCTACTCGAAGCTGTATCGTCAGCGATGCCACGTTTAGGACTCCTGTGGGTCCGCGTCGCTGGTAATACAGCTTCGGTAGGATACGTGGCCACCGATAGCTCCAAAGTTTTTTTTCGTACCGGTAACTTCTCAACCTGTCTCCACTTTTCTCGTTTCATTTCCTCGACGACTTGATTCCCTTTCACTTCCGGAGGTAGTACCATACCGTGTGTAGTTTTGTTTGTATCCCTCCGCCAATATCGTTTCAAATCAGATTTATCCTTCCCCAGCTCATCCGAGCGTGAGCAATCTCCGTCGAAGCGGTCAAGCTTGTACAAGACAAGCTACATAAACTTATGACTCAGACATTGTGAACGATATTTGAGGACGCGCCTGATCACCCATAATTTGACCCATTCTCGCTCGCACGTTTTTTGTTCTCTGTACGATTGTAATTACTGTCCTTGAAGCCTCTCCCTGGGCGTAGTGCCGCGACGATTCGGAAAGGCGGAAGGATATGAAGGCGTACGTGTGTGGTTTGTGGGCCTCGTACCGTCAGCTCTCTACTTATGGTTACATCCGTGCTCACGCGACCCCAAGTAGAGACGATAATAATTGATTCCTACATAGAATAGTGGCACAGACGAATAGCAGTGCAGAGGAATGTCAAGATGAAGAGTGGCTACGCCGTGATCGATAATCAGAGCTCAGCGCTCAGCGCTCACACGATTATATACCTCCCACTCACTTAATCCGCTCTGTCACAGGCTTCCCTCACCAACTTTGCTGCAACTTCAGATCGTGGCTTGGTCGTAAATTTGAAAGACTTAGGTCCCCTGATGCTAGCGTCAACCACATTGCTACCGTGCGAATCGATGTCCCTAGGAAAACATACCGAATGGTAGCATCGCAAGTGAATTCGGCTTCGGGGATTTTGGGATTTCCATCCTCGTCCAGGGCAGGCTCAATGTCAAACACAGCAGATACGCAAGCGACGAAAAGGTACAAGGTCCGGAGAGCAAACTGTTTGCCGGGACAGTTCCTGGGAACCACCAATCCGGTTATTACCCATCAAGGGAGATGTGAGCTGCAGCTTACCGTCTTCCGGCACCGAAAGCCCTACTTTCAGGGTCAAAGACTGTCGGGTCGATCTTCCCGTCCTTGAGGAACCGTTCCGGATTGAAAACTTCTGGGTTGGGGTAGACGGTCGAATCGCGAAAAATGGCCCAGACGTTCTGCACCACGTTTGCCCCTTCCGGAATGATGTACCCCCGGTATACGTCGTCCTGTGTAACTCTGTTTGGGATGGCGATAGGGAGGGGTGGATTCCACCGGATGACCTCCTTCACAATGGCGTTGATATAAGGCAAATTTTCCCTATCCGAGAATTCCGGGAGGCGGTCTCTTCCCACAACGCGATCCAGTTCGTCCTGTGCCTTTTTCAACATCCCGGGGTTTCGGATCATTGCCAAGAGGAATGTCTGCAATGTCAATCTCGTCTGAAAGCGGCGTCAGCAAAGTAACGGAGGGGCCAGCGGGGTCCCTAACGTACTGACTCAGCCCCGGCTACAACGCTCTATGAGAAACACGGACAATGGTGCGAGGGTTCGAAAGAAGCTTACCACCAAACATAACACCCGTGACATCCCGTATCAATTCTTCGTCGACAGTTGTTTTACCGTGATCTTCCAAACGAGACAGAAAATCGGACGCTATGGAGTGGGGAAACCCCTCGCCGGACTGACCATTACACATAAGTTTTAAACGAAATCCGATCTCGGGCTGCTCTATGGGCTGACCTTCATGGCGTCCTTGACATATTTCATGGTATCATTCACGGATATTTGGAACTTGTCGCGTGATTTTTTGGCGATAGCCTTGAACCCTGTCCCCGGGAACCAGTCTGGGAGATATCGTACTGTTGGCGAGGTTCCGTCAGTTGCTTGCAGATGTTGTTCGGGTGAGTTGGGACGCACGGATGGGGATAACATCGACGAGGTACTTTCCGGGCATCACAGCGGTCGCAAATGCATATGTTGCCTCGAGGGATGCCTTGAGGAGTGGATTTTCGGTCGACTTGACGTCGATCCCGTAAGTTACGGACAATATGATGGCTCCAGGCAAGCTTCGGGAGTCAAGTGATACGTAAGCGCTTAAGTAGCCGGATTGGATGAAAGGAATGGGACGCGACGCACAGATCCACTTCCTGCGTGAAATGCCCAGGCTCCTCCAACAAATGCGACAAGAAACGATATGTGTGTTTGTACTGATAGCTGTCGAAGCTTACGGCCAGCTTTTCATTCAAGACCTCGTGGAAAAGTCGGCGGCGAGCCCTCCATCGGCTACCGTACGGCATCGCAGGAAGCGCCCACTCCGGTGTCCCGGTCCTGTCAGCCGTGAGTGGTGGTCAGGAACGAAAATTCTTCCTAGAATAGGGTCCATGTCTCACAGCTGCAACATAGGCACTTGCGTCTGCAATTCGGTGTTAAGAGCGAAGGGTGAAGATGACTGGATCACTAACTCTGTCTGAGTATATGGCTGACCGCTTCTCGATAAGATCCGAAATGGCCTGGTCGCTGCTCAGGACGACCATATCCTTGCCCAGGAGTCGTACGTATAGGATGTCCGTGTCTTTCAGGAGGCAAGTTAGGATTGTCACGAAACGGAATGACTTGGCCGCGTACCATGACGGTTGGACAACAAGGTGAGGCTCTCCCAGATAGGGACATCCTGGGGGAGATCCAGGACGTTCCCTAAGATTGGATAACCCTTTGGACCCGGTGGATATGGCAAAGTGGGTTTCCTCCACTTCCTGCGAGCGAGGACCAAGATACAAAACACGAGCAGGCCGAGCACAGTAACGTCAAGCATGGCGGTAGAGGGGGAGAATAGGGGTTGCGCGGTGTTTTATATCAACACTCCAACTGCGATTGAATGAGATCAATTCCGCGAGCGGCAGCGTCTATGGCCTTGCGGGGCCGTTCGATCTCTCAAGGTTATCGATCAGCTCGTCAATTAGATACCATAACGTGCGCGGGCGCAGTGATCGTTCTGGTTGGAATGTCAGGGGAATGCTGGAAGGATGGTCAAGGCGCGCCTCTGATGAAACACAACGTGCCAGCACTGTGCAAACTTGATGCAACATAGTACACAAGCGACGAAAGAATCCCCAGGTAAAGAAACCCGAGGGCTGGGAAGATGAAGACTGAACGAGTTCGAGGGTAGTGAGAGTCCCGAAGTCGGAATTTCGGGAAAGCACTTGACAGCGCCGTCGAAATGGCGCAGAAGTCGAACGGATTCGTTGAACGTTTTGGGATACTGAAGGTCGAGCGGGCCGGGGACAAAAGCACAAGAGCGATCAAAAGGAATGGTAGAAAAACCCGCCGCGCCGGCTCGCCTGTATACCGCGGTAAGCGGCGAGCCGGTCCCAGTGCGCCGTTCGCAAACGCGAAGCAATGTTACCGACGTAATAGCCCCGCAAGGGCTGAATGAATGATGTGAGGGTCATGAGAAACATTACCGGGTCCAGTACCCAGTCTTGAAACAAATTGAATAAGGGCATAATTGAATAATGGAGACCCTGCATGCACAACTAAACCCAGCCGGCATCGCCTATGTTGGACGCCCGAGTCCAGCATGTCGACCATCTAGAAATCCCAGTGCCTGCTACCATACCATAACAAGCGAGGTTCCTGCCGCTGCCTTCCCATCCCTGCCGCCGGTCACCGATATCTCATCACTGGAGTAGCCAGGCCCTGCTGGCAGGAGGTCTGCATTCGGTGATAAGGCCTAGGGCCGACGGGCGGCAGTTATGGGTCGTAAATCCGGGTCTGTTGTATTCATGTTTGAACGAACATGCAAGCGTAATTACACTCGAGACCGGAAATAGCTGAGTAACGCATGGGAACCGTTGACGGGGTCGTAAGTGGGAGCAGGGTGGTCAAATGGGGGTGGAAGCCTGGCTCGACAAGAGTTGTGGCCATAATGGACATCCGCCGAACCACTGTGGATGCGGTAGAAGAGCAAATAACTCTAAAGCGCATCTTCGTTGCGAGAGGAGGGTTACGAGGCACGACCAAACAAGTACAACGTACTCGCACCGAAAATTTGAGGTTTTAGGAATAAAAGTTCCTATGTAAGACCGTAAACGTCCCGGGAATCGCCGGACATCACGACGGGTGGTTGGGCGCTGAGTGAACACCGTCGGCGACCTTCCACCTGACCACCCAGCTTCCTCTCCTCCGTTGGACGATGGTACCGATAACTAGTCCACGGTGCCTTTCAGACTCAATCGTATCTCGCAACTGTCACCCGAACGAAATACTCGGATTTCCCCCGGACACCTACAGTACATGATCCGGCTTTTTCGAACCTCAACCTCGTCCTCCCGCTCTTCACGACCTTATCATCCGTCAGGAACGCCTCTTTGGTCAGGAATAACAGCGATTAGGCGTTGCGCTTAGGGCAGTTCCGTCGTACGGCTGATAGGGCCATGCCAATCACGGATTTAGGCGCCGCAATGCAAGATTCGTGCCGCCACTGGCCTTCCCGGTGCCATCCTAGACCGCCCGCCGCGCAATGGTGGAACACACCCAAGTTCTCTTCCGCTATCGTGGTTTCTCTGTCGACTTGGCCTGTTGATACTGCTATCACATTGACGGACATTGCCGTGGGTACAGCAGCGACGGCTCTGCTACAGATCAGGCTGTGGCTGCGCTTCGACTTTCACTCGTCGATGTGTCCATACGGTTCTAGGTCTTTGATCAACTTAACCCACCTGCCTTCATGCCACGTCTCAATGTACTTCCACTCCTTCGAATCTCCGCCGTATAACAGCTTGATGCACAACAATGACGAGGCCGGTACGAAATCCCCCCACCCCGGTTTACTTCCTTTGAGGAAAATCCCTTCCGCCTTCTCGTAGATGGAGAGTGTGATGTTAATCAAATTGTCTCCGAATATTACCTCCCTCGATTCTTTGATGAAGGCAGCAGACTCGGGGGAGATGGTTTCGTACGTGTCCTGATGCATGGACCTCGGCCATTTGCACCGCACCGCCGAATAGAAGTACTTGCAATATGCGGTCTCGGAGGCGAGGGTTCCCGGGATGACTACACGGGGCAATGAGGGGTACTGCTTGTCCAAATACTGGACGATGTTGAACGAATTGGATATAACGATGCCTGTGAATTGGTCACGGATGAATGAGACCGTGTACCAAGGTTCCCTATCACGCCGTTATTTTGTCGTGTTTGCTGAGGTGGATCAATGGTACAATCCTACCCGTTGGGTTTGATTTTTGTCGGCTTTGCACCGAGCTTCCTCGCTACCGGCTCGATCTCATGGAATTCGATCCACACGGTCTTATAGGGTAACTCCTTGTAGTTGAACGCATAACGAACTGGACTGAGTAGCGTCAGTCGAGGGCGCCAGCTGTTTCTGGGGCGCTCGTACAGTGTATTCTGGGAGAAACACTTGTTGGGGCGGACAGAGCTCTGGATGGAGAGGTCGTAGAAGAGGATCTCGTTGGACATGGGTGTCAGAGGTACTCGGAACCCAGCAATTGACGAGTGAACAACCATGGTTATATAGCCCCTCGAGCATGCAGTTCTGGGTCACGCGGTACGCAGCGGAGCTAGTACTGCTTACTAGCCTGCTTTCTGGAGGAGAACCTCCTCAGCCTCAGGGCTTCGGCCTGCTGATTGGCCTCCCGGTGGCCGGTCACTGTTGGTGGAGTCCCATTCCGATTCCAGTGGGGCCCGGAAACAGCTGATCATACCTTCGTCCCTCCAAGCCCTGCACACTGCGGATGTTTGCTTCAGCGGCACGGGTTTCCCGGTGCGTCATGTACAGTGGTTTGCGGCGAGCAGGGTCAGGTCTATTTTCATCTGCGAACCTTGGTCCGGGCTGTCGGGGTCCGACGATGCACTTTATTTTTCGACATTGTTCGTTTCTTGTTCATGCACGCACCACAGACTCGCACGTTTTCCGTTTCTGAAATGATGATCCCGGTACGACTGTAATTACCGTCCTCGCGACCTCTTTCTGAACGTAATGCCGTGAAAGTTCGGAAAGGCGGAAGGGCGTGAAGCCGCGTGGTTTGCGGGACGCATATTGTCCTCTCTGCTTATGGCCACATGCACACTCACACGACACTAAGTAGACGCAGCCGTAATCGAGTCCTATATAAAACAGTGGTACAGACGAATATCGGTACAGACGAATATCAACAAAAACGTGGTTACGCCGTGATCGGCCCTCACGCGGTTATGAGTATACCTCCTTACACTGACTTAAAAACTTACCGCGTCACAAGCTTCCTTCACCAACTTTATCACATCTTCAGATCGAGGCTTGATTGTATAGTTGAAGGATTTAGGTCCCCTGATATAACGTCAACCACATCGCTACCATGCGAATCGATGTTCCCAGGAAAACATACCGAACCAAAGAATCACTAGTGAATTCGGCTTCGGGAATTTGAGAATTTCCGTCCCCGTCCAGGGCAGGCTCAATGTCGAGCACGGCAGATACGCAAGAGACGAAAAGGTACAAAGTCCGGAGAGCAAAGTGCCTGCCGGGACAGATCCTGGGAATCACAAATCCGGTTATTACCCATCCAGGGAGGTGCGAACTGTGCCTCTTACCTCCTTCCAGCACCGAAAATTCTACCTTCAGGGTTAAGCACCGACGGATCTAGTTTCCCGTCCTTGAGGAACCTGTCCGGATTGAAGACTTCCGGGTCGGGGTAGATGTTCGGATCGCGACAAATCGCCCAGACGTTCTGTGCCACGGTTGCTCCTGCCGGAATGAAGTACCCCCGGTATACGTCGTCTTGTGTAACTCTGCCCGGGATGCCGATAGGGAGGGGTGGATTCCACCGGATGACTTCCTTCACAACAGCATCGATATAAGGCAAGTTTTCCCAATCAGAGAAACTCGGGAGGCGGCCTTTTCCGACAACGCGATCCAGTTCCTCCTGTGCCTTCTTCATCACTTTAGGGTTGCGGACCATTGCTAAGAGAAATGTCTGCAACGTCAATCTTGTCTAAAAGCGGAGTTAGCGAAGTAACAGAGGGGCCAGCGGTGTCCCTAACGCACTGTCTCAGCTCCGGCTACAACACTCTATCAGAAACACGGACGAGGGTGCGAGGGCTCGAAAGAAGCTTACCACCAAACATAACACCCGAGACATCCCGTATCAATTCTTCGTCGACAGCCGTTTTCCCATGACCCTCCGAGCGAGACAGATAATTGGACGTTATGGAGTGGGAAAACCCCTCGCCGGACTAACCATTACACTTGAGATTTGAACATAATCCAATCTCGGGCTGCTCTGTGGGCTGACCTTCATCGCGTTCTTAACATATTCCATGGTACCATTGACGGATATTTGGAACTTGTCGCGTGCTTTGTTGCCAATAGCCTTGAACCCTGTACCCGGGAACCAGTCTGGGAGATACCGCACTGTTAAAGGTTCCGTCAGTTGCTTGCAGGTGTTGTTCGGGTGCGTCAGGACGCACGCATAGGAATAACATCGACGAGGAATTTTCCGGGCACCGTAGCAGTTGCGAACGCATGTGTTGCTGCGAGGGATGCCTTCAGGAGTGGATCTTCATTCGACTTGGCGTCGATCCCGTAAGTTACGGACAATATGATCGCTCCGGGCAAGCTTTGGGAGTCAAGCGATACGTAAGCGCGTAAGCAGCCGTATCGGGTGGAAAGGGTGGCACACACGCACAGATCCACTTCGTGCATGGAATGCCCAGGCTCCTTCAACAAATGTGACAAGAAACAATGTGTGTGTTTGTACTGATGGCTGTCGAAGCTTACGGCCAGCTTTTCATTCAAGACTTCGTGGAAAAGTTTGCGGCGAGCCCTCCATCGGCTGCCGTAGGGCATCGCAGGAAGCGCCCACTCCGGTGTCCCGGTCCTGTCAGCAATGAGTGGTGATCAGGAAAGGAAATTCTTCTTAGAATAGCGTCCCTGTCTCATAGTTGCAACATAGGCAGTTGGGTCTGCAATTCGGTGTTAGGAGCGAAAGGTGAAGATGACTGGATCACCAACTTTGTCTGCGTATATGGCTGACCGCTTCTCAATAAGATCTGAAATGGCCTGGTCGCTACTTAGGACGACCATATCCTTGCCCAGGAGTCGTGAGTATAGGATATCCGTGTCTTTCAGGAGACAGTTTCAGAATTGCCACGAAACGGAATAACTTGGCCGCCTACCATGGCGGTTAGCCAACGAGGTGAGGCTTTCCCACATAGGGACGTTCGCGAGGAGATCCAGGACATTCCCCAAGATTGGATAACCCTTTGGACCCGGTGGATATGTCAAAGTGGGTTTCCTCCACTTCCTGAGAGCGAGCATCGAGATACAGAATAGGAGTAGGCCGAGCACAGGAACGTCAAGCATGGCAGTAGAGGGAGAATGTGGGGAGTGGGAGAGTGGGTATTGCGCAGGGTCTTATACTAACACCCTTGCCGCCATTGAATGTCGAGCGGCGGAGCCTATGGCCTTGCGGGACCCGTTCGACCTCTCAAGATTGGTAATCGGCTCTCGCCAACTCAGGCACATATTAACCAGACGCTCCCTCCCCCACCTCGCTCTTCTTTATTGGAGTTATCAGCGGGTACTTAGCGCATGTATGACGCGTGCATGAGCGCACCATGATGTATCTGATATTTATACTGTGACATGAATCCACCGGCCTGGGGGCTCTCTCCTGCTACGCTCTCGCTGTGAGAACGGCGGCCTTCGACGTGATCGGGCTGTCCGGGTTCGGCCGGGCAGTCGTCGCGAGAAGGTGGTCGTCGTTACACGAGAAAGGTCCCAAGACAGAAAGTAGAGCAAACTCTGTTTGCGTCGTCCCAGTATCTAGTACAAGTAGCTCTACTATTTATACTAGGTACTGTGTAGTCCGTGAAGTAGTGAACGTTTTGTGAAATAATTACTTAAGTCCGTACTCGAGTCCGGGTACCGGGGCCGGGCCTTACACTCGCCCACACCCGGACCCCCGGGTTGGTGATTCGGATCGGGGCGAGGTGAGGTTCTCTGTGGTTATCGAATATGTAGCATCATAACCATCATTATGTTATCGATGTATGATCCTAAGGTGAGTTGATCCATCCGACAACGTATCTGAGGCTGGTTGCGGGACTTCTGATTTCCTTCCTTTATTTCCTAGGGCCGTTTTACATCGCCTCTCATTGCAGCCCTACAGCTTTAGTGGTGTTCGCCGCGAAACGAGCGTCGGTTGGCCCATTTAACTGGGTCATCGGGTTGATTCCCATTCCCAGGATCACCGGAAACCTGCAATATGTGGCCAACCGGTAGATTTGTCCTTCATCTCCCCACGCCGCTGACTCGGGGGTGAGTCGATTCAGTGGGCGATACGCGCTTGCATATATTGACACTCGTAAATCACAGATCTCACTTCTGAAAATTACTACCACGCCCTCACCGAGACCCCGTCGCCATTCGTTAGTTTTGGTCGTGATGCCTCCGGTAAGTACCTCTGTGAATAACTGATCGGTGGCGCTGGGGGTGTGTCGGACACGCGCGTCATTCAAACGGGCGGGTTTCGGCTGGGGTTTCTGCATTCTTCCAGCGGGTAATCTGGATTGAGGTGAACTTCCCACGATTGTTCTGTCGGTACGACTGTAACTGCCGTCCTCGCGACCTCTTTCTGAACGTAATGCTGTGATAATTCGGAAAGGCAGAAAGGCGCGGAGCTGCGTGGTTTGCGGGACACATACTGTCAGTTCTCTGCTCATGGCTACATGCGCACTCACACGACACTAAGTAAACGCAGCCGTAATCGAGTCCTATATAAAATAGTGGTACAGACGAATACCAACAAAAAAGTGGTTGCGCCGTAATCAGCCCTCACGTGATTATAAGTATACTTCCTTACACTGACCTAAGAACTTACCCCGTTACAAGCTTCCTTCACCAACTTTATCACATCTTCAGATCGCGGCTTGATTGCACATTCGAAAGGTTTAGGCTCCCTGGTGTAACGTCAACCACATTGCTAGTACCGTGCGAATCGATGTTCCCAGGAAGACATACCGAACGGCAGAATTGCCAGTGAATTCGGCTTCAGGAATTTCGGGATTTCCGTGCTCGTTCACAGCATACTCAATGTCGAACACGGCAGATACGCAAGCGACGAAAAGGTACAAGGTGCGGAGAGCAAAGTGTTTACCGGGACAGTTCCTGAGAATCACCAATCCAGTTATCATACATCCGGGGGGATGCGAGCTGTATCTTACCGTCTTCCGGCACCGAAAACGCTATCTTCAGGGTTAAACACCGTAGGGTCGATTTTCCCATCCTTGAGGAACCTGTCCGGGTTGAAGGCCTCTGGGTCGGGATAGATGGTCGGATCGCGACAAATCGCCCAGAAGTTCTGCACCACGGTTGCCCCTGCCGGGATGAGATACCCCCGGTATACGTCGTTTTGTGTAACTCTGTTTGGGATGCCAATAGGGAGGGGTGGATTCCACCGGATGACTTCCTTTACAATGGAGTTGATATAAGGCAAATTGTCCCTATCCGAGAATTCCGGGAGGCGGTCTTTTCCCACAACGCGGTCCAGTTCATCCTGTGCCTTCTTCAGCACTTTAGGATTGAGGACCATCGCCAAGAGAAATGTCCGCAACGTCAATCTTGTCTAAAAGCGGCGTCAGCGAACGGAGGGCCCAGCGAGGCCCCTAACGCACTGTCTCAGCTCCGGCTACAACACTCTGTCAGAAACACGGACGAGGGTGCGAGGACTCGAAAGAAGCTTACCACCAAACATAACACCCGAGACATCCCGTATCAATTCTTCGTCGATAGTCGTTTTCCCATGATCATCCAAACGAGACAGACAATCGGATGTTATGGAATGGGAATACCCCTCGCCGGACTGACCATTACATATGAGATTTAAACGAGATCCGATCTCGGGCCACTCTGTGGGCTGACCTTCATGACATTCTTAACACATTCCACGGGAGCGTCGACAGACAGTTGGAACTTGTCACGTGCTTTGTTGGCAAGAGCCTTGAACCCTGTCCCCGGGAACCAGCCTGGGAGATACCGTACTGTCCAAGGTTCCGCCAGTTGCTTGTAGATGCTGTTCGGGTGCAACGGGACGCACGTATAGGGATAATATCGACGAGGAACTTTCCGGGCACCGTAGCAGCTGCAAATGCATGTGTTGCCTCGAGGGATGCCTTCAGGAGTGGATTTTCGGTCGACTTGACGTCGATCCCGTAAGTTACGGACAATATGATCGCTCCAGGCAAGCTTTGGGATTCAAGCGATACGTAAGCGCGTAAGCAGCCGTATCGGGTGGAAAGGGTGGTACACACGCACAGATCCACTTCATGCATGAAATGCCCAGGTTCCTCCAACAAATGTGACAAGAAACGGTGTGTGTGTTTGTACTGGTGGGCGTCGAAGCTCCCGGCCAGCTTTTCATTCAAGACTTCGTGGCAAAGCCTGCGGCGAGCCCTCCACCGGCTACCGTAGGGCATCACAGAAAGGGCCCACTCCGGTGTCCCGGTCCTGTCGGCAATGAGTAGCGGTCAGGGAAGAAAATTCTTCCTGGAATAGCGTCCCTGTCTCACAGCTGCAACATGGGAGGTTGGGGCTGCAATTCGGTGTTAAGAGCGAAAGGTGAA
>Ga0307517_10012395_pt1 | contig 11706 bp, 9 predicted proteins | sample 23_EM_MG_FD_194515 | JGI IMG/M metagenome (GOLD analysis project Ga0307517, IMG submission 194515) | Populus trichocarpa ectomycorrhiza microbial communities from riparian zone in the Pacific Northwest, United States - 23_EM | ecosystem: Host-associated > Plants > Roots > Unclassified | place... | reverse complement strand
CCATAATATTATATTTTCATACTCATCGGTTTACATTACATCATATTGACATACTCTTAAATTCACATTCCTTTTATAGTCTTGTAATCATTACGAGTTCATACAAGAGTGTCGAACGACAAGTTACACAAATAGTACTTTTGTTATCCCGACCTCATGTAATTTCACAATATAACATCCTCGTAAGAAAAATACCATATGCGTACATTCATATATGTCATATCTACATGTTCGCACATACACATCCGTGTCCCATTTCAATTTTTCATTACAAGTCTTTACAAAAGGGGTCAGACGACTAATTAAGTGATTAACACGTCTGTTTATATAGAATTCATATCACTCGTAATATGTGAGTCGGGAAACAGATTTTCTTACGCACCATGTTGGTATGATGTCCCTATTACAACATAAGGTAATTTCAAGCATTATAGGCAATTTAACAAAACATAATAAAGTAATATTAACGTTACATTTCATTTATGGACCAGAAGAGCATAATTCTTTCATTTCTCCTTACTTATGTAAATACCACCCTTAATAATTCATCAATTACCGAGGCTAATTACAATACTCAAACCCGGTCATCCATCTTGAATACTGTTAACCGAACTAACATCATTATGTGTTTAAAGCATAACAATCGTAGTTCTTTCATATACTTGGTATAAACAAAACATAGTACACATGAACACATCAATTCTTGAAACTAACATCCCAGTCATCCCCTTAGGATGCCACTAGCCGAAGCTAATAGTTTATCCATCCCGGTCATCCACTTAGGATGCCATTAGCCGAAGCTAAAATTTATCCAACTGAGGATGCCATTAGCAGAAGCTAATCATTTATCATCCCGGTCATCCACTTAGGTTGCCATTAGCCAAAACTAATCATTTGTTCATCTCGGCCATCCACTTAGGATGCCATTAGCCGAAGCTAATTATTTATCAATCTCAGTCATCCACTTAGGATGTCATTAGTTGAAGCTAATTATTTATTCATCTCGGTCATCCACTTAGGATGCCATTAGTCGTAGCTAATCATTAACCAATCAAACATCCCAGAGGTAGTTTATGAAATCATTATAACATGATAATATATCATTTGAAATGTCATTCAAAGGATTCATAACAATTTTACATTCACTATAACATAGTAGTAGACCCTTCGTAATACTCGTACGGATGTTCTGTAATAGTTTAACATTCAATAAAAACGATAATAAATCCTTTATAATACACAAACAAAGATTTCATAACAGTTTAACATTTGGTATAATATAACAATAGACTCTTCGTATTACTCATCCAACCATTCATGATAGTTGATATTCCATACGACACAACAATAAATCCTACGTAATACTCATATAAAAATTCATAACAATTTAGCACTAAGTATAGCACAATAATAGATCCTTCGTAATACTCATACAAACATTCGCGACAAATAACCTTCAACATAATACAATGATAGATCCTACATAATACTTATACAACCATTTATCACAATTAACATTCAGTGTAATGCAACGGTAGATCATTTGAAATACTCATACAACTATTTGTGACAATTAACATTCAATATAATACAACGACAGATCCTTTGTAATACTCACACAACCATTCGTGATAGTTTATCATTCAGTATAACACAACAATAGACCCTTTGTATTACTCATCCAACTATTTATGACAGTTAATGTTCAATACAATACAACAATAGATCCCTTATAATACTCATAAAAATTCAAAACAATTTATCACTATGCATAGCACAATAATAGATCCTTTGCAATACTCATATAAATATTCGTGACAAATAACCTTCAACATAATACAACGATAGATCCTTTGTGATACTCATACAATCATTCATGACAATTAACATTCAGTATAATACAACGGTAGACCCTTTGTAATACTCATACAACCATTCATGACAGTTTAACATTCCATATAACACAATAATAGATCCTTTGTAATAAATTCACTTTAGAAGCTAACATTACGCTAGAAAGGGGGTGGAAATCACCTACCTATTCTTTTAGTGGGGTGTCCTTGCCCAGTCGATGATCTGATCCTGGTCGCACCACCTAACACATCAATGATCATAATCAGCACATTTGTATTTGATAATCACATAACTCGTCACCATACATTTTCCAAGAATACACATGTTCACATTTAAGTGTTCCACATATTACACAATCATACAATAAGATCGTTATAAGCATTTACCTCATTTTTAACATGGGAGTCTGCTGTAGAAAATCAGCAGCGAAACTGCTTCACTAGTGACGCAGAATTCGGCAGCGAAAATGATTCGTTGGTGACATGCAATTTGTCAGCAAAACTGACTCGCTGGTGACATACCATTTTTTAGAGAAAATTGGTGATAAAAACTCATTAGCAAAACTGATTTGCTAAAACACAAACTCGTTAACGAACTTATTCACTACAACGCAAACTCATCAGCGAACTAATTCGCTAGAACATAGATTTATCAGCAAAACTGATCACACGGACTCGTCAGCGAAATTGATTTGCCGAAACACAAATTCATCAACGAACTGATTAACTGCAACACAACTCGTCAGCAAACTGATTCGTTGAAGCACAAACTCCTCAACGAACTGATTCGCTGAAGCACAGACTCGTTAGCCAACTGGTTCGTTGCAACATAAACTCATCAGCGAACTGATTCACTGGGACACCACAATTCAGCAGCGGAAACTGTTCTGCTGCTAGTACTACTATTCGGTAGTGCACCTGATTTGCTGCAGACAACACAATTTGGCAACGAACACTGATTCGCTTCAGACAACACAATTTAACAGTGAACACTAATTTGCTGTCGACAACACAATTTGGCACCGAAAACTCATTCGCTACAGACAACACTATTCGGCAGCGAATAGTGATTCGCTGCAGACAACACAATTCGGCAGCGAAAACTCATTCGCCGCAGACAACACACTTTCGGCAATGAACACTAGTTCATTGCAGACAATACAATTTCAGCAGCGAACACTCTTTGCTGCAGACAAGACAATTTCAGCAGTGAACACTGATTCGCTACAGACAACATAATTCGGCAGTGAACACTGATTCGCTATAGACAACACAATTCAACAGTGAAAACTCATTCGCTGTAGACAAACACAAAACTCATTCGCTATAGACAACACAATTCGGTAGTGAAAACTCATTCGCTGCAGACAAACACAAAACTCATTCGCTATAGACAACACAATTCAGCAGTGAAAACTCATTCACTGCTGATAACACAATTTGGCAGAGAAAGCTCATTTGCTACAGACAACATAATTCGGTAGCGAACACTCATTCGCTGCAGACAACACACTTTTGGCAATGAACACTATTTCACTGCAGACAACACAATTTCAAGCATAAACACATGCATTTCAGTTACAACATTACATTTGTTATAGAACCCAGCATAATCACACAATTTCAAGCATGAACACATGCATTTTAGTTCTAGCATTACATTTGTTCATATAACCTAGCAGAATCACACAATTTCAAGCATGAACACATGCATTTCATCACATAACATGTTCTGTTCAACCCCCCACTATGGCTAGTCATCTTTCCAAGTTCATGCATTTAAAATTTGTTCATTTCCTTTGTTAAGTATTTTGAAAATTGGCCCCTATTCAGTCCCATTTATGTCCTTCTTCCTAGCCAAGTTTTTCCTTAACAGCTGGTGTAAGAATCCTGGGCCATTTACTTGGGGTTTCCTTCTCCCTTTTGGTCCTAAGAATAGGAGGAGAAAGGTTCTGGTTCATATCTTATGATTTTAGGTGGTTTAGGAAAGGATTTAATGGTCTTTCTTCCCCTTTGCTACTGGTTTTTCTTTCTCTTCTTCTGTTTAATTTTCCTCCCCTTTCTTTTTCTGTTCACCCATCCATCTTCCATAGTCTCACTCCCTCCATGGCTTTCAGTTATTAATCCTACCCTCTAGCTCTCCCTTTACTCACACATGCAGTGGAGTGAACATGCAATTGGGCTGTGTGTTTTTCTCTAGACAGAGAGAAGGGTCTGCTGCAGCTGCTGGGGTCAAATCTAGAAAGAGGAAGGTTACCTTCTCTCTTCTTCCCAACTCTCTACACACTCTTTACTCAAGAGGGCTTGCATGCAGGTGGTTTGGTCGGTTTTTCTTGGGGAAAAGAGAGGTTCAGTTGCAGCAATGACTGCAATTGTTTCTGGGAGAGGAAGAGTCACCTTTTCTCTCTCCTTATATGTATAGCCCCTATGAGTGTGTTGGGGCATTGGACCAAGGTTGTCCTTACCCCCTTTTGGGTTATCTTGGGTTGGTTTCTATTCTAATTCTCCCCTAGAATAGGCCGATCCAACACTAATTTTTGTTGGGTTTTATAGTGTCGCTGCCAATTTAGAAATCGGTAGCAATAACTATGCTGCTGCCGATTCAGAAATTTACAGCCAAACTGTGTCGATGCCGATTCAGAAATTGGAAACAAAGAACTGTGTCGCTGCTGATTCAGAAATCGACAGTCGAACTGTGTCGCTGTCGATTTCGAAATTGACGGTAAAAAATTATGTCACTACCGATTTAGAAATCGACAACCAAAAACCGTGTTGCCGATTTAGAAATCGGCAGTCAAAAACTGTTGTTGATTCAAAAATCAGTAGCCGAACTGTGTCACTACCGATTCAGAAATTGGCAACGAAGAACTCTGTCGCTGTCGATTTAGAAATCGGCAGCAATGATGGAGTCATTTTCGGCTTTAATTTGCTTTTTTTGGGTGTTCACATTCTCCCCTCTTAATATAAATTTCATCCTCGAAATTAAAGCGACTTGTATTGATAGTGCCTCCAGATTCGTCAAGCAAATACCACGGTAATCGACTTTAGGTTGTATATTAGGTAATTCTCTACTTGAGTCTTTTACTGTCTTGACACATAATCGATCACTTCCCCATGTTATAACAATCATACCAAATTCCTTTCTTCAAGGCATTGTTACTAACTATGAAACCTTTGGTATTTGGAACGTACCAGTTTTTTTTTATATAGTAGTCTATTTAGCCTTGTACTTACTCAGCTAATCATACCTTCAATCACTGCTTTAACTATCTGACCTAGGAATCCTCGGTCTATATATGACGGGGGACCCCCGTTGGTACTGTCGATGGATGTGCCTCCGCTCTTTCTTGTTGCCCTATCTCTGCTGGGGGTATTTCCTTTGTCTGATTAGGTATCCGATCTTCTCCCGTTTCTGCGGTTCTTTCCCGCAAGGGTTCAGATGATCCCATTGGGGCATGAGAAACCATGTCATCCAAGCGGTCTTCGTTTAGCAATTGGCTCCTACTGTCAATTTAAAAATCGGCAGCAATGGTTGAGTAATTTTTGGTTTTAGGTATTTACATTCTCCCATCCTAATATAAATTTCATCCTCGAAATTAAAGGGACTTGTATTGATAATGCCTCCAGATTCGCCGAGCAAATACCACGGTAATCGACTCCAAGTCGTATATTGGGTAATTCTCTACTTGAGTCTTTTACTGTTTTGGCATATAAGCGATCACTTCTCCATGTTATAAAAATCATACCCAAGTCCTTTCTTCGAGGCACCATTACTAATTATGAAACCTTCGGTATTTGGAACGTACCAGTTTTTTTTGTATAGTAGTCTATCTAGCCTTGTACTTACTTAGTTAATCATGCCTTCTATCATTGCTTTAACTATTTGACCTAGGAGTCCTAGGTCTACATACGACAGGGGACCTCGTTGGTATTGTCGATGGATGTGCCTCCGTTCTTTCTTGCTACCCCATCTCTGTTGGGGGTATTTCCTCCATCCAATTAGGTATTTGATCTTCTCCCGTTTCTGCGGTTCTTTTCCACAATGGTTCAAATGATCTCATTGGGGCATAAGAAACCATGTCATCCAAGAGGTCTCTGTCAAGCAAATCTTGGGCATTTTAGCCCCTACTCCTCTTTTCTATGGAGGGTGGCTCAGTTCGTGCCCCTTGTCGAGTGTGCACCATCTTGAAATAGATCATAACAACTTTATTAACATTGATCCTCAATATCCTAACCAGGTGCTCTGATATCAATTGTAACTACCCGGCTTTTTCAAGGCCAAAATTGATGGAGATTTTTTATTTATAAATCATCAGGTTCTGAATGTTCACCATATCATTCTGTAGATTTATAATTGCATTCCATTCATTAACAAGGCAGAATCCACATATGATAACGTAAATCAACATTCCTATAAAATGGATTCTCAATACACATATCTATAATATTATATTTTCATACTCATAGGTTTACATTACATCATATTGACATACTCTTAAATTTACATTCCTTTTCTAATCTCGTAATCATTATGAGTTCATACAAGAGTGTCGAACGTCAAGTTACATAACTAGTACTTTTGTTATCTTGACCTTATGTAATTTCACAGTATAACAACCTCGTAAGAAGAATACAACATGCGTACATTCATACATGTCATATCTACATGTTTGCATATACACATCCGTGTCCCATTTCAATTTTTCATTACAGTCTTTATAAAAGGGGTCGGACGACTAATTGAGTGATTAACACGTCTATTCATACAAAACTCATATCACCCATAACATGCGAATATATATTCTTTTCCAAATATGTGAGTCGCGAAACGGATTTCCTTACGCACCATGTTGGTATGATGTCCCTGTTACAACATAAGGTAATTTCAAGCATTATAGGCAATTTAAGAAAACATAATAAAGCAATATTAACGTTATATTTCATTCATGGACCAAAAGAGTATAATTCTTTCATTTCTCCTTACTTATTTAAATACCACCCTTAATAATTCATCAATTACTGAGGCTAATTACAATACTCAAACCCGATCATCCATCTCGAATACCGTTAACCGAACTAACATTATTCTTTATTTAAAGCATAACAATCGTAGTTCTTTCATATACTTGGTATATACAAAACATAGTACACATGAACACATCAATTCTTGAAAGTAAAATCCTGGCCATCCCCTTAGGATGTCATTAGCCAAAACTAATCATTTATCCATCCCGGTCATTCACTTAGGATTTCATTAGCCGAAGTTAATCATTTATCCATCCCAAGATGCCATTAGCCAAAGCTAATCATTTATAATCCCGGTCATCCACTTAGGTTGCCATTAGCCGAAGCTAATCATTTGTTCATCTCGGCCATCCACTTAGGGTGCCATTAGCCGAAGCTATTCATTTATCATCCCGGCCATCCACTTAAGATAACATTAGCCGAAGCTAATCCTTTATCCATCCCGGTTATCCACTTAGGATGCCATTATTTGAAGCTAATCATTTATCCATCCCAGGATACCATTGGCCGAAGCTAATCATTTATCATCCCGGTCATTTATTTAAGTTGCCATTAGTCGAAGCTAACATTTGTTCATCCCGACCATCCACTCAGATGCCATTAGCCGAAGCTACTCATTTATCATTCCTAGTCATCCACTTAGGATACCATTAGCTGAAGCTAATCATTTATCAATCTCGGTCATCCACTTAGGTTGTCATTAGTTGAAGCTAATCATTTGTTCATCCCGACCATCCACTTAGGATGCCATTAGCCGAAGCTAATCATTTGTACCATCCACTTAGGATGTCATTAGCCGAAGTTCAGACTCGTTAGCGAACTGATTCGCTAAAGTATTGACTCATCAGCAAACTAATTTGCTAAAGCACATACCTATTAGCAAACTGGTTTGCTGCAACATAAACTCGTCAGCAAACTGCTTCACTGATACATAAAATTGCTAGTGAACTAATTTGTTGGGACACCACAATTCGGTAACAGAAACTATTCTGTTGCTGGTACTACTATTCGGTAGCGCAACTAATTCGCTACAGACAACACAATTCGATAGTGAAAACTAATTCGCTGCATACAACACAATTCAACAACAAACACTAGTTCGCTACAGACAACACAATTTCGAGCATGAACACATGCATTTCAGTTCCAGCATTACATTTGTTCATAGAACCCAGCAGAATCACACAATTTCAAGCATGAACACGTGCATTTCATCACACAACATGTTTTGTTCAGCCCTCCACTATGGTCTGTCATCTTTCCAAGTTCATGCATTTAAAAATTATTCATTTCCTTTGTTAAGTATTCTGAAATTTAGCCCCCATTCAGTCCTATTTTCGTCCCTCTTCTTAGTCAAGTTTTTCCTTAACAGTTGGTGCAAGAATTCTAGGCCATTTACTTGGGGTTTCCTTCTCCCTTTTGGTCCTAAGGTCACAAGAATAAGAGGAGAAAGGTTCTGGTTAATACCTTACAATTTTAAGTGATTTTAGGAAAGGATTTAATGGTCTTTCTTCCCCTCTGCTGCTGGTATTTCTTCCTCTTCTTTTTTTTCAGTTTTCCTTCCCTTTCTTCTTCTGCTCAGCCATCTATCACAATCCCTCTCCCTCCATGGCTTTCAATTATTAATCTTACCCTCTAGCTCTCCCTTTAATCACACATGTAGTGGAGTGAATATGCAGCTGGGCTGTGTGTTTTTCTTTGGATAGAGGGAAGGGTCTGTTGCAGTCGGTTTTGGGAAGAGGAGGGTCACCTTCTCTCGTCTTCTCAACTCTTTACACACTTTTCACTCAAGAGGGCTTGCATGCAGGTGGTTTGGTAGGTTTTTCTTAGGGGAAAGAGAGGTTCAGTTGCTGTAATGACTACAACTATTTCTGGGAGAGAGGAAGAGTTACCCTTTCTCTCTCCTTATATTTATAGCCCCTATAAGTGTGTTGGGTTTTTGGGCACTAGACCAAAGTTGTCCTTACCTCATTTTTGGATTATCTTGGGCTGGTTTCAATTCCAATTCTCCCATAAGATAGGCCGATCCAATACTACTTTTTGTTGGGTTTTACAATGTCGCTGCCAATTCAGAAATTGACAACAATAACTGTGCTGCTGCAGATTCAGAAATCAATAGCTAAAAAAACTGTGTCGTTGCTGATTTAAAAATCGACAGCCAAACTATGTCTCTACCTATTTAGAAATTGGCAATGAAGAACTATGTCGTTGTTGATTCAGAAATCGACAGCCAAAAATTGTGTTGCTGATTTCAAAATCAGTAGTTGAACTATGTCGCTAACAGTAAAAAACTGTGTTTCTGATTCAAAAATCGGCAGCGATGGTGGAGTCATTTCCGGCCTTAATTTACCTTTTTTTTTGTGTTTAGATGAAGATTTTAAATCATACTTACAAATTATGTTACAACCATAAGCATGACATATTTGTCATTTAATTAGCGTGTCATGGTGATTGAATTTGTACTTGAGCTATAACACAAGGCCATGCAATTATTGTATGGGCTGTGAAGTTTAGGCCATTATAAAGCCCATGATTGATCTGTCCAAAATTATTGTTACGTAATTGTCTTAACTAGTACAATCAATTAAATTTCCATAACAATTAAATTAAAAGTGTTTTAATTGAATATTAATGATGATTGAATACATAAAATGATGAAATAATTCTCATTCATAAGAATTGATTCTTTTAGAATAGATATGAATGACATGGAGTTTGGTTATGGACAATATTGAACCAATATGATTAGATGTGTGTTTTTAGGAATGAATACTTGTAATTTTTTTTTATTAAATAAGGGTTGTCATAACCCATTTTTAGGTTACTCCCAAATTCATTTTCTTTTCTTTCAAAAAAACAAAAAAAATAATTAAAAAAATGAGAAAAAAGAGAAAAACTTGAAACATTGTAGTTTTGAACAAAATTGTTTTCCTTCTTCCCCTGCGTGTGCAGAGGCAGGGAAGAAGAAAGATTTTAAAAATCTTTTCCCGTCTTCTCTCTCTCCCCTGACACAACCACAACCTACCACCATTATGGAAGAAATAGGAGACCCATGCCCTGGCCACTAAGCCTTGCACTTGGACAGAGTATGATGACCCTCTCCCTCGACATCTTATAAATACAGGGGGAAGATCACAGAACCAATGGGGGAGGAAAATTTTGAGAAGGGGAGAATGGGAGAAAATTTTGAGGGAGGATTTTGAAAAAAAAAGGGAACGAAAACAGAGGAAAGTAGAAGAGAAACAGAGAACAAAAGGAAAGAAAAGCATAGAAAAAAAAAGAAAGAAAAACGGAGGACGAACGAGAGTGGACATTGCTGGGGAGAGTTTGTTTTTAGAGGGTACACTTGGAGCATTTTTTAGAAAAAAGACACAGAAGAGAAGACAAGATAACAAAAATCGGAGAGAGAGGAAGGAACAAACATAAAAAGAAAAGGAACCAGAAGGAAACAGGGGAGAACAAAGGTGGAAAGAAGTAGAGGAGGAAGAGGGAAACATATGCAGAGAAGAGAGAGAGTGAACTAAACAAAAGATAAGAAAATAGAAGAGAAAGATAGAAGGAAGAAGAGTATAAATAAAGCAGAAGAAAAAACACACCTAAGAAGAAGAACCGTCGATCGGCGCAACAACTCCTCATTACATAACCACCTCATTTGGAAGAAGAATCACCAGCGCCACCGCCAGCACCATCGTGAGGCATCGCCAAGTCTGCTTTCCTCGCCTTTCTTCTTCTTCTGCTTCACTTTATCCCCCCTGCCAGCTCCACTATTCTGCTAATGAACAATGAAGAGCCACTGTTTACTGATTTAGCTTTGGTTAAAGAGAGTCACTAGATGGGATTTCAGGTTGACCGAGCTACATACAGATTTTGGTTTTAGTTAAAGGAGATCGCCAAATGAGATTTCAGGTTGATCAAGCTACACACAAACAAACTTTGGTTATGGTTAAAAGCGATTGCTAGATAGGACCTCAAGTTAACCCAACCGCACATGAAATTTAGCTTTGGTTAAAAGGAGTCGCTAGATGGGATTTCAGGTTGACCAATTTACATTATAGAATTTTGGTTCTGGTTAAAGGAGATCCCTAGATGGAATCTCATGTTAATCCAACCATACATGAAATTTAGCTTTGGTTATAGGGAGTCGTTAGATGGGATTTCAGGTTGACCAAGCTGCATACATATTTTTTATTCTAGTTAAAGGAGATCACCGGATGGGATCTCAGGTTGACCAAGCCACCAACATCATCTTAACATTGGAAGAAAAGTGAGAAGAATCCTACCATTAGGAAATTCTCAAAAAAAAAAAAAGAAGAAAGAGAAGAGAAAGTTCAAACCCTACCATAAAAATATATATTTTTTTAGGTTCTGATTAAAAGGAATCGCCAGATGGAACTTCAGGTTAACCAAATCAAATTTAGAATTTAGAGGATCGCTAGATCGGGATCTCAAAATAACCAAGTTGTTTAGTTTTGATTATTAGTTCCTGGTTGAAGAGAATTGCTGCAAAGACAGAGTTTCAGATCAACCTAGCTTTGAGAAGATCACTTTTGAAAGTTCAGTTTTATTCATCTTTACAAAACTTACTATGCAAAGTCTATGCTCCTTAAGAATTGTAAAGAGGGAGGAAACTGTCATAACATATTTTTAAGTTACTCCCAAATTCAGTTCATTTTCTTTCAAAAAATAAAAAAGGAGAAAAACTCGAAACAATGTCGTTTTGAACGGAACTGTTTTCCATTTTTCCCTACGCGTGCAGAGGTAAAAAAGAAGAAAGATTTTGAAAATCTTTTCCCGTCTACTCTCTCTCTCTCTCTCTCTCTCTCTCTCT
>Ga0307517_10012394_pt1 | contig 11706 bp, 18 predicted proteins | sample 23_EM_MG_FD_194515 | JGI IMG/M metagenome (GOLD analysis project Ga0307517, IMG submission 194515) | Populus trichocarpa ectomycorrhiza microbial communities from riparian zone in the Pacific Northwest, United States - 23_EM | ecosystem: Host-associated > Plants > Roots > Unclassified | place... | reverse complement strand
CGGACAACTGATTCTTAGCCTCTGTCTATTTTTATTTGTTCCCAGGTCCGCTAGCAGACCCGGACAGAAATAAATTCAAATAATGATATGTATGTAAAAGATTTTCCACTTTGTTAGCGCGTCGCATTTGTTTGGTCGCGCACGTGATGGTTGAGATTATGAACACTGATCATGACAGCACTGCGCACCGAGTTATACCAATGACTTCTCACAAAGAAGGAAAAATAGTCGGCAGAGGGGGTTTTGGTGAGAAAAATGATCTCCTGTTTCTGTCTCACTCTCTTAAACGTCTCCGCAGGGCTGGTCCGGGAGGTTGTAGCGTCTAGCGGCAAGCTCGTCGTTAAGATCACCAACCATTCTCGAAGTCTTCACGAATATCGCATCTACTCGAAACTTGAAGGAATTCCTGGGATTCCCAAAGTAATGAGCATTGAAGAACGGGATGGATTCTTTGCAATGCTAATGGAGAATGCAGGAGTAGACATTTACCAGCTGTGGCTGGTATGTGATTTCTGGGACAGTCGTTTCAGAAGCCAGCGATACTATCTTGTAGCTTTCCTGGCCTATCAAGTGGTGAGAATTGTGCTCCTTTCACAATTAGCCAACCGTTCTGAACATATACTGTAGCTTACCATACTACAATCCATCCATTCAAGAGGTGTCATACACGGCGATGTACAACCCAGCAACTTTACGTTCATTATGCCAAGCCAGAAATCCGAACTTGCCATCCGCCTAATTGATTTTGGCGCCTCGGTAGACAAAGACGCTTTGGGCGAAGGCGAGGCCGCAAGCCAGATAAACTATTTTTTCGCCAGTGTACCACGAATTAAATCCCAGGACAGGTGTAAGTCATGTCCTCTACATTTGACTCTACTCACCGACGTCTTCAGTACCATCCAAAGCAGATGACCTCGTGTCCTTGGGTTACACCTTACTCTTCTTGTTAAGAGGTTATCTGCCCTGGAGTCCCTTTGTGAATTCATCTGGCAGAGTCGAGGATCTCGAAGCGCTTGTGGTAACAAAGATGGCCTTTGGGGCGGATTCACTTTGTCAAGGTCTTCCCCTCCCCTTCTGCCGCTTCATGGCCTACACTCTTGATTTCGAAAAGTCTCCCGATTCTCGTCCCATCGACTATAACAAATATATTCAAGCTTTCCGGCGCTTGTCTAAACAAGGCTTTGCAAGTGATTAAGTCTTCGGAAATACATATTTTTTCATTTGTAACAATCGATGCATAAAGTAGGACTGGAGGTCTGACAAGCAATGCCGCCGTAAGTTAGTTCCCATCGACTGTGAGCAAGGGTTGAATTGAACAAAGCCGCTGTCCGCGGCTACCGTTGTGGGCGGAGGCTTCGGCGGCTTAGTTATCCAAAGTTACATAAAGCACTCAGATCTACTGGACTCCACGTTAGTCTCACTACTCCAGAATTCTTAGGAGCTTTTAGTTTTCTCTGGCCCATATTATCTCGATGAGGTATTCACCTAATTATAAGTAGTGTCAGGTAAGCTGAGGACCCCCGAATATACCCTGAGAGGTCATATCTCATGTTCGGATAAAAATCGAAATTTTGGCCCTGAGGTCATATCTAATTCGGATAAAAAGGGCCAAATTATGAAAAATTGTGGTATCCCATTGTTCGGATAAAACTCCTGAGTTGGGGAGAGGTGGTTGCCACTTTTCCGGATAAAAAAATTGACGGCGCGTAGGCAAGAAAACTTTGAATTTTCGAGTCAAATTAGGACCTTTTTCTTTTTTTATATTTTATAAATAGGCAATTTTGGCACCAAATCTTGTAGATATGTAAGGTGCTATGGAATTGGGGACCCATGCTGTGGAATGCTGTCATCAAAAATCCGGTTTTGCTGATGAAGACCGTGAATGAGGGCATGGCGTCTACAGGTATAGGCTGAGGGATTTCTGTTTGTAGGCCATGTAGAAATAATAAACGGCGATGTGGATGACAAAAATTCGGTTGAAGTTCACGAAGAGGTGACCGATTGACCGTTTTTCGAAATAGGTCTTGAAAAAGACATGACTCCAGTCTATCTGGTCGAACTTCATGAATCGCTGTGCAGCTGGGACATCAACCAAACGAGTCTACAAAAGAATATTGAGGGTTTGATGACTTGTGAATCAACTGCATACTGACCTTGTCATTAAGAACAATACGCGCAATGGCTTCGCGATACCAGAAAAGTTGGTTAACATCATCGTATCCAATGAAGTCTTCGTGATCGCGCTCCCGTCTCACGAATTTGCCATCTATAACTTCGTAGCCCTGGTCCTGAATAAACCTGTACAAGGGTTTGATAACGGTCCTCATGTAAAGACCCTCCGGTACGGGTTCCATCCTTTGTTGACATTCTGGCGACCGATAGTAATCATCTGCGCATTTAAAGATGTAGCACAGACATTCGGGCGCAAAGCGGAATTGGTCGACTTCATCGAGGTACAACGCAATCCGACGAAGACGATCGTATTGGGTCATGTTGTTCATCGCGTCTCTCCATCGGTCTAATGCGGTCGCAAGCGACTTTTCGTGGGGTGAACGATTGCCTGTTGACTTCATGCGGTTCATCCCAGGATTTTGAGTTTGGCAATGGTGTCTGGTCCAGATGGGTGGCATTTTTGGTAATTGGCATTGTGACCACCGATGTAATCCGCATGCAATGAAACGAGTGCCTGATTTGGAGACATCGGGATGAGGAGTTGTATCACAAAGTCGAACTGGGAATGATTAAATTAGTATTTTGGTCATTGCTCAAACAACAAAGAGAACGGTGGCACAAGGAAATTCCCTAACAACACACTGATAAAACAGTGAACAACATACCATGTTCCTTATCGAATCCCTTTGAAAACCAAATTTATAACCAAGATCAAGGAAGACATCAATTTCGATAGCTGAATGAGAGGGTGAGGTAGTAGGACTCGACAAACTTGCAGCTGAAAACCAAAAGCCAGAGTGCGATAGATCCCATCCGTTTCGACTTGTCCAATGTTGGATAGCTCGCTGTGGCGAAATGCAGGAGTCTGAGATGGAGGAGTTGATGATGGCGAAGAACACAAATCGTGGGAGACTTTCGTCAAGACAGAATTTCTTGACCCACGCATCTTTGTTTAGATTGAATTATATAAAACTTTATTGGTTCAAAATAGTACTAATTATTCCCATTAATTGAATTATGGAGGGACCAAAACATCTCTTTATGAAAATATTTGTTAAGGAAAAATTCAGCACAGTACTTGGAACTGTTTCTATCTGTAAGACCTCGATGGGCAGCTTCATGAAAGCGGGGGATGAGATTAACGAGACCACGCAACTGACACAAAGGGACAACATCAGTAATGATTGAACCATCAGCACGTTTAGCTCTTTTGAGGACATAAAGTGAGGAAGATGGCTCGGGGCATGGTGCTCTGTTTGTGGATTGAGGAGTGGATTGCGGAACAACATCGAAGCATTGCAAATAAATGAGAAAACGGTGGGCACCAGGTGAGGGATGGAGAGACGTGCGAGGGACAAGTCTGAAAATGAGTTTGACCTCTGCAATGAGATGTCCTGCAAGTATTATTTCAGTTATAACAAGGCCCAGCTATGCAAAAGAATTGGGATTTACCGGCCAGTCCACTATGTGGCCATTCCTCAGAAGGGTCATAGTTGACCAAAACCGAGTCATTTCGTCCGAAAGGCCACTCAGTCGAAGGCGGGTGCGCGTTTATGGTACAGGCGGGGAGTGGGACATTTAAAGAATGGTAGCTTCTGGTTTGGAGTCGAACAAGATTCCAAACTTCAACATGGGTAAAAGGCAATTTACAATCTTGAGCTGAGTATCGCCGTGCACCAATTGTTCGGTTATAGACCTCCCGACTTCCAGACTGTCCAGCTAGCCAAATCATGTAATCGCCAAGTGCCGGTCACAAATCAGGCAAAGCGAATTTCGTAGCCGCATCATCGATCGTCATTCGACTGAAACTTGGATCGCAAGAGAGATGGAACACAACATTCTTTGATGATTGGTGAGTTTGAAAAGGACGTGGGACAGAGTGAGAACTACGTCCGAGTTCAGATGCTACTTGAAAGTAATCGACCATCCGTGATGTGGCTGAAAGTGCTGAAATGGGATTGATGATCTTGAGAAGGGCGGCTGTCTTCGAAATGGTGGTAGTATCAACTTTTGAATCGGAGTCATCGTCGAGTGTGTCCAAGGATCTGGAATCTTCAACAGAGTCAAATAAGGCCCGAAAGTCGACATAAGATGTGCGGATTGCGGTAGCCAAGTCAAATTGACGAATATTGTCAGCCCGATCCAGATAGTGACAGGTTTGGGATTCGTAGTCTTGATTGTTGCCTCCACGCGCCGGATTCTTTGCAACATAGATGTGGGCATTTTCCGTAATGTCGGCAGACCACTGAATTGCGACTCCGTTAAGCCGGATATTGGCGACAACACTTTGGAGGAATTCAAGCTTAGGTATATGCCAGTTGGTGATCAAAGTATTTCCCTTCCCTCGCCGTGCCTTCGCATCGATGATTGCTTGCTTGTGGATGTGAAAGTCACGTAGAGCTAGCTCGATCTGACCACAGACATCTTCATCAATGGATGGTGCCTGAGCAAGATAGCGGAAATCAAGAAGTGATCGTATTGCAGTCAGGAAACCAGCGGAAACAGCACCAGCTATTATTGGGATGATATAGCGCTCGACGTCACGGTGTTCCCGACCAGTAACTTGCTTCAGAGTAGATATGCCCTCCTTGAATTGGCGAAATGATGTTTGGGGTTGAAGAACTGAGAAGCGAAAATCAATTTCTGCAGCACCAACAGCATTAATACACCACTTGACATTGTGGTCCCAAAATTGCTTGTGCCAATGGTGGAGAGGTTCTGGTGTCAAAAATATTGATGGGTCGGCAAGCGGGTAATCATGCCAAAAGGGACGATGGACACCATTCAAACGCTGAGAAACGTAGCAACTAAGATCCCATGGATGGACCTGTTCCTCAATTGCCATTAGTTATGCAATTGTTGTCGAAGCTGTTCGGGGTTCGTGTCGAAAATTATCGCCAAAATGCTTATAGAAAGCCATAGTGACAGATGAGGTCTTACCACCGACTCCCGCAATCAAAGCAGATTCTGGAGTATCCACAATATATGCGGCAAGAGGTGGAAAACAGAAGCGCCGATAACCAAGTGGATCTGACATAATAATCCCAATTTCTGCAGTTTTTTTAACGGAGTCAAAACGATGTCAATGCATTGGTGAAAGAGGCGGGACTCCAGAACTCCTCGGAGCTTTTGTTTGGATGCAAAAAACGCGGAATTGGGAGGAGGGCAAGGAGATGGAAGAGGTGATGCGACGACTTATTTCGAAAATCCTTCTTGATATTTGCCAGACTGATGAGAAGAGGATGTGCGACACGGCCCCCTGTTTGGGCGGTGATATTTGTCTTGTCTGATGATAGTATCGTCCCTAGGATTGTTGCCCCCTCGGGGAGTCGCTCCTAATGTTGAATGTGAGCTGTAAGGCATACATTCCAAGGAGATCAGAGCATACCTGCATTGACCATGCTGCGTCACCCGATAACCATTCTGTGTATATACGCATTGTCTTGTCTGCAGCCTTGAAGACACGGAAAGGCGTAAACTCGAGGTGGTCGGCCAGAAGAGGGTTTTGCATTAACATGCTGAGGCATTCGACCGGATCTCGATAAAATAAGTTGTTTTTGTTTTTGGATGGATAGACGGGGGTTATTGGTAGACACTTCCATTCAGGGCCTTTTGGTAAAAGTTCGGCGCGATTGCGAAGATCCTTTGCACTGCGAAACGAAAGACCGATTTTTGAGATCTGGAATGAATTAGTAAGTACTTTACTACACCAAATGCAACAAGTGTAGGTTACTCACAAGCTCCAGTTTCAGAAATTTATCGATCGCGTTCATGCTCAAATCTGAGCAAAGCAGAAACGAAGCCAGTTGCCATTCCTCCCTCGATGTGAACGGATAGTAAGGGTGTTGTTGCCTCTTGGGAGCATGTGGATCTGCATCGAATACATCCATGAAAGTTGGCGCACGTCCGAATGTTTGAGCAGCTCCAGGGTACATCTCTAGGAAGGGTGACACGGCTGAAGACGCGGCGGACTCGGACGTGGTTGTTGTCGATGTCCATTATCGGAGAATCTGCATCTGTCACTGTGCCCATTAAGTTGTCTGGCACATCTGTGAGTTCTTGGGAACTGGCGCCAGCAAGGATGTTCAGACTTGGATTTGGAAGAGTTGCATTTGCACGAGTGACCTCTTCGTAATACGACAAACACGATGAGCTTGGTTGGTTCATGTGGTTCATAACATGTGACATATCCTGAAAATTCTTCGAACATCTCGGACACCTCGGCATTCAGGGATAAGATGATGTGGAGAGCAAGATTGGACTTGCAGTGAAGCTTAGTAAGTTGGAACTTGAAGCTAACGTTTGAGTTGAAGACTTGGGCATCAATGATCAAACTTCGGTTGGAAATCTCACTATATTTGGCTACAGCAATATCATACTATAGCCTGGTTTAAGTGGTGTACTCTACTGGGTCTGTAGGACTTTATGGTGTCAATGATACCCTATACAGTACTTTGATGTAGTAGGAGAACACTATACCACTCTATGTAGGGAGTCCATCAGGCCCCACAGTGCTGTGTCCCTTTAGGGCACTATACCAGGAAACGGACATGCTATGGCATGCTGTGATCAAAAATCTGGTTTTGCTGATGGGGATTCGCAGAATCGCCGGCCTTGAAGAAGTAACAAGAATTTGCGGCGCACATCAATTACTCTTTTCCGATACCATCAAAAGAAGCTCCCGTTCGGTTGTGGAGGCAGGACCCTGTCGACCAACCCCAAACGACCGCTTTTGGTGCGCTCGAGTTGGTTGCCGGCCCTTCAACTTCAAAATTCATTGCTTACACTTTGTCGCTAAGTGAGATTCATACATAATTCGGCGTTTCCTGGGTCCCAGGTTTGGCAACGAGAAGCTTCCTGGCGTGATTTTTCCCTTTTAGGATCATCTGCTTTAATTTGATGGGATCGGAAAAGAGTAATCGAGTCTTTCCTCAATTAGGAGGAAATAATAATATTCCGGTTGAGATTGCTAAATATGTAACTCTGCGGATTTTACACTTTCTCAAACCGTCCGCCTTGAAACTTTTCTTTATTAAATTCAGTTAACTCTATGCGATAGATCGAACGTATGCTTGCCCAGCCGCTGCCATGACACTCTCACATGGCATTTCCTTTCCTTGACTCCAGCAAAATAATCATAGATTCCTAGAAATAAACTATATTGTCTCTTCATCTGGGACAAAACAGGTTTTCCAGAAAACGGACACAATCTTCACTTTGACTCGAGATGACCGTCGCCATTTCACGGATCCGTTGCATGTCTATACTTCCAAGGGGACGCCGGTTCTTTGACACTTCCGCCAGCACTTACATTATTAAATTTCCGGGAGCCTAATGCTGAACTCTTCACAAACCCGGTTGCAGATCTGAACCTGCGCCATGGCTAAATACCCGGGTTCCTTTGTCAAATGCTTCAAGTCGCTGCTCTCTCTTTGGTACTACCGAATGGACAAGACTAAGACCATCACGCTTCGCAGAATCGACGACGACGACGATAAAGGGCTCAAATTTTGCGGACACGAACCCCTCCAATTACTAGCGACACGCGCCGAATGTCCTCAACGCATCTGCGTACGATTGGGCAGCTGCTTCTATGTCGTCCTCGAGAAGGATACGCTGGAAGTCCTAAGCCCTGTTATTGATCCCTTCCTGAGCAATCATTGCCATGTAGTAAGTAAGATTTTCGTCTCACTGAAGTTTTACTGACAATTCTGACAGTGGGAATTAACCCCAGAGGCACAGCGTACGCCAATCCACGGATTTACGGTACAGCATGCCGACGTTCCACTTTCAATTTTAAAAGGAAAGAAGGATTGTACAAAAGGCAGGAAATGCGCAGGAATACTTTCAACTGTATTTGGGGGCGAGTTTTTCTTCGACGGTGCCTCCAAAGTCGCTTGCGAAGAGCTCAGAAAGGTTGAATCGATCGTTTGGGATAACGATATTGCAGTGGGTATATTTATTTCTAACTTTTACTAGGACTAATGATAACACTCAGATGGCAGACTCCTCGTTCGGCCCTGATATCAAGGATTCCTTGTTTTACTCCAACACCGCGGACGACTCCTCTTCCGACTCCTCTTCCGATATTGTGGACTCGTTTAGTGATGACCTTGCCCCCCCTAATCCACCATCGGATGGCTTATCGGACATTAACCCTGAGAACCTCAAAGGCACGTATTTAATCTATTTTATTCACAGCCGGAGCTCACAATGTCTCTCAGATGCCATTGACATCGTTCTGAATATAACCCCCTCTGATTCCATGGAGACACTGTCCTTTGAACAAAATTTGGCCATTTGCATGGTTTTGAATGAGCCAAGCCGGCACACGGTTGGTGAACAATACCCACCAGCGTACCTCAGAGCTTGGGCGAAGCTATCTAGCTTTGCGAGGCTCGTAGATGCCAAAAAAGGCCTATCTCAGCACTCCCACAAACCTACGGTCGATCCCGTTGCGCTTCTTCAGCAGTTTTCTCAAGATTTTGAAGTCGTATTCACCCTGACATCTACCCTGACTGGGGTTCTTAAAAATATTCATAAAAACGGTCTCCCCCCTAGATATCAAAAGGCTTCGTATACAATTACGGAATTGTATAATTTGACCAAGTAACTCAGATTGGCCCTCAACACCAGCCCAGTTGAAATCGATTAGCCTTACTTTCATATCCCTCGTGACCATGATGTTCGGTAGGCGGAGGTCACCAAACACAAAGTTATGATCATGCAACAATTTGATCGCTTTCTTCACTTGCGATCGAACTTCCTCCATCTTTTCCTTGTCTATGTCGGCCTTAGCCACAGCAAGCGTGGTACCATCAACATGCTCCATGACAACCATGGAGATTTGTATGACCTCAGTCCACCATCTTTGAGGCATACAGGCCCGTGATACAGAAGCCTAGGTGCTAGATCCGACTCCGCAAGTAGTTCATGTGCCCCTTTCTCGTACCGGTCAACAAATTTGACAACGATATCCCGAGGGGGGTCCATCAAAGTTCGTGCACGGAGAGTGGTGCAGTCGGAGCTGTTTTCCAGATAGCCAACATATTCAAACTCGACGTGTTCATTGTTATCAGGATAAGAAGTGATTGAAGGGAAGTAGCGTGAACCAACAGGAAGATCGCTGGTGGGGCTCAGGCCCTCATAATATGAGCGTAGTTTCTCCAGGAGTGCAAGGAATACCCGTGCGACGCGTGTAATGTGAGGTTCGTTTAAAACAGAGTCCATCCCGACCCAAACATAGTCGGTCAGACGTTGAACGATGACACCATCCGTGATGACGGCACTGATGATCACGATCCATGGACCAGCGGAAGCTACAAGAAAGGTAGGACAATTTGTGGCGTTTCGAAATCACTCATACTACAGAAAAGGAGAATGAGTGATGAAAAGGCAATGAACTGCCATAGCATACCTTGGCCTGAGCCCAAGCACGCCCTAGAGAGAAGCCGGCTTGCGTCGACAGGTCCGAACCACCATCTCCTATTTCATTTTTATCTTCCTGAAGAAGGATCAGGATTCAGGAAGAGTAAAACTCCTATCAGCATTTCCGCAGTGCCGTCTGGAGTTGTTTTGTCCACATTCACAACCATTTGTATGTTGACGCCAAGGATGTTGCGAAGAAGCGGAGTCAATGCTTCCCGGCGGTCCACTTCACTCTTATAGACCGCTGATGCAGCTTTCATGTATTCCGTAGTTGCTCGAATAAGGTCATTGGGAAGCGTGTGATCACTGTTCATAATGTCCAAGAAATGTCCGAAAGCGGGATGAAATAGTTGAACTGGAGGTGCGACGCTCGTCCTGGGTTTGTCTGCCTTGTAGCGGCCGTCATGGATAGAGTATGTGATTTGGGATTTGATGTAGTTTGATGACTTTGCCGACTCAGCGGGAGGTACCACGCTCAAAATACGTGAGATGACATTTTGAAACCCTACGGATGTTTATTAAAGATGGAATGGAATACTCAAACGCTCATACTTTTGTTCAAAGCGCCGACTTGATCTCTCTTCTCTTCGTGTTCTGCATCCGGATCAGCTGCAAGACATGGATGACTGTGACGAAGAGAACGACTGAAAGGGCTCACTGGTAGTTGGCGCTTGAACAACGACGTGCAGTTGAGTTTCCTCAACGCTGGGGAACAGCTTCGACAGTGGTTCGAGGGGTTTCAGCGGTACAAGCAGAATACTTTTGAGGGTCTTGATGAGGTTTTCATCTACGCATAGGGACACCCGAGAAAGCCTGAGGCATCGACATGACACAGGTGGGCCTTTTTCTTCTTGATCTCGTCTTTGAGGATGCTGACATTTTTGTCCTTTGAATTTTCAACAGTGAATACCTTATCTTCGTTGTCACCGAGAACAAAGCAGTTGAGTAGAAAATCTGTTGGCATGAGTAAACATGTTGTTCGTATCTGTTTAGCCCACCAACTCATGTCTCTTTCTCCGCGCTCGCCTTGCGCTTCCTCCTCCTGTCTTCTCTTTACCTTCCCCGTCACTGGACCGTTGGAACTACAACCACTCGGCACTCAGTACACATCCGCTAACAACCCTACCAGTCCAATTTCGTAGATCATCAGTACCGCTGGTCGTGTAGATGCCCACCTTCAGCCTTCTGTCGTGGAGGCTTCGAAATTTCATCTAGTGCTGCACACTCATGATCTATTGCTATACCCACAAGAAGTCGACACTGACACTCGAAGGTGATGAAGGCCTCCAGCATTCCGTGATAGGCAAATACCCGAATGTGATCCTGTCTGTGCCCATCAAGCTCGCAACCTCAGATCCCGCAAAGTACGTGTCCATACTCCATACATCGACTAATTACCTGAGTACTGTCGCCAGGACTAAACCCCGAGTTATGGCGGCACACGAACGCAGGGCGATGATGACTGATGATTCGGAGGTTGAGGTGATGAACAGAAGACGAGGCGACACGAACATCCCAGGCCTCCTTCTGGCCAATTTTCGCATATTAGGGGGAAGAGAAGGGGCACAACAAGCATACTCGCACTCGCTTACAGCCACGTTGACCACGAACTCGAGTCTACATTGTCGAGTGTCTCATCTTCATTATATGCTGCCTGCCTCCTCCACATTGACCAGGTTCGTGCTGCTGGTCCTGATGACTCATGGCGGCTCCTCAATCCCACACCCGATAATATCCTGGACACTCTGACCCACTCCGCTCTCTCCACGTCCTCTCCCATCGAGGTTATCATCGGGCAACACCAACATGCTCAGTTAGCTCTCGGATACTCACCAAACTTCCGTCTCATCGCCGCTCTCACTCATTTTCTTTCTTCATCTGACCGCCATCGCATCCTGCGATCCTCCAAACCTAGAAGCTTACAACAATTCCGACCTTTCCATCAGTACTCCCATCTTCTTCATCCACGTCCTTCATTTCCCCGCAGCCCGTCCTCCTAGTGTTCGTCATGGGTAATCCACGGGTATTTTTGGGTCCACCCGCACCCACACCCGCGTTAAACCCGTACCCGCAGTCATGGGTACGGGTTTATTTGGGTACGGGTAT
>Ga0307517_10012393_pt1 | contig 11706 bp, 7 predicted proteins | sample 23_EM_MG_FD_194515 | JGI IMG/M metagenome (GOLD analysis project Ga0307517, IMG submission 194515) | Populus trichocarpa ectomycorrhiza microbial communities from riparian zone in the Pacific Northwest, United States - 23_EM | ecosystem: Host-associated > Plants > Roots > Unclassified | place... | reverse complement strand
ATAATTTTTATTTTAAAACCAATTTGAGATCACTATATAAAAGTAATTCCATTTCTAGTTTAGCCGAAACTCCAAGGCATCCATAAAATACTATGGTCCAAACATATAATCTCTAAAAACAATTACAAAATAAATGTCAAAGAACCATCTCAACCCAATAGCTTAAGCTATTAGGTAAGGTCCCATGATATGATTTATATTATTCTCTAACACGCCCCCTCAAGTGAAAGCCCTTTGGGCTTGAAACTTGCACATGCCCACATTACCTTGTGCTTAATTTTTTTATCAAATAAATGGGGATGAGATTCGAACTCAAGACCACTTGGTCATTAAGGCTCTGATACCATGTCAAAGAACCATCTCAACCCAATAGCTTAGCTATTAGGTAAGGTCCCAGGATATGATTTATATTATTCTCTAACAATAAATATTTTAAAATTTAAATTAACATAGTTTTAATTAATGTATAAATTAGTTCAAGAATATTTTTTTATGTTCAATTAAGAAAATTCCCAAATTGACTTTTGCCCCTCCAAAGCTTGAGGTTGGATAGTAACATGGAAAAAATGAGGGTGACAAGTGAAGACAATTATCCATCCTGACAGACTCGTCTCAATTATTTAACGTGAATAAAGCCGATGGTCTCTATGTTGTAGATTGCGACAAATGGGAATTTAATTTCCTATAGAAATAAATTTTTAATAGTGAATAATTTGGAAATATCTCTGGGTCCGCAAATGGAGGGCCTGTAAAAATTCTTTCTCAGACAAAGCCATTGGTAGCGACAGTGAACTACTGTTGGATCAGGATCTTGGAAAAAATGTCCATGGAAAACTAGACATATAGCACCTAAAATCTCACTACAAACAGAAGAGAGGTCATGCAAAATCCAATAGATTTTTTTTTTCCTTAGGACCTGTAATAAATATAGGATTGAGCTGTAAATAAAGTCATCATATCATATCTTATTAACAAAATATTAAAAGAAGTGTTTTTAGTATGCATCAAAACACTATTAATTTTAATAATGTTTTATATTATTTATTTTAATTTACTTTTTATAAAATTATTTTAACTTTATGATCGAGTCGCATGTTTAATTAATGGGTTAATCCGATTGACTTTGATTTTTTTTAATTTATTTTTTTAATAGTATTTTGTTTTTTGAATTTTTTTTCAATTTCAATTTTATCTTTTAAAAATTAGTTTATTGGGAATTGAACTTTATGATTTGGTTTTAATTTGTTTTCTATATAGTTATATCAATCTTATAATCCAGGTTACAGGTTTGACGGGTTAGTAACATTGAAGTGCATGACTACAATTTATTTTCCCATCTGGTTTTAGATAGTTAAATATTCATGCATTTATATAATTAAAAAAAATTACTTCGATTGAAACCTAGATCTAGTTGGGTATTGAAAAAACATCAATCAATTTGTGCCAATTCATTTGTTGTCCACAAGAGTTGGCTTTGGAATTAAAAATATCTACAACTATTTTTGGAAGGCCAATATGGTCCTAGGAATTCTAATAATTTTGAAAATTTAGGTTTTACTGATTTGAATAAAAGAGCTGAGTCCTTTAAGAAAAAAAGTTGCAAAGGAAAAGACAAAAACAAGTTGAAATCATCAAGAAAGCTGCATCAACTCAGAAGATAAAAACAAGTAGCCGAAATCTTTAAGAGATCTTGTGGGGGTGACTACAAACAGTTTGCAAAATTCTCCCGCCACTACCTTTGAATCAAATACTGTAATATTGTAACATTATTGAAGTGATAGCAGTTTGATGGATGACTTTGTAACAACCACTTCCTTTTGAAGTTAGCTTGATCCACAGGCCCTTTGTCTCTGAATTATGCAAAGTGCAAACAGCTTTTGCAGCATTGTTTGCAAAAAACAGTCACTTTGGCTGGCCCCTTGATACTTGAGAAGGCAAATTGTAGAACAGTGAAAACACTGAAAAGAAGTTGTAAATATGCAACATCCATGATGAAGTAATAATTGTTGGGTTTTACAAAACAATTCAAACAATAAAAATTATAAATTAAATTTTTTTTTGAAGTTCCAAATATCTTGTTGACAGATCTAGAGTTTTTTAGGATTCATATGAAAATTTCCTGAAAATTAGATATTTTTTTGGATTTGAATATTTGTTTTAAGGTTGAGTTATCATAAATTATAAGTCGTTCTAGTATCTGACCTTTATCGGTGATTAATAAAAAATCTCATAAATTTTTTTAGAATAAAGTGATTGTTATATTTTAAAGTACCAACTCTTTTTTTTTTATGTTTTAAATGTATACGTATTATATTTTTCTCATCTTAGGAAACAAGAAACATAACTTTTAATTTATAAAGAAATCTAAAAACCCTATAAATAAATAAAAAATCAATTTCCCCTTCAAATAACTTTTATTTATAAAAAAACCCTATATATAAATACCAATTCTTAAGATCAACATGCATTATCATTATTATTTTTTCATTGTGTGAAAACATACTAAAAAAAAACATGAATTGTTCTCTGACCCTGTTCTTCGATTTGTTCATTCCAATTAGGCCTCTTAGCTAGGCCTGCTTAAGTCCTCCCACTAGATTTGCACTGCCAATGAAATACAAAACCCCTGTGGCCCATTTCTCATAATTTCTATGTATTTCCCCTCGCTGCCACACAGGGCCGAAGAGGTAGGTGCTACCCTACACCTTTCTTGCATCACTTCAACGGCTATGTTTCAGTCTGATAATTAAATTCCTTTTTCTTGGGATACTTAAAACTTCTGACTCAGAACATTTAGAAGAAAAAAATCCAGGAAAAGAAACCAGCGTGCGGTTAATAGTTAGTCTTTTAACAACACAAGTACCTCCTTTGGTTCAAATTGTCTTGTGGTTGTTTCTTCCTTTGGGCTACCTGCAAATTGGGTCTGTAATTTTAATGGCCATTTGAAATCATAAGACATATTAACCTACTTACCTTCATACTTATTAAACCAGGTCTAGAAATTGACCTGGTCAATAAATCGGGTTCTAGATCATACAAGTTAACATGGATCAACTTGAAAAAATTAAAAAAATATTTGGGATTTTAATAATTCATGTGAAAAAAAATTAAAAAATATATATATATGGATTAGGGCTGCTGTAAATAATAAAGTTTAAAAAATTATTTTAAAAGGTTTTTTTTATCTCACATTAAAAATATATTATCTTCTCTTTTTAAGTTGAAGTATTTAAACCACAAAAAGTTTATTATTCCATATTGAAAAAACACAAGTTTCTTTTTGTAAACATAAAATATATATACTAACGGACTTCCAATCTCATATTGAAAAAATAAAATCTTTTTCTAGTGTTTATACACTGAAGGTGTATTTGTCAAATACACTCTAATGCCTCTCCCTTAGTTTTTAGCTTATCTTTATTTTAATATCTAGCCAAACAAAGCCTTAAAAAAATCCAGAAAAAATTCTAAAAATTCTAATGACCATTTTGAAATTATTTTTGGGTCCCATGCATATTTTCCTGATATTTTTGCTTAATATCGGGTTGTATATTTACACTGTAAGATATGAACCCGGTTTTAAAAATACTTAATTTTCTCCAAAATTTCAAAAAAATTCAAAACTTTTCCTCATTTAAAAATTACAAAAAAATTTGTTTTGTTTTCACGTATACATCCAAGTCTCTCAATAAATAAATAAATAAAATCATATTTTTCTTGAAAAAATATATTAATATACATGGTGTGTTTTCACATTTTTATACAAAATTCAAAAATATATCTTTGCATGCATTTTAAATTTAATAACCAGTTTATTAAATCCATGAGAACTTGACTAATATTTCAATAACCCCTAAAAATTTTAATTCATGAGAATTAATGGTCAATATTATGATATAAATGTTGGACTTACAAGTAGGCTGATATTTAAATATCAGGAGTTAACCAAAAAATTATTAGAATTATTTTGAATATTCACCAATTTTATTTGGAGGTATTTTTCACCACAATATACAAGTTGTGGAAAATCCTTTCACCCTCCAGGATAATTGAATTCTGTCAGGGCACCTATATAGATTCTTCCTACAATAATTCATTTGGACATACGAGCCTATAATAAATTAAAAATTCCAGATTTATTCATAAAAGTAAATCTTTTTTTTTTTTGAGCTATACACTGACCACCTGCTAGGAACCCATCAATACCTTTAAACCACATCTAGATCACATAATCTAGCCTACATGAGGTAAGGTGTGTTAGGGGTGTTAATACCTTTCTTAACCATAATCAGTCCTTTACCTTCAGAATTTTGTATAAGATCAGTATACACGAGTCTCCTAGAAATAAATAACTAAATGCATACACACACACTACATACTGTTTAAGTGTTCACAAAATTCATGAGTTACTGTATAATGGAATATAATTGAATGATTTGATTATTAATAATAGGATCAAATCAAGTAAGAGAATTTAATCAATTCTCATTCTTGAAAAACAATCTAAATGTAAAACACAAATACAAAAGATGCTAGTTTATTGATAAAACAACAATAGTATATAGGTAGTGTATGACTTTGTATTATTGATTGTTTTTTAAAATGCTTTTTACTTAAAAATGCATCAATAAATATATATATATATATAACACCAACACATCAAAATAATTTAAAACATAAAAAAAAAAATTTAAAAAGTATGACGTGACCGTATAAACAAACATGGTCTTAGTTTAGATACTGCTTTGAAACAAACATAACAATTATATTGATTTGTAATAACCGAAAACCTCCTCTTCTTACTGGTAAAGATAGGGTGAAAGAATTCAGGTATTTTAGAATTCTAACACAATTTCATAAAATATTTTGGGAAAATAACACAAGTTAGAAAAATATTATAAAAATAGCACACTTTGAACAGAACTCCTATTAAAAAGCACAGTTGAGCACAACCACTATTGAAAATAGCGGTTGGACACAAATGTTATTGGGAATAACAGGTGTTCCAAAAACCATGTCTCTCTCAATTCAATTAACATATATAGAAAGTCAACAATTTTTTTTTATGAGGATCCAATGGCCAAGAAATGAGATTTAAAATCCAATGGTCAAGAAAGAATGAGTCACCAAAAACACACTGAAACTCTATTTTCGACACACCCAAAACCGTTAGAAAGATCTCGACAATATAATTTTTAACCACACCTTAAAAGGCCACCAAATATGATTGTAATTTGTTAAAGATTTTGTTTGGGGTTAATTATAACCTCATTTGGTATTCTTCCAATGTGTAGTTAAAATTTTCTCATCGAGATCCTTTTAATGTTACTATATATCAAAAATAGAGTCTCGGTGTGTCTATAATGACCTATTCTTTCTTTTTATTTTTCTTCATTTATCTCTCATGCCATATAATTATATCTTTTTTTTTGCTTGACCATTAAAACTTGAATATCATCTTTTAATTATTGAGTTTTCATAAAAAAAATTGGTTGATTTTTGTTTAAAATAATTAATTTATACAAAAAAAATATTTTGAAATATTTACTATGCAACTGCTATTTAAAATAGCGGTTGTATAGAAAAACATATTCTAAAACGTGAATGTTATTAGAAGTCATGTATAAAAACAATTATTTTAAAAGCGGTTGTCTTCAGACTATTCTCTGTTCCAAACACTTTTTAAACTGTTATTTTCCAAAACTTCTAGCAAGCTATGCTATTTTTGAAAAAAAAAAAAAGAATTCAAACACCTGAACCTCTGCATGAAGTGAACAGGTTTTCGCTCCATTTCCCCAAAATTATACACAAAAATATTTGAAGTCGAAACCCTCACGTTCACGAATGACAAAACCAAAGCCAAATTAATAAAATCTGTCTTTCCTTCTTCCAAACAGACACTGCATCTACTTTGAATCCCATCACCATTTTTCCTTTTTAAGATCGGAGATAGACCAGATAGCTAGTTATAACGGAAGCAACTTCAGTTTTCTTGTTTGTTTTGAGTGTTGTTAGAAAGTGTTTTTAGTGCTCTTTTCTGTTTCTTTTTAGCTCGAAGTTTTAATCTTGGACTGTTGTTTGTTTGATGATCTTGATCATAGTGTCCTGTTCTTCTTGAACATCTTAGATTTGGGATTTTTTAGTAAAAGACAAGTAGTTGATTTGATAAAGTTTGAATCTCTTGTGTTCACTTTCTTTTAAGCACTAATCTTAGTTGTTAATATTTGTATAATCAAGTATTAAAACCCCATTTCATTTCTTTAATCTTTGGATGGTTCTCGCTGCTATACTACCAGGTTCAACTCATCTGACCAGAAATCCTGGTTCTTGTCGGTGGTTGATATGCTTTGAAAGATCCCATTTTTGTGATTTTGTTAAGTTTGGGAGATTAGTGTCTGAAAAAATTGTTAAATCCTGTTAATCTTCATTATTAGTAGATCTGTTTTACATTGGGGTTTTAGATATCTCCAAGGAATGGAGCATGCTACCAATAAACTTTGTAAACCCGCTTCAAATATATCTGAAATGGTCTCCAAATTTGCGAAAGCTTGCAAATTGAGATCTATTGGTGTCTTCTCCAATGACCACCGGTATCAAAACAACCTCATTGGAAACAATGATGGCACGTTGATGGGTGAAGATAGTAGTGATGCTGCTGAGGAAACAGAATTTGATGATGAGAAAATCCATCCACAACCTGTTGTAGTTCCAAGCAAAAGCATAATGTGTGGTGATAGGGATATTGTGGAGTTGTTTAACACAGTTTCTGCCTTGAAATTAGCTTATATTCAGCTTCAGGAAGCACCTATTCCCTATGATCCGGATAAGATTGTAGCTGCCGATGAACTTGTTGTGGTTCAGCTTGAAGCACTTTGTAAGTTCAAGAAGGCATTTAAGGAGAAGAAATTTTTAAAAACCAAGCTTAATCCCTCTCGTTTTGATTGTCTACGATCAGAAATTGATGTTATTGAGAAGCTTTTAGAGAAATTGATGTCTCAAAATAGAGATAAAGATGCTGAGATTGTACGCCTGCAACAAGAACTCTACGATTTGGATTCAGGGAATATGGCATTGGTTGAGAAGATTAGAGAGAAAAGTTTGGAGAGAAAGAATATGAGGATTTTGAATGTTTCCATGTTTGAGCATGCCTTCAAAAGAGCTTCGAAGTCGATTCATGACTTTGCGAGGCCAATAATTAGCTTGATGCAAACTTCAGGTTGGGATTTAAACCTGGCAGCAAAGCCCATTGAAAATGGGGTTGTTTATGCTAAAAGGTCAGACAAGAAGTACGCATTTGAAGCCTACATTACACGAAGAATGTTTCATGGGCTATCACTTAAATCCTATAACGTGGATGACGTTTTGCGGTTCGAAGATCATGTTGCGTTTCTTGAATAGTATATAGTTATTGGAAATAATAAAACAAAATTATTTAAGAATTTTTAGAATTTTATTAGATATATAGATCTAAAATATTTTATTGATATATTACATGAAGATCTGATATTTTTTTACTTTGAATAATTGTGTAAAGATTGAGTTGTCATAAACCACAAATCGTCTAATTGTCCGGTCGCCAACAATTTAATCCACACCAACCACCAATGAGAAAACTCCTAAATTCCTATTTAGAATAAAAGTATTATTATGCTTAGAGTGTTAGCTTTATATTCTCTGATTTACATAGTTTTTCTGTCAATCACTCTTAAAAAATAAGAGGCATAACTTACTATTTATAGTAAAATCTGAAAAACCTTATAGATTGACAAAATATTAATTTTCTCCTGAATAATATCCATATATTAATTCAATATAATTTTAGAAATTAACTCAATCAAGTCCTTGAATTTTTCATGTATTAATTATATTTTAGTTTTTAATTTCTAAAATATATTTTAATCAAGTCGTACTTAATTAAATCATCCTAATTTAATTTCTGACTAATGGTTCTTAATGTATGTGACCTATAAGGTTCCTAATATGTTGGCCCAAATATAAATTATAATTCTAATTAAATAGAGTTAAATAAATTAAACAATTTAATTTATTATTAATTCAACAATTAATTAATTTATATTTGAAGATCAGGTGCATAATCTAGTAATGTGTCATGATCCCTTAAATATTAGAAAAGTCATTAGTGATTTGACTTGACCTTTTAGTGACTGGTTTCTTAGTGTAATTAATATCTTTTCATCAATAATGTTTTGATTTAACATTAAACCATGAATTATGTATGCCATGTTAAATAATATTTGTTCTCTACTTTAACCAATTAAGGATTTCTCAGTCAATATTATTTAAGAACAAATAAAATATTTTTCTTAATTTACCTAGAGTGATGAATCCTTTCTTGATTATTCAAATACTTTTATATAATTCATGTTATACCAATGTTTGTCATTTCATTACCTCGATTAAGATAACATGTAATATAATTAAAGCATAACATTCTCTATATAAAATGACTTAGTGATCTCATGTGAGGCTTTTCATAAACATAAGTGATCTCTTCATATGAAATTCTCATGCGAGTTAGTTTAGTGTATATGTCTTATGATAAACACATATATATTAATTCTAGATATCCCATATATCTCAGTTTAGAAGAACAATTGCTTTCTTTCATAAAAAAAAAGAACATAATGTAACAGTCTTTCCAGCTCTAATAAATATCTAGTATTTAAGAGAGCATCAACTAGGAATATTGTAGAAATAATACTTTGATACAATAAAAATCTCATAATTATAACAACTTTATAATTTTCTTTATAAAGTATTTTTATCTTTATTTTAAATTTATCAATCTAATATTATATTAATATTAAAGAAAAATTAAGTTTTTATTAATAATAAATATATATTTATAAAAATATAATAATATAATATGTAATCAACCGATACTATATTAAACTAACAGATCGTATTGATTCTCAGATAGAAAATCCAAATTCAGAACTTTCCAATTTCTGCAGAAAAAAAGTACATGTTTGTTGTTCATCCCATGATGGAGATGCCTTTCTTTCGGAATCTAGACCAGAGGATGTTCGTATTGAGTGGCAAGCATCTGAGGACTCCTTTCTATCAAATATTCGCAAGAATGGCAAAGTGGGTTTGGATTCTTCAAGGGATTGCGACCTCAATTGATCCCATTTCACAAATATTTTCTGTGAACAGGGGAAGCAAATTCTCAGATGTTTACATGTAATCTGATGAAGAGAACAAGGAAGGTGTGGTCGTGTTTGATGGAGGACAATCTAACTTCAAAGTTGAGTTTACGGTCATGCCTGGGTTCAGAATTGGAAGCACATTGCTGAAGTCTCGGGTTTATCTTTCTGAAATGAAACATTCCACAGGAAAGTGATCGATTGAAGATGCTGTAATGACGGGTATCTTTCCAGAGCCGATCAACTTTCTGTTATAATGATTAACATATTTAGGTTAAGTTAGTTGAGAATATGATAGATAGTGAAATGTGGTGGCATTGAAACCCAGAAGCTTAGTGCCTGTACTTCTTCCAAGTTGTTTTTTTTATATATCTATATATGCTGCAAGCTGCATGAAAATTGTTGCATGCTTCTCCTAGAACTGTAAATAGATAGCTAGGAATTGTGTTTGATTACTATATCGAAACAGAATATATATATATAGAAACAGAGGAAATATGTCACTTATCTTTTCTATTTTAAAAGAACATAAATTCAATTTAACTGTATCTTGAATAGATTTATTATCTCTGTCTACATCACTTCAACTATATATATGTTTTTGTTTCTTTTAACGATGCTAACATATTCCTTGAATTTTTTCGCTTGTTTTTCTTTCTTGCTTATGAACAATTAGTTAATTAAGCTAATCTTTGTGCTGTGGGTTTTTAGAGGCCTTGCTGTGTGCGGAACCATTTATATTGTGTAGAAAATAAGTGTAGAAAGTTCATGGCAACTTGCTAGCTTAATAAGCATGAAGAATAAGGGTTGATTATGATAATCTTCAGGGTACAATGAGATGTTCCTGTCTTTTGATTGAGATTTGAGAGAGGCACAACTCTATAATGGGTTAAGTTTTAGGCCTCTCCATATCTAGGATTGACATTCAAGAGGATCTATTAGCTTTTACTGACATAGAGGTGCATCAAGCTCTATTTTGTCTCTTTTATGTTTTCGATGTTGTGCATCATCAATGCGAAGAAAAGAAATTATTCAACAATGGGCTTTATTCCTTTCATAACTACTACTAACATTACAAAGATTCAACAGAGAGATTAGAAGAGAAGGATTAAGGGGAAGACAGGGACCGTGACACTAGTTGCAGAATCACTTGGGACTATTTATGTCAGTGTTGTCGTCATCGGGAGAGAACAAGTCCTTGCATAGCTCTCCATAGAATCTACCGACCAAATCAATGAAGACGGGACACTTCAGGTTTTTCCAGCAATACAATAGCTCTTCTACGTCCATTAAATCCCTCACTTGCCCCTCTTCAACCATCATCTCTACCAAATAGTTCTCGAAACTTCTGCACGCATCTTCTACATCTTCATCACCGAAGGTTTGCCTTTTCTTTTCCAAACTGGCCTTGATATAAGCTGGTGTAAGAGGTGATGGAAAGAGCATTCTTTCACACTCCGGTTCTGAGACGCTCCTAAGTTCGGAAACTCTGTCCATCTTTCTCGACTTCCTAAGAGGATGAAAAACGGAGAGTAAAGAATTAAAAACTCGATTCTTTTGAGGAGCTTTTCTGGGTTTCTTGCTGCGACAACGAAGTTGAAGACCTCTTATAAAGACAGGTCTTTTGAGCTTGAATCTGAAGAGTAACAGTAGTTTCTTGCATGGACTGAAAAGCTTGGATCTGAAGACAGCTAATGCTTTCATTTAATCTCTAATAATTGCAGTTAGATTGTTGTTGAAGAAATGGAGCAGAATGCTGGCTTTTATTGCTTCTTATTAGTTTAAGGAAAGAGGTAGGAAAGGCATATCATTGCAGAGAGAGAGTTTGCAGAATTAAAATGGATACAGTAAGAGGTTAGTTATGCCCTTTGTGCTTCTCTTTGTTATAGTAGGGTTCATGTCCTGAAGGAGGAGAGTGGCACACCATGAAGTGAGTATATTTTGACAAGAATCCTGATGTGGAGAAGAGTCGTATGGAGATGTTTATCATTGGAGGCAAAGCTCCATTAAATTAAAAGGGGTCCTAGTCTTCCATTTTGTGGGTCCTAGTCTTCCATTTGTGAATAATCTACCAACTAATATGATCCCATCGTGGTTTTCAGATGGCTAGCAAGGCCAGAAGTGGAAGGCATGTTTACCAAATATGTAACCTCATCTTGGTCAACAATTATAAAACAGTACCCTCCATGGTCTATAAAGCTCAAGTCTAAAGCAACCGTAGTGACTGGTGCTCTCTTTGGGCTAAACTCAAGCTCCTAGAGCCCCATAACCATTCACATTGAGACCCGAATTGCTTAACTCACAAAACCCATCCTCGATTTGGGTTGTATCTTTTCTAGATTCATTCGAAGTCCATGGTTGTTGGAATTGGTTTTGTAAAACATGTAATAGATTTTTTAAGTTAAAATTAAATGTGAGATACACTTATTTTCTTGAGGTTAAAATAAGTTCAACAGGACTTTGTAATTCAACATGAGTATATATTAACATGTATTTTTTTTTAAAAAAAAAATTAACATGTATTTTTTTAAAAAATAAA
>Ga0307517_10012392_pt1 | contig 11707 bp, 12 predicted proteins | sample 23_EM_MG_FD_194515 | JGI IMG/M metagenome (GOLD analysis project Ga0307517, IMG submission 194515) | Populus trichocarpa ectomycorrhiza microbial communities from riparian zone in the Pacific Northwest, United States - 23_EM | ecosystem: Host-associated > Plants > Roots > Unclassified | place... | reverse complement strand
TTGGGGGTAAAATTGGCCCCCCCCCCCCCCCGGCTCGTGATCCCAAGTGTCCCGGCAGCCCTGCAGGCACTCACCGCACTCCAATCCCAGGCTTTCTAGGTATGTGCTTTAAGCTGTATGGCAAGAAAGAGTGCCCATCTACTTGAGAAAGACTTCCGTCTAAGAAGGTGACGGTAGGTCCTTGCAGTCCTCCACGTATTGGCAACTCCGGGACTGTGCTTGTAGTCCCCACCAGTTATCTGCGGTCCTCACAAATCACCTGCAGGGCCCACCCATCACCTGGAGTAACCCGGCAGATTTCGCAGCCAGGACACCTTCGGTCACAACGCGAGAAGTCATGCGGACGGACGTCAAGACACCCGTCCGTCCCTAGCGTCTTTTTAGGTAAAGTACTGGTATCCGCCCCATCCGGACCAGAAGATGGGCCGACTGGACGCTCGGGCTCGCTGTCCCCGGCCCCTCTCTTGGGCCCCCACCGGAGCAGCAGTACTAGTACTCATGATCATTTGTGATCGATTCTGGCCCTCTCGCAACCCCCCCCCCCTCTCTCCCCGCCTTGAGGCGCTTGTGGTCGAGGCGTCAAAAAGAATGATCTCGCCGAACTCAGGCCTAATTTCCAGCCTCCTCCTCCGCCGGCTAAGGTCCGCTACGGGAGACAGCTTCGAGTACGATGATGACCGTGGAAAGGGATCTGTAGGCCCTGCGGACGAGGCACGGAGTGGCTGCGTGGGCGGGGAGAACTTCTTGGGGGCTCGGGATTGTGGCTGGGGTGGGCATCTGGTCTTATCATGTATCATACTGCACTCAACAATAATTTCCAAGACACCGATTGATATCGTAGAGCGGGGAATTAGATTTGTTGGGTTTACCTGTACCCCCACATGCGTGTTGTGGCAAGATCATAGCAAATATTTTATGATACATATTGGATCGAGTATGATATTCACTTGTAAATATTTGTAAAATAAGCGGAACTCTTTCAGAAAGGTTCATATAAAAAGGCAGGTTTCCTACCCTCCTCCCGTCCAGGAGCCCGACAGCAACATCAACTATGACAAAGAATGCGGTTTACACATGTCATACAACAACGCATGCTCTTATACTGACATCTTGCACTATGGACCCCAGGAAGGGGATATGTAGCGGGGGAGTACTCCCCGGATTTCGCGCCCTTTTTATTCCAAATTAGGGGATTGAAAATTGAGTCTCTTGTTTTTTTTGTCATAGCTGGACTTACGGGCCCTATAATTTATTTCTGCCCCGACTATAATGCTCAGTATGGCATCTGGTATGATACCTGAATACGGCTTGTTTTCTCCTCTTTGATCAAACGGATCTGAGTTTTAGTAAAAATCCACTCTCCCGGGAAAAGCTGAGGCTCTTTTTTTTTGGACGACATGCCAAAGAGGGCCCGTATATCCCTTCTCCCGCCAATCTCGGGCTAATATTTGCAAGCCCTGACGTGGGAGAGTATGGAAGAACTCACGGATTGATTGGGCTTCGTCCAACCAATCCCCCCTATCATGAATAACTTTCCCAATTGTCCACATTCTAAGCAATAAGTTAAGTTGAATCCGGTTAGTATGGGAAACAACGGGGAAACCGAATAAGACAGCTTCTGGTTATGTCGGACATCGATTTTCCAAACCCGACTCGCATCTAATATGAAAAAATGCCCAGAATACAGGAGTCCCATCCGAACATCAGCGAAGGGCAAAAAAAGAAAGAGTTCAGCATCCGGGATTCCCACATGGTCACCCACTGTAGTACTAACCGGACGATACGATGCTTGTTTACCGCAGAGCGGACGGGATGCGAAACTTTCATCGTTCTATGGCCGAACACATTGGTGTACTTTCGATTCGAACTTTAACTGGTAAGTTAGGGAAACATGGGTTGCCACTCGTGTGTGCAGTGGGTTGGGCGGCTTTGGGTGGGGGGGGGTTTTTTTTTGAGTGGAGATACGGAGGTAGTCGTGTATTGGAAGAAGGGGGGGGATTACGTGAACGGGGTGACGAGAGAAGGAATTTAGTTCAACTATGTATCCCAGGCTCGCTTCGATGCTGTACCATAAGTTCTTCGTGCTAACACAGACGCCTGGTATCATGCAACTCCTCCAAACCAAAGCTCATCACTGACCGCTAAATCATACATTCGGGGCCACGTACATACACTCTAACTCTCTCATCATAGCCAGTCAAACCCTCGAATAGTGATATCTATAACAGATCTATCTTATTAATTAACGGGGTGGGAGACATCCTAAGTAACACACTTGTAAAGGTAGGCAACATACTGATGTATCTCCTCTACAGCTCGCGGCAGGTATAGGAGACACCACCAGACTTCAAGGATGCCGGTAAGGAGGAAGTGTGGTTTTTGAAATCCTAGTTCGGAGCTTCCCCGTCAACGACGCTCAGGAGCCGGATCAGGGTCCCCTGGTGATATGGTCCAACCGTGTACTGTACCGGCGATATCGTACTTGTCAGGGATAGTGGATCGTCCAAATTGGGGTTGCGGGGGAGTTTCTTTGAGGTTGGGGGGATGGGTTGAGATTTCGGGGCTAGGGATTGGAAGCTAGGTGTATCAATGTCCCACAAGGGATTTGGGGGAGTTGGGTGGGGTGGGAAGCTGGCGTTGGGGTTATTGAGGAGTTTGGGCGATGGTTGTATGTTTCTGCTGGGGGAACACAACAGAGTGTTTGGTAGGGAGGAAACTTGAACTCACAGTTTTTGATATTCCCCTCAAACGTCTCCCGTGTGGATGCTGTAGTTATGGGAAGGCTCCCGAGGTGTATGCTAGCCAGATATCATAGATTCAACATAAGTTACCTAGCGTCTTCTACTGCCCAAATGGCACTACTTTCTGGTTAAGCGATCCGCTTAGTTGTCGCGATTGGTTGGGCCGTTAGCTCTCGCAAGAATTACGCCTAAAGACTATGCAGTATTGTAAACTGGGGCCTAGTGGCGAGCGGGGCTAAGCCTATGGTTGGCGCACTAGAATTAGGCAATGTTGCTCTCCCCAGCCAAGACTCCATCTAACAGGATATTTACAGCATCTATAGAATGTACGATAGAAACAATTGACATATCAATCAATCCTCCTTCTCCTTGCCCTCAGACTTACCCTCAACTGGCTTCCCATCGGAGTCCAACTCCCCACTCAGCATCTTCCTGTACGTATCCACAGTCCTCGTTAGGCCAACCCCAATATTCCCCAATTTCAAAACCAAATCCGCACCACCAGCGCCCCTCAGCATAGCCAGCAGTTCACCACGGAGAGTACTAACGTCCGGCAACAACGCCAACACGCGGATCAAGTCGATATCCATGACCCTTCCTTCCCCTGCGCTCTTCCTATAAACGTGTCCATCAACCCTCCCAGCCAGCAGCACAAACTTCTGTAGCCCGCTAACAGCTAACGGATCCAACCCCTTCTTCGGGTTCTTCAGCGGAAACAGAATATCGAGCGCAGCCTTCAGGTGCGCCGGCTCAACGCTCGGAAAACTCAATGCGGCAACAGGGCCCGTGAACAGAGGCGAGAGGGGGTGCGTCTTTTTGAGCCCCTCAGTCTCCCTGGCGATCAATTTACTGCCACCCGGTTCTGTGCTGCGCTTGTGCTGCGGGTCGTACCCCTCCGCGACACGTAACGACGCGGCGAACAGAGCTGGGCGCAGCACCGTGATGCGGGTCCCCTCCGCTAGCGTGGATCCCGGGTCGATCTTCCGCAGGCCGAAGAGGAGTTCCCGGCGGAGTGCTACCCATTCTACCGCGCGGAGATTGTTGTGCTGGAAGAAGAGCATTAGGGGCGTCGAGCGGAGGAGGGAGAGGTAGGTTCTGTGGAGTTGGGTTTTTCGGGTGAACGGTGATTTAACGGTTCGTGGCTGCGTCAGTGATAAACCTGGGAGAGTTGGAGGCGGTGGAGCTGCATCGGTGGGTATTGAAAGGGAGCTGGAGGATGAGGAGGTGAAACTGGTGTATGTACGGGTGAACCTGAGGAAGGGGAGTGGTCGGAGGGCCATTATGGTTGCGGAAGTGGTGGTTATTGTGAAGGTGGGTGTTGTCGTGAATCGAAATTGAACTTTTTTTTTGGTGGTTAATGGCGGGACATCTTGATTGAGTCATGTGATCGATTACCCTGAGAGTTAGTGCAACGATGACAGCAAAGCCCTCATCATACCGGTTCCCCCCCAAGTGCTACCAGCCCTGGGAAAGGCTCGCTTGCCCTCTCTTTCCACTATGCAGTAAAAGGGAGTGGAATAAAAGTTTACAATGTCTCTAGAGGCGTATCCGAAAATAGTTACCGTACTCAAAAGATTCTCGCTATTCTGTTGCCGTAAAATAGGTATTGTTCTTGAAGCACAAGGCCGGGCATGAGAGCTTTATGGGTGTGAGTGTACTGCGCTCGAGATTGGAAAGTGCCCTTGGACAATCAATTACCGGTATTCATATTTTGCGCATAATCCAGGACAATGATACATTAAGAACTCGGAAGGAAGAAGGGCGTGTCAGAGCTATGTGAGGGAAAACGCTGCAAACTCGGCCTCAGTTCAGACAAAACAAAAGGAATATACACAGCGCCTGACTGGGAGGGGCAACTACAACGCCCTAATATCACATTTTTCTTCCATGAGCCCCTCATGAGACGGGGGAACAACCAAAAACCCTAACCCAGGGCAATGATTAGAGTGAAGGAATCCGGAAAAGATAGGGTGATTTATAAGAAGTTCTGGATGCCGTGGTAATCACATTCTACTTAGGTATCTTCTTTTCCTTTTGAAGTGCGACCCCCACTGTACACCTAGGCCAGAATCATTTCTAAGCCGATGCAAGGGCCAGTAGGCATACCCCATATCTACCCAGGTTGTAGAGGCACTATGTGAGTGTAATCGGAGATGGGGGCACCCGGGCGTGATTTTTATGTACCCGCCAGAAATGAAATAAGATTAAGTGAGATTTCCGTACTACCCGACAGTCGATTCCCTACAACACCAGAACTATCTCTTTTCCCATCGGAGATAGGGGGATCAATTGCAGCAGATCCTCTCGCTCACCTGGCCCGATTAACGATAGGCTCTAATGGCCGCAATCTAGCCCAACAGGCTGCCACCTTCCCAATCCTTTGTAATATGCTCCACATTATCAAGTTTAGCGGAGTTAATGAACCCTAAACGCCATCAAAATCTTTACAAAGGACCGTCCCGGGTGGCTAGTCCGACCACCCAATTTCATATAGCATTGTCAAGAAGGCCATCAAGTTAATGCCGGCCCGAGGTAGCCAGTATAATCTTCAAACGTCCCCCGTGATCTGGCTTACGCCAAGTCATACCACAGGCGGACTTCCACAGCCCGTCACTTGCCGCTTTCTGCAGCCCAGCAGTCACACGATCCTGACGCTCATATCCCACGATTCTAACTCTCCCATCGCAAGTCCTTAAACCGCAATTTACTCCGCAATCCTATAGCCCCCGGCGTCAACGCCCCCTTCCCTCGCCGCCCTCCTAATCTGGTTCCCGGCCCAACCCTGCAAACCTTCATCCTCCTCTTTCCCCCACTCCCCAAAATAATGCCCCCCTCCAACGCCCGGCAACTCTACAAGGCAATGCGTAAAATGGGTAACCTCACATAGTTCCTCCAGTTCCCCCTTCCTTCCTTCAAAATCCAGATAGGCCTTAATGCTTTCGTACTCGCGATCAAGACTGGCCTCCCATTCCTCATCGCTGAGGGCATCTTGCGAGTCCAAGAAGGCGCTGAGCGAGTCGTTGAGGTTATGATGCTCGAACATAGCTAGGCAAGAGATGAAGTCTGGGGTGCAGGCTAGGAGGACGAGCCAGTAGTTGTATATCGCACGGTCAATACGGTGGATTACATCAGCAACTGGATGGGCAGTTTTGAATCTGAGAGAACGGGGAGCGGTGCCGTAGGAATATGCGCGCAGGACAGTTTTTATAAAGACGTTCCTGGTACCGGCTACTTTATGCTTGTAGCACAGTAACTGCGCAGCCTCCTCTTTCCCAATTTTCTCCCCGCCACTAAGAATACCCATCCTGTCCGAACTCATGGCTTGCGGCCTCTTCACTGTCATCTCGCCCTGTCCACGGAGCACAAGTCCCATCCCAACCTTCGAGATAACAGGCTTAATCCCCCTCCTTAACTTCTCCTCCTCAATCTTTCCAAAAAACCTCGTGCTTCCCTCACGCGTTTCCGAAGCATGTTTCAACTCGGCCTGGAGCGTCAGCAACTTCGTTGCCTCAGGCCAGAGCTCTCCGAATTCGTTCTTCGCAATAGATTCGCTAATACCGTATTCGTTTTCCAGCCATATGTCATGGCAAGGCTTACTTGCGCGGATGAGCGCATTTAGGGCGGAGAAGGTTGGGAGGTTTTTCATTATGCATAGTGTAATTTCCGGAGTTACCCGCTCTAGAATGGGGTTTCGAGGCTGAGAACGGAGCAGCTAGGGGTGTTGGATAGACTTCTCATCTGGTGGGGGCGGGGGGACAGTGGGGGACATACATCGTAGAGAGTTCGCCGGTTTAGGGATATGAAACGAGATAGACCGGACCATGGCGGGGTTGTTCCGTGAGTCGGCTTTGACACTGAGGTAAGGGGGAAGATGGAGATGTATGTAAAGATGCAGGAGGATAGAATTAGCAGCGTCGTGGTTAGTCCAGCTCCCACCAGTGGAGATAATTTTTCATAATATAAAAAGAATATTTCTTCAGTAAAAATTTTCATCAGGTGGTTTTATTGGACGGGAACCCAAAGAGTTTAGGCATAGCAGCAGGCTCAGGGGTTTTAAGCCAACGCCAAGATCCTTCAATCGCTCTCGAGTGACCGGGCATGCTACCATAATTTATCCAAACCCAACTTTTCAGAAGTTGCAATCACGGTTTCTTAGATGCTTCTTTTGTTCCATTAAAGAAGCCCATGTGTATTGCTGCTGCTATAGGAAGGTCGGGTTTAAGCCCTGGAAAATCCAGCCACCTTCGGCCGGCGATAGGCATTTGTTTCGGAGATTTTTTCGCCAGCAACGGGATTCCGCGGGCTCCAGAAAAAATGGCCATGCTGTCAAGAGGAGCTTATATAGGCGTAGAGATCATTACAGGTTTCTCGAATAGAGGTACTTTCATTAGGAAGCTGTCGTAAGGTATAATAGAAGTTGGCCAATCCCAAGCGCAACAGCTATCGGGCGCAACAGCCAATTCCACTGCTCTCGATCAATCAATTCCTCCATCGAGCTTCTAAGTGAAAATCAGTGCTTCGCTTAGCTCTCTCCTACTCAAGTATATAATGGGTGCATTTATCTCGTACTGCTTACAAACATGACCTTTTCATAGGTTGCAAGCGGGTTCTCTCCTCAAGACTTCGGAAGCGTGCTCTGATTTTCTTTTCAATCGCGGTTCGATATACGGCGCAGTCCCGAGATGAGCATTTTCTGCTTTAATCTATTCAAGCAGGGAAGACATTCCTTAGCCAGGGATCGAAGGAGATAAAACGCCACTCCCGTCTGGCTCCCATGTCTCTGGATCAGTTCCCCCACTGTTGCGATTCAGCCCCAACGGAACTAGCATGAGGAAGACCAATCCGGCTGATGGATGGCGAAGGAAAACAAATATGTTTCGTGGTGTGTGGATGTTGATACGATCGGTAATTCTCATCATATCGTGAAGTCACTTGGACACCCCCCACCCGGACAGATGCTAATTGGTTTACTTTTTAGTGAGGAAATGGCGGCCGATCTCTTCAGCTACAGCAACTGTATCCACATAGCAGAGGGGACAACGAACAATCCTACCAAATTTGGCGTTTACCACCAGATTTTCTGATCCACCAGTTGCGCCTAATTTAGCTATCGTGAACCTCCCTGTAGCGAATCTCTGGCTACAAGCAACTGTGCCTCGCAGCCACGCTAGCGAATTTACTGCAGAGGACAGTTTTCTATAGTGAATGCCCATAATAGAAACTAGTGAACGAGACTTTGGGGTCTTGATTCTTGGCCTTCGTTGTGGCCAAGTGCGGCTGTACCGTTCGCTATCCGCTGCTTATATTATTGGAGGGGGTTTCCTTAAAAAAAAAATTAAAAAAAAAACCTTGTTCATCGATCAGGCTTGTGCTCCCCTCACGCCCCCCAGACCCGATGCGATTAGATAGGTTGAGTCTGTCGGGAGGGAGTTTACGGTACCATAGTGTGTGGGTGCAAGAGGACTTGTATAGGATTGTGGAGTGTAAGGATAGCTACCGCTGCCCTACCAGTATCTGAATTGTGAGAATAGCTCCCGGCCCTAGCTTCGTACTCTAGCTATCATACCTTGCAAGGTTCTCACTGGGCTGCATTCTCAAGTACGAGTAAGATGGGGGCGGTATGAGTGAATTTGAGCTCCTCGGATTCCCATCCATTCAAAAACCGCCCTTGTCATCAGCACCTCTTGACTGAGCTTCCACAAATGATTTGATTTGCATTCATGGCTGCACCCGTAAGGCGAACGCTTTTTGCCACCGTCTGGCCTTGCCAGTGAGGCATCGTCCCCTCTGCCCCCTGATATTTCTGTTGTCTTTTGAGGATTTAAAGGGGCCCGCGTGTTGCTTGAGGTGCTCAATCCCTGGCCACCTGCGGGACGCTGGGTGCCGGTAGGAGGTAAGTGGTGGGTCAAACAGGGGCCAAACTGCCAAAGCTTCTTATCCTTCTTGGAAACACTCTTACCAGATTAAATCATCTTTTACCTCTCACGGTATTACACTCTTTGACTCCAAAACCCTTGTCTGACCCATCACAACTTGAGCACCGGTGCTTGTAGCCTCCATACCCGAGGACGGAGTAGGTGATTCAGGCTGCCTCGGCACGAGGGCCGGGTACACGTGTATAAAGTCTTCGCACAGACCAAAGTGGCTTGCCGGCCAAAAGCTTTAAAAGCCGGTGAGACCCTGAAGCGGTGTGCGCGACCACTATCTGCCCGCCCCTTGATCGATTGCAGAGCCTTGCTGCAGGTGCTCCGCGTGATGGACCATGTTCTGGATGAGGTCGCTCCTGAGCTATGCGCAAGCTAGGGTTGAAGAAGAGGGGAAGGGGATAGGCCCACGACATCGACTCCTACCTCTGGAAGCAATAGCTTTGAGCCAAAAAGAGGGGAGGCGTTAATCCTATTCCTCATAGCCTTCTAGAGGGCCAAAACTGTTGTCCCTACTAATGAACAACAGGGGGCCAAAATTTTCTTCTTTTTCTAATAAATTCCCAAGGCCTTGTGAGATCGTGTCAAAGTCACCAGCTGGCTGACCTTAGCGAAATAAGACCCTAACGCGAATCCAGACTTCAGACTGCACACACATCCATATCTGAGACCCACTACGCGGAGACCGCGACTGCATCTCACGAGGGGTTGAGTTCATGCTAGGGCGCCAGCGACCTACTCCACTTGCGCCCTAATGAGGGGATCGTTGATATGCCAATGCAAGGCTCTCGGGACGACAACTCTTCACCATAATCGCACGCACTATCTATACGCAGTTTTCCGATGTGGCTTGGGCAGATAGGTCTCCTTACAATTGCTAGTAGGGGAGTTACTCTTGTGATAAGCACATGTGGAAATGACCATAAAACAACCAACCAACCGTGTGGCCTTGAGATATTTTGCCCATGAGGGCGAAATATATGAGCTACGATGCGACTCCTATGTGTCAAAGGTCGGTCTGCGATAGTGTGGGTATGCGGTCGCCATTTAACAAGCCTAAATAAGTAGCACTTTGTCCTGTTTTGATGATTATCGCCATGCCTTCTAAGAGCTGCCTAACCTCGTTTTCATATTGGTGTGCGAACGCTATACTCGAGCACACTGGGCTGTGACACCATTAACTCGGGAACTTTAGACCCTAAACCTAAATGACCTTTGCGCAGCTACGGGTAGCATCATTGATCAGACGGATTTTTTTATAGAAACGGCTTAAATCCTAGAGTATCTAAAAAAGATGTTAGTCACTGGGCTATTAATCATTCATTATTCACGAGACATCATACCAACGAGAGATACTCAGTGCAAGCATGTTTCGTATGCAGTGCACACTGTGCTCAGGTACAGAGCCACCGTAGTCCGTAAATATTCCCAATGAATAGCTATCTCCAGTCTGTAGCTAAGCCTTATTGGCTGCAAAAGAGTGGGAGGTCCGTGACCGCTTTTGATTCACAATCCTCTAGAAGTGGTACAAGTACCCAGAGAAATGCTTTCATACGAGACAGTGATTATTTTGCTGGTTAGCTGCTCTGCTTTGTACGAAAAAAACCACCCCTGGTACTTGTACCTACGGGGGTTTGTCCAAAACGACGGCGTTTACGGATTACCAGTCCGCACGAGTACCGTAAAAAACCGCTGTATCCACTATCGGGGATCGGGCCCTCGGCGCTCGCAATCCCGGATAAAATACTTTGTGGGGGAATAGCGTTTTCCAGACAAGGTGTAGCCTGGAGAGGCAGGACTTGCTGGATCTCTGGTATTCGTTATTTTGTTAACCTGACGTGCTAAGTCTATTGTAGTTTGGTGGTGTGGTACAGTTGTGATCTTCGATAGTGGATACAGCGGGTTATTACGGTAGGGAAGGATAAGTGGTGTAATTTGCAACACTTGCGATGAGTTGAGCTGAGAGCGGGCAGCATTCAGTTCCTTCAAGACAAAATTGCTACCCACTGAGGCAGAAAACTGTGCAGAATTTCTTGAGGACGATATGGAATTCTTAAAAGGCTGGGGCTTCGGGAGCCAGCAGTAAGTTGGCCGAGGATCTTCCTCTTCAGTGAATGCCATTACTGCGCACGTTTCTGGGACAGTGGCAAATAAAGGGAGTCGTAGAGTTTTTTTAGGGGGAGGGAGGGAAGCCGAGTAGCTAGAGGTGTTAACTACTGCGCACCTTGAACCATATGAGTAGGGAAAAAGGAAAACATTATTAGATAAATTGGGGTACCAGTAGGGTTGCAGCATCATTCGCTGTTTGACAGAAGGGCTCGTATTTTGGGTATTTTTCGAGGGGAATTTTCTCCTGTGCTTTTAAGAGGGCTTGAGAGATCGAGTTTGAATAAGAAAGAACGGAGAGCATGGTGAGGGGAGGGGTAGGTAATTTCTTTGATAGCAAAGGCCTTCTCTAGCATATTTCACGTAACTCACACGGGTATACTAGACCGAGATATGATATGTAACAGCTCTGTGGCGTTTTTTTATTCTGATAAGTTAATAGCCACAAAAGTTTTGATAGGAGTGCAGTTCAGTACTCCCACTGACGGCCTGAGGCTCTCTCAAGCGAACCTACTATAATTAGATTAGTCAAGGGTTGAATTAACCCCACTCATCCAGGTATACTTGCGCTAGGATATATACGAATGATCTCAACTCTTCTTGTAGACCTTTAACACTTGGTTATAGGGTATCAAGTGGTTCTGGCGAAACCCTAGGTCCAGATTCGTTACATATCTTTTCACCAACAGAAAGCAGCACAGGAAACAGGCCTACAAGTAAGACCGTTCGCGTCACTTGTGTCGACGTCGTCTCAACACCAGCCAACCAACCTCCCTCACGACTTTGTCCCGTACTGTTGACACCACACGTCCTGTACATAGTCAAGCCTGGTGGGTTTGTTTATTTATCTTTTGTTGGGCTGTCGCCTTGCGGCTCTGTTCCCCCGGGGCCTGAGGGAGGGGCGGGGGGGGGGGGGGGGGGCCAAGCGTTTACCGT
>Ga0307517_10012391_pt1 | contig 11708 bp, 13 predicted proteins | sample 23_EM_MG_FD_194515 | JGI IMG/M metagenome (GOLD analysis project Ga0307517, IMG submission 194515) | Populus trichocarpa ectomycorrhiza microbial communities from riparian zone in the Pacific Northwest, United States - 23_EM | ecosystem: Host-associated > Plants > Roots > Unclassified | place... | reverse complement strand
CAGTATGATTTCAATTAGCAGATCATCATATCGTATTTGAGTTCATTAATTACATCCTGATAATGTCGTTGGCTTTGCCTCTAACCTTCTTTTTTCTACTTTTTTTACATGAAGAAGTTAGCAATGCTGGAGACAGGGAGTGGTACTTCTTCTGCATACGAGGGAGAAAGTATAGGAACAGCATAAGGCCTAACAGAGTCACAGGATCTGGATTTTGGAAGGCCACTGGCATCGACAAGCCCATATATTCAGTCAAAGAACCACATGAGTGCATTGGCCTCAAGAAATCCTTGGTCTACTACCGGGGAAGTGCTGGAAAAGGCACTAAAACAGATTGGATGATGCACGAGTTTCGCCTTCCACCAAACGGGAAGACCACAAACCCTAAGAACATTGCACAAGAAGCTGTAAGTTTCTTCATTCCACGTTATTCCTCATCGATATCACTTTCCATGGTTATTCTCGCCATTTTTATGTCGAAGAGAATTCCCCCTCAAAATTAAGGGAGTCATCACCAATAACCTAGTTATCTATAACGTATAATGCATATTAATTGATCAGTGCATACATGCATCATGGTATGGATACATTAAACCGACGACTAGCAAGTTTGAGGAACGAGTAACTAAGAGGAAGGGATAATATACAACGTTAAGCATCCATGATTTATATACGGCAAGCATACTAACCACTTCTACATTGATAAATTTGCTTACAGCCTAATATTTCTAAATTACAATGTGTTTTTCCCCGTTTAAAAACGAGATCTTATGGACCTTAATTAGGTTACATGTATATAGAAATGAACAATGTTTTTCGAAACAGCAACAATATTAATTAATGTTACTACTCAATCATGCATGTAGAGCATCGACAATTAATATTAACTTCTAGATGTGATTATATGATTAAAAATTTCTTTCTTGGCATGAATATATCTGGTTATAGCTTTCACAATGTCGACTCTCTCATCACGATGAACATACCATGAACCAAGGAGTTGAAATTGTCAAGTTTTATGAAATATATGCCATCTTTGTATTTGTTTATTGTTGCTTTTATTAGTTTAAGTACTTTATTTATTCCTTATACATTAGAAAACATGGCATCAACTGTTAAAAATTTATGAGGGTTTTTTTTTTGTTATAAAAACAAGCTTTAATACGCGAGACTTTTCGAGGAAGAAAGAGCATAATATCATCAGTTGAATGGTAAGCTTGATTGCGAAAAAAGAAAGAAAGAAAGTTGAATAGTAAGTTTAATGGGTGACATGTGGGTCTCCCCCGTGCCCATTATTGAAATTAATCCTAAGGAATTGATTAATTGGGTGATAGCTGCCTGGTGCATATCGACGACAAACTTTTTTCGTTTTTTCAAATATCACCTTCTTCTTTTTCGGAAGTCTACGGAACAAATAGTTAAAGTTAATAGGGACCATCGATCTCTTCAGAAGTTCGAAATGTGTGGTTTATTTCCATTGCCAGAGAAACAAAATTCAACTCTTAAATTTCCCACTGACATGTCCTTTTCCCTGGCCATGCAGGAGGTTTGGACGCTCTGTCGAATTCTCAAACGAGTCCCGTCCCACAAAAAGTACGTACCGGCAGCAGCAGCAAAGCAGCACCCTATTATTGACTCGAATTCAAAAACATGCAGCTTTGAATCTGAAATTAGTGCCGAGCAGAATGTGAGTTTTGGAGACTCGTTCGCTCAACGAAATGAAAGGAAGCCTGTCATCATAGATAATCAAGTTAACCATGAAAGGAATCACTTTTTTACGGGTGGTCAGTACGACTCGATAACTGAAGCTCCATTTACAGCAGCTTTCCAGAACTTCTGGAATCCAGATGTTGGAGATGATTTCTTTGATAATGGAAACTGGGATGAACTAAGAACAGTGGTCGAGCTAGGCGCCATTGATCCAGCTCAAGCTTACGACTATTGTAGATAAAGTGATAGATAGATAGATATATATTTATATATAGCTAGGTAGCCAAGCAGTTATATATATAGACACACACACTAAACATATATTCCCTTTCTACCCCCACCTTGGTGGTAGCTATATATTATTGTGTCCTATGATGATTGGGAATTTAGAAATCTAATAATTAATTAATTAAGCATTATGGATTAGTTTAACCTTTTGACATTTCCTTTCTTTATGTTTTCCCTCCCTTCCCGGCCGGCCAGCGGGCGTAGCTTTTGATATATATGTTCAAGGTATCCGTGCCCATTTTTGTTGGGTGTATCGGACCTGAACTAATGTCTTATCTATGTAACGAGGAATCAGGGCATGCATGAGCAGATTTGCTTTTATTTATTTATTCTATCTTGGTTGGATCTCTATTTGTAAGCTTTTGATGACTATCTTCATCAAAACTAAATGCTATGATGTGTTTCAAATCCGATTGAGATTCCCGTGCCTTCTCTCCATTTTCCTGCGTAAACAAAGCCATCCTCCATTGAACACCCACTTGAAATAGAGTAACAATACAGAAACAGAAAAAAAATTATTAATAGGATAAAAAAATTGAAAAAAATATATATAATATCAATTGTTGTTGTTGTTGATAATTGATTTGATTTGAAGGGTAAAATTAAGAATTATTATTACTATTGTTATTATCGTTACTAGATTTTTTAAAAATAATATTACTATCATCAAAGAAAAACATAATTTTTTTTAAATGATTGAAAAATATAAAAACTTGGACAGACAAGTTAAATAATAATAATAATAATAATAATAATAATAAAATTAATATTATTATTATTATTAAAATTAAAATTAATATTATTACTATAGAAATATAGAAAAAAACATAGATTGATTTTAAGAGTAAAATTTATTATTATTATTATTATTATTACTACTACTACTACTAGTATTAACTTGGGCCAGACGTATCTTCCAGACACAAGAAAATTGGGGTTGGAAAGAGACGCCTCACTCAAATGGCTTGGGTGTGAAAGAAGCGCAGACCCAAATTGTTTGGGTTTTGCAATAACACGTCAAGATCCAATTCGCTTGAGTACAGCCCAGTTCCAAGGCTAATGTGTCAGGGTTCAAAACCCCATGCTATCGGATCCTGCTTCAGAATCCAACTATAATAGGTCCAGCATCCGGATCCAAAAATAATGGGTCGTTGGCAAACCAAATTTGCTTGGGTCCTCCCTCAAACCAAAGACTAATGGGTCCTCCCTTGAACCAAAGACCAATGGATCCTCCTTCAAGACCCTAGCATAATAGGTCCGGCGTCAGGATCCAATTCTCGTGGATCTTACCACTAGACCAAACCTAAGGAGTCCTTTTTCGGGATCCAATTCTTTTAGGTTCAGCATCAGGATTCAAGAAAAGGGGTCTTGCGTCCAGACCCAAGACTCATGGGTCCTCAACAGAACCCAAGGCCAATGGGTCTGGTGTCATGACCCAATGCTATTTGTAAGCTTTTGATGATTATCTTCATCAAAACTAAATGCTATGATGTGTTTCAAATCCGATTGAAATTCCCATGCCTTCTCTCCATTTTTCTGCGTAAACAAAGCCATCCTCCATTGAACACCCACTTGAAATTGAATAACAATACAGAAACAGAAAAAAAAACATAAATTTTTTTTAAATGATTGAAAAATATAAGAACTTGAACAGACAAGTTAAATATTATAAATATTATTACTATAGAAAAAAAAACATAGATTGATTTTAAGAGTAAAATTAATTATTACTATTATTACTACTACTACTACTACTACTACTACTACTACTATTAACTTGGGCCAGATATATCTTCCAAACGTAAGAAAATTAGGGTCGGAAAGAGACACCTCACTCAAATGGCTTGGGTGTGAAAGAAGCGCAGATCCAAATTGTTTGGGTCTTGCAATAATACGTCAGGATTCAATTCGCTTGAGTACTGCTCAGTTCCAAGGCTAATGGGTCAAGCTTCAAGACCCTATGCTATCGGGTCCTGTTTCAAGATCCAACTATAATGGGTCCAGCATCCGGATCCAAAAATAATGGGTGGTTAGCCAAACCAAATTTGCTTGGGTCCTCCCTCGAACCAAAGGCTAATGAGTCCTCTCTCGAACCAAAGGCCAATGGATCCTCCTTCAGGATCCTAGCATAATAGATCCGGCATCAGGACTCAATTCTCGTGGATCCTACCACTAGACTAAACCTAAGGGGTCCTTTTTTAGGACCCAATTCTTTTGGGTTCAGTATCAGAATTCAAGGAAAGAGGTCTTGCGTCTAGACCCAAGACTCATGGGTCCTCGACAGAACCCAAGGTTAATGGATCTGGTGTCATGATCCAATGCTAATGGATTTCAAGTGAGAATCCAATTCTTTTGGGTCCGGCGTCTAAATCCAGTATTTATACCCTTTTTTGTTGGGTGTGTCATACATGAACTAATATATATCTTATCTATGTAACAAGGAATCAGGACATGAGCAGATTTTCTTTTATTTATTTATTTTATTTTTTATTGGATATCTATTTGTAAGCTTTTGATGACTATCTTCAAAACTAAATGCTATGATGTGTTTCAAATCCGATTGAAATTCCCATGCCTTCTCTCCATTTTCCTGCGTAAACAAAGCCATCCTCCATTGAACACCCCACTTGAAATAGAGTAATAATACTAAATGCACATCGCTCTTTATAACAGAAAAGAAAAAACAGCAAACTTCTTCAAGCATGGGCAGGTAGAGTTGTTCTGTGAACTCTCTTGGACTCCTGGGTGCGTAGGCAAGGGCCACGGGAATTAGTGTATCTGCATGCAACAGCGAGGCTAAGCTAGCTGGTGTGGAAGAATAATAACAGGCGGAAATGGAGATGATGGAGGATGGTGATTTGGGAGGCTCAAGGTTTGCTCTTTTGGAGGATGGTGATTTGGGAGGCTCAAGGTTTGCTCTTTGGCCCAACAGAGGGAGCTATCGGACTACAAGCTAAGTTGAACTGAAACTGATAACTTCAATGATCCAAAATTGAAAACAATAAAGGAAGAGAGAGTTCCATTCACTGACTTTGGCACCATATCCTGAAGATGTAGAAATATAGAATTGCTGAGCCAAGTATCAAGGCAGTCAGTGGATAGTTCAACTAAATCCACGTATTTCTTAGCAAAACTAGCAGCGAAACTGCGCCTGGTGCAGGCAACATGATGTGCTTCGTTCAATGATTTCTATGATGAGGGGAAATTTGGGTAACAAGACATTTAAATGCAACAAGAACCTAATCAAGCAACAAAAGCGGTCAGCAACTATAAATTAATTTAACAAGCTCAATACAGAAACATCAAAGGGGGATTAAAGCCCTCGATAACATTCAAGAAAAGCCGGCTGTATTCTTTAACAAAGATACAAAGTCACTCATAGATATATGATTTGGGGCTAGGCGGTTCAGATCTCAGAACTATGCTCTCTGTACACACATAAAATAGATGGACGATTTGAAGCTCTCAATTACATTCCAGGAAAGATCTGGCTGTATCCTTCATTGAAGATACAAGGTCATATAACAACAATGGCATCGAATGAGCCAGCTAATGAAAGAAATAGCTCGATAAATGTCAAGATTTTACTGTCAATTGACTTCAAATAGCATGCTGTCCCCTACCTTTAAAGATTCTATCCCCTGTCGTATGTGCAACATTGAATATCAAGGCTGATGATAGGTATTGGCTCCTTGCTCATGATGATTATTTACAGGTGGGCTAACAACAGAAATGTCCAGGCTGCTTCCTTCTGTCTCAGGGGCAACTTCTCTCACATCAGCTATTGTTGACTCTGTTGCCTGAATATCGCTCCATTCAGCATCTTCAACTGGCCGGGGGTTGCTTTGATCAACTGCCATGTGCACAACACTCTCCCCGGAGGCTGGGACAGCTCTAGAAACACTAAGACAAGCTTTATCCACATTCTCATCTGACATGTCCACATGCTTAGTCAAGGGAAGAGTTCTACCAACAACATTTGGGGTCTCCGTCTTCTCCTCGAAAACTTGCTCTGTATCTAGGTGCTGCCTGTTGAGTGAATGGTATATCAGTTTTATCAGTCTTAGCAAATTTCAAGAAATAATATTTTTCAAATTGCTCCTTCTCATGGACTAAAAATGCTGATGTATGCACAATTCATGTTTAATGCAGAAAAGAAATGATCGAGATAGATTAGCAGAAGCGGTGAGAAAATGGAAAATAAAGGTTTATGAGTCTCCTAAAAAAGGCTAACATAAGACGAGTTCAAAAGGTCAGAAAATGGAAAACGATGCAGCAATCTTCATATTGGCTTTAGATTGGATCAGATGTCAAACCTTTGAAGTTGTGCCTGTAGCACATTTGCATATGCTAGAAGCTCCTCCTTCTCCTTCACGGCAGCTGCCTCCTTCTCCACAGCCTCCTTTATTCTAGCTTCAACATCTGCTTCTGCAACTCTTGCCTTCTCCTCTGCTCTCACAACAGCTCCTTCTAATATCACAGCACGCTCTCTAGCTTTTGCAATCTCAGAACGCCACAAATTTGCCTCCTGAACGGCAGAGTCTCTCTGCTTGATCAGTTGATCTCTTTCCTTGCTCAGAGCCACAATCTTCTCTTCAAAATCTTTTAACTACACATGTCCATCAATAAAAACCCACATAAACAAAGATGCAACTGACATCCAAAATTTTACTTAGGCATAAATCCCAATTGGCAATGATATTAATCAAACTGCACGTCAGAAGAAAAATATATATCTTCTGAAAAGGGAATTGCTTTTGCTATCACATCGTGTATAGTTTACATATAGCCATTGGACTGCACAATGAACCATCAAGAAAGGAGAGATTACTGGTACCTTCAACATGGATGACTCCAACTGCTTTTCTGAAGCTTTTGATAACCGCTCAATTTCAGAACAAGCAATTCTTCTTTGTTCATCCATAATATGAGCAGCAGATGCTGCAGTCTCAGCAGCTTCCGCTGTCTCAGATAGTTTATCCGCTATATCTCTTATTGTTGAATCACGAGCACGAAGATCTCGAGCCAGATTCTGTAATTCCTCATCCTTGACTCTCAGCGTCTCCTGTAAGATATTCTTGCTTAGAAAACCAAGTCCATGTAGAATGAATAGCCAAATAAACTTAAGTTGGCATCAGGAAGCAACCAGTTGGGAACATGCCAAGCTAGGCTAGGCAGGTGTTGCACAGCATGTAGTATGCATATATTGCGAGGCTGGTTAGTTGATTTTCAAAATGAAGGGATGCATAGTTGGGTTCCAAGAGACAAGCAAAGCCAGACACTTTGACTCATAGAAAATTTACTATTTGTCATTCCTAACATGAAATTTGTACAACACTCAATAATGCTGGGGAAAATATGTTAAATCCTTTGAAAATGACTTCTTATCTGCAGGAGCAAGCAAATATAGAAACTGCAAGCTGTTTAGCAAGTGCAAAATCAATCTGCACATGGTTAAAGGAAAAAAATTGAGAGCATAATTCTCAAAGGCGAGCTTATGCATACATCCTCTGCACTGAGAAGGACCCTCTTCTTCATGCATTAGCGCAGACTCAAAGTGCATAACTCAGTATTTACAGTAAAAAGAGGTTAAAGGGAATGCAGTTTGACACACATATTCTAAGCATCAAGTGGCAAACATTGAATGGGGTGGTATACTCTTAAGTTCCAAATATTAACAGAAGGCAACCAATTTTGAGCATGCATAATGCATACCAAGGATGTAAAAGTGTGTTTGGCATTGTGGTAGCTTTTGTTGTTGTGTTTTGAAAAGGTAGGTTTAAAAAAAGCTGCAAATTGTAACTTTTTCTTAACCAAGATTTCAAGAGAGAGTTTTCAACAGGGACTCGTACAAAACTTTGGTGCACTTTCAAATTTATTGTTGGGGCAAAACACAGAACACACCACGCCGCATCACATGAACAAACGGAGCCTAAATCTGGGCAGAAAATGTAACACATAAACAAACAAAGAAACAAAATAGAATGAGCAATTTTGGGAATTATATACCTTCATGATTGTCAAGTCATCCATCGGACCATCAATAATCCTATTATTCATCATTCCTAAAGCATTTCTCAAAGAAATCTGCATTGCTGCTTCAATTTCTTTAGAGCATTCCTGTGCTATTGAATTGGCAGCAGCAACTACAGCTGCAACTGTTCCTAATTTTGCAGAACCACTTCCACTTAAGGAATCTACAGCCTCTTTGTGAGCCTTTAGAACCAACTGAGTAGCACTGGTCATTGAAAGGCCAAAAAATAATTAAGAATAGGTAAAAGCCATGTGTAATATAAATTTCAACATCAATCTGAATAATGGGGAAAAAATGGAACTCATATGAACCTAGTAAGATCGGCCAAAGTACATTAGTTGCTGAACATCATCACAAAAACATAGGCCAACTAAAAGAAAATTACAGATAGAGAAAGGAACCTAAGATGAAGAAAAAAGGGGTGCTGTTAGATTCTCATGCATTAGAAGTACTTGCCTCTTAGATTCTACCAGTGTTGGTGAGAAATGTTTTAAGCCAATTGTTTAACTTTTAGGGCAGTTTCCGAACAGTCAAAGTCATGACAGGGAATGACTTCAACATACAGCCTATATGAAATATTTTAAAGGGGACACAAAATTTGAAAGTTGCTCTAATGTTGAACATGCTCAATTGTTATATTTGTCTTTTCTTGGAAGCTCTAAAAAGTCCAATGAATGGATCATCTCCAAGATGTTACGGTTATTCAAACATAGTGTATACTGGTAGGGGAGAAAAAAATAATGCTTTAAGCAGTGTATATTTAATCCCAAAATCTCAAACCAGCATAAGGCTCGTGAAAATTTATTTTATAATATAGATCATGTCCATGGAAAAGGGGTGAAAGAAACCCTCACAAGTGGAAGTACAAAAAGACTCCTAAAATGTTCACATAACCTAAGACATAGACCAGCAGAACGCTATTGCTTTCTTGATTTTCAGAACAAAAATTATTTCAAACTTTACATGAATAATCAACAAATCTACATATCAAAAAAACAAAAAACACATTTATAATCATAGAAAAGCATAGTAACAGAAATATATCCTTCAGCTCATCGAAAATTCCATAAAGCAAAGGCAAAACTTACTGTAAAGTTGCTACCCAAGCTCTAGCTGCACCAGGAGTCTCTGCACAAAGGAAGTAATCGTTTTTCTGGGGAGTACCAATATCTAAATTAAAGTTAAGCGTGCAACTTCAGCAAATCCCAATTCACCTACACCACAACGCTTTCAACTGAACAAAAGAATAACAATCTCAAATAGATTAGCTAACTAAGGATACAAAAACAGCAGCCATCATACTTTGGGAGTCCACTAAATCATGCACGGAAAAAAGAGTGTTAATAATCATTCAAATAATTAATAACGAAACTAATTTCTGAAAATGAGCAAGAAAACCATCATTAAAAAACACTAATATTACTGGAAGTTCACAGGAGAGGCTGTGATCGTGCTATTCGCGTCAAAGATAATCGTTCCTTTCACAGCTGGCTCATTTCTCCTAGTCCTAAAAGGCACGAAAAACAGCATAAGTTGAAGATTAAAATATAATCCCTAAAAAAACGAAAAAAGGAGCAAAATTTGCTCACTTATATTCCATTTTCCCGGTCGTCGGGTCTAAGATCACCCATCGCTCGTTCCATTTCCTCAGCTAACAATGCAAAATCAAGAATCAATAACTTACAACTCACTCCTAAAGACCCAACAATGTCAAAACAACCATAGAATTTAGTCATAGACAATCAAGAAAGCTGTAATTTCCGGGTACAAAAAAAATCTGAAAATAAAGAGATTGAAAGGGGAATTGGCGTACAGTTTCAGATCGCTTAAGGAGTGGGCCTTGCAACAGGTTTCTACCAGAACCGGACGCTAATTGCCGCTTGATCTTCTCCAAACTATTTTCTGTGTCCGCTGCTGCTCTCTGCTGTTGTTACAATTAATCATAATTACAATTAGCTTAATTACGTATGATCACTGTAATAATTGATCAAAACACTTTGTTATGGATTCAATTCATTTAGATTAAATTGAGAGAGAAGGGGTGGGGAGGACTGACCGCGGAAGCTCCATTGGAGGTCATGATGGTATTTCAGATCAACGATTAAGGTTCGGTACTTCGGTCGCTTTGGATAAATGGGTTTTTGTGATGTTTTTAGAATAGAAGACAAACACGAACATGAAAATAATATTAAAAATTACGAAGAGGGCTGTTAGGTTTGGCTTGTCTCGTGGACTTGCAGGTGACGCCGTGACGCCTTTGCTCGTTTTTTTATTTTATTTTATTTTATTTTTTCTTCTAAGAGGAAAAGCAAGAGAAAAGAAAATAAAAGAAAAGGGAATAGTTTAGTGGGAAAATTGATGCGAATTAATTCGGTTTTTTATTAATTTAATTTATTTAAAAAAGAGTTAACCTATAAATTTAAATAGTAATTATTTTTTTAACAAGAAGAATTGGTGTTATTTGACAAAAACAAAATCTGAATTCACTCCACAATGGTGTATAGTTGCAAAATCATTGTGTTGTTGTGTTCATATCTTCTACTGCCAGTAGAAATTAAAAATCAAATTGAATTTACGGTTTATATTCTGTTATCTGGAGTCTATATGAGAATAATTAAACAATAAATTATTTAGATGGATTATGGGATTTTTGGTTGCCCAGTTTAATCAATGTTTTAAGAGTTTATTTGTTTCTGTGTTTTAATTTTCAAAAACATTTTAAAAAAATTTAAATTTGATTGTTTTAATTGAAAAATCGTATGGGGTTAGTTACATGTCTTTTTCATAATTTATTCAATCTGCAGTCGAAATGCTTGGATCTGTTTGTCCACTGGTACAAAGAAAAAGATTGCAGTTTTTTTTTTATAGTTAATTAAGACTATAAATTATTTAATATAACACGTCCAGGTAAAGATTGTAAATTATAATTTAAAAGGTTAAAGGTGATGGGCAAGATAGTATTTTCACGGATTCAATTGATATTTCCGGATTGAATAGGAGTAAATCGATATCTTCACTCTTTTGTAAAGTTATTAAACTTCGACGGACTTGAAAAGTTAGATCTGATAGCTGAACTAATCCGGGTAAAATAAAAGACTGAGATGAGTAAAAATTTGGTAAAACTTGGTTGATTTGTGACTCGAGTAACTTGATAAAATCTGATTGAAATCTTTTTTTTAATGTGTTTTTTTTTCCTAACCAGAAAACTTTTATATGTATATATATATATATATATGTTTTTTTAATGTAGGGTAAAAACAAATTTTGATTTAAATACTTCAACTTGAAATGATAACATGCCAACATAATATCTTTTTAATATTGGATAAAAAAAAAATTAAATTTTTTTTTTAAACTTCATTATTTATAATATGTATAGTATATATTCACATGGATTGTTTTTAAAAAAATTTATATGAAATATTAAAATTTCAAATATATTTTTTATTTTTTCGGGGTGACCCGGGTCAACCCATGTAACGTGGGACCCGACTTCTTGGCTGGGTCAACCTCTAGGTTGAGTCTGGTAACTATATTGTTTTGTTGCACGATTAAATAACCGGCAAAACCCGGTTCACCTATGACCTGAGCGACCCGACAAAACCTGATTGGGACCTTTTTTTTTAATATGTTTTTTTCTCTCAACCAGAGACTTTTTATATATATATAGGTGGTT
>Ga0307517_10012390_pt1 | contig 11710 bp, 12 predicted proteins | sample 23_EM_MG_FD_194515 | JGI IMG/M metagenome (GOLD analysis project Ga0307517, IMG submission 194515) | Populus trichocarpa ectomycorrhiza microbial communities from riparian zone in the Pacific Northwest, United States - 23_EM | ecosystem: Host-associated > Plants > Roots > Unclassified | place... | reverse complement strand
AAGTAAATAAGATGATTAATATGATCATGTTGATAATTTATAAAGAATTTATACTTTTCTTATCTCTAATACTATTAGTGGATCCTCTAACCTTGACATTTGTTTTTATCATTGTTTAATCTTCACATTAATCTTACATCTCAAAGTCTTCTTTAACTCATCATCACCATCACCATCATCATTGTTGTTGTTGTTATTATTATTATTATTTATAATTTATATAGTTCACCTCCCTGTGGTTCGACCCCGGTCTTGCTGGGTTATTTATTATTTTGACACTCTTGCACTTGGGATAAGACATCAACTCTTTGATCGTTTCAATTGACATTAGAACGGTTAGGTTTTTAACCTAATAAGATACAGACCTCTTTACTGAGAATGACTTTTCTTCAACCTTAAATAGATCAACAGTTAGAAAACACAACATTTCCTTAGTTTGTATCAGACAAATAAACAATACAGTTTACCTCAGTAAGGTGTATTATGGGTGCTAATACTTTAATTTTATGCAATCAATCCCCTTCTCCAGACTCTGAGACCAATTAGGGTTTCTAGTGATCAAAATACTAGGTGGCGACTCTCATTCCCTCTTTTTTACAAATAAATGACAAGAATTCCTGATCTTTTCCACCCATGTCATTCATGACTATCCCAATCCGGGAGAATGAGCATTGCGACGCCGCACACTTGCAACATATATGATAAAAAGAAAAATAGATGATCACATAATTGAGTTCAATTAATAAAAAGAAAAATCACCGCTAAACCCACGAACCGGGACAATACTTCTAATTTGTAGGTATAAAGTTATGTAGTACTCTTTTGTTAAAACTTTAAATAGTAATTTGAAATTTGAAATCTTCATTATGCTAATGTATGAATGCAATTACGATGGTTAATTAATGGTTATCTCTTAATTTTTTAAAAAACTCCCTGGGATTCTTCTCATTTTTATAACTTGATAATTGTGTGATTTTTTATGTTAAAAGTTTGGGGTGTTACAGTTTGAGACTTGGAATGATTGGAATGTGTATGAACAATAAATACAAGATGTGTACAAATGATTTGTCGATAAATTTGGACCTTCCGGTATAGGAGAGACTCTGCCAAAATTTCGGTAGAAATTTCAATAAACTTTGTATGAGTTCAACAAAAAAAATAAAGTAAAAAAAAAATTACCATGTTTCCTTTTTTTTTTTTTATGATTGATGCGTTGGTTTCGAAAATGGGGATGTTACATTTTGGTATTAGAGCTTGTATAGGGTTTAGGATATTGAAATGAAAACCTTATGATTGTTGGATTATTTCAGGATGGTACAGACGAGAAAATACGTGGCTACTAATCCCTCTTTAGTGAGGGGGAGAGATCAGGATACAGGATTTGCTAATAGGCAGCGGGAGATCCTTTAGAGGACACTGCTTCGCATATACCGTCAACATCTCAATAGCCAAGTGTTGAGGAGTCATCTAAACTCCAGGCTGGGGTTGGTTCTATTCAAGCTGGGGATTTACCACCTGAGAGAGCTGGACCGCAAGAACAGAGAGCAGCATCAGCAGCATCGATAGTAGCCCCGTGATCGAGTCTATGCTTAGTACAGTAGCTCCAGCAGCCCTAATAACACCAGCAATTTCAGTACCACTGACAGCTCCAGCTGTCCCTACTGCTATTGATTCTGACAATTTAATTGCTCTAGTGCGGAATATAAAGAGTATGGGGGAGTTGGGATGTGAGCCCTTTTTGGGCGAACAAGATGCAGAGATTGCAGGTAGATGGATGCGAAAAGTAGAGAACAATATGACTCAAATGAGAGTACCCGAGGATTGTTGGATGAATTATGCTTCACAGTTGCTGACCGATAGAGCCTAGTCATGGAAGGAGGTGATACAGTCCAGGAGGGATACTAAGACATGGACTTGGAGTGAATTCAAAAGACAGTTTGAGATGCAATTTTTCTCTTCTTATCAGTGTAGGATCAAAAAGTAGGAGTTCCTAGCGTTGAAATAAGGGGACATGTCAGTACTAGAGTATGGGAGGAGGTTCCATGATCTCTCTCTTTTGCTTCACAGTTCATTGCTACTAAGCAACATATGGTTGAAAGACTACGTGATGGATTACATCAGGAGTTGAGACAAGGATTGATTGCTTTACGGTTTGAGTCAACTAGGAAGTTTATAGAGGCGGCTCAGGCTTTAGAAGCATGTACAATAGAGGTTCATCAAGGCCAGACAATATTGGGTAAGAGGAAGGATGTTGATGTTTCCTCAGGTAGACCTCTTTTTTTTTAAATGGGGAAGCCTCAGTTCAGTTAGTTTAGGAGAAAGGAAGGGGTAACAGTTGGGACTGTTCAAAGTTCTGGTATTGGACCTACTGAAGGACAACAGGGCAGTAGGAGTGGATCCGGATCGGTTGGAGGGATGTCAGAGTAGAGGCCAATTGTTTATCCTCTATGTATCCGGCGTGGACAGAAGCATCCTAGAGATTGTTCCACTACACCAGGGCAGTGTTATGTATGTCGAGGAGAGAATAGATGGAGGGATTGCCTATATTTAGGCAAGGGATGTTATTACTGCCATAGGCATGGACATGTTAGAAAGGATTGCCTCGGAGGTTAGAGTTTATTTAGACACAGCAACAGATGCAGAGCCAGCAGCAGTCGATTACAGTGGATCGACCGGCTAGACAAACTCAGTTTGGGCCAGTGGTAACAGAGGCCATGTCAAGGCACAAGGGGATCGGACCCAAGGTAGGGTGTTCACCATAACGCAAGAGGAGGCTCGGGTTTCCCCTGATGTTGTTGCAGGTACTTTACTGTTAAATCATCTGCCTATCTATGTGTTATTTGATCCTGGAGCTACCCATTCATTTATTGCACATACGACAGTAGGAAAATTAGGAAGGAGTCCAAGTAGAGTTGGGAAAGGATTTATCATTAGTACTCCTTTGGGGAAACATGTAGACATTGATGTAATATATATGGGTATTAAACTTGAAATCATAGGGTGTGACACACATGTAGATTTGATTCCCTTAGGGATACATGATTTTGATATTATATTGGGAATGGATTGGTTGGGTAAGTATAGGGCCCAAATGGACTACTTTGCAAAAACAGTAACATTTTCTGGATCTATGGGTGAGAGAGTAGTGTTTTAAGGAGAAAGAAATGTCATACCAAATTGTTTAATTTCTGCTATGACAACACAAAATATAATAAGGAAAGGATGCGAGGTTTACCTCGCCTTAGTGGTGGATGTCCATGGAAGAAAAAGAGAGTTGGTCAGCATCCCCGTAGCAAGAGAGTTCTCGGATGTGTTTCTGAAAAAACTACCAGGATTACCTCCAGAGAGAGAAGTAGAAGTTTCAATTAATACACTACCGGGTCAATCCCTTATAGCCCAAGTGCCATATAGAATGGCGTCAACGGAGCTGGCTGAGCTAAAAATACAATTGCGGGAATTATTAGAAAAGGAGTTCATACGTCCAAGTAATTCTCCTTGGGAAGCCCCTGTGTTATTTGTAAAAAAGAAGGATGAAACTCTCGACTCTGTATTGATTATAGACAGTTGAATAAGGTGACAATAAAAAATAAATATCCACTTTCATGAATAGATTATTTATTTGATCAACTCAAGGGAGCTAGGGTATTTTCAAAGATAGATTTGAGATCGGATTATTACCAATTAAGAATTAAAGAACATGATGTAGCAAAGACCGCTTTCAGAACCCGTTATGGACATTATGAATTTTTGGTGATGCCTTTTGGGTTGACAAATGCTCCTGCAGTATTTATAGATAAGTCTGTGGTGGTTTTTATAGATGACATACTGGTGTATTCCAATACATATTTGGAACATGAGCAACATTTTAGGGAGGTTTTGCAAACTTTGAGAGAACATCGGCTGTATGCCAAGTTGAGTAAATGTGAATTTTGGTTAAATAAGGTGACTTTCTTAGGGCATGTTATATTGGCTGAATGGATATTTATTGATCCAAAAAAAGTGGAGGCGATGTTAAAATGAGAGAGGCCCACTAATATGACTGAAATTCATAGTTTTCTTGGGTTGACTGATTATTATAGAAGATTTATTGAGGGATTTTCTACTATAGCAACCCCAATGACCTGATTGACTCGAAAGGAAACAAAGTGGGAATGGACACCCGAATGTTAAAAGAGTTTTCAAGAACTAAAGAAGAGGCTTACCACTGCACCGGTGTTAGCTTTACCCTTAGGGATGGAAGGTTTTGTGGTATATAGTGATGCATCCAAAAAGGGTTTAGAGTGCGTATTGATGCAACATGAGAAGGTGATTGCTTATGCCTCTAGACAGTTGAAGCCCCATAAAGTCAACTATCCAGATCATGATTTAGAATTGATTGTTGTAGTATTTGCCTTACGAGTGTGGAGACACTACTTGTATGGGTCTCGAGTTCAAATTTTTACCGATCATAAAAGTTTAAAATATTTAATGACTCAAAAGGAGTTAAATATGCGGCAAAGACGATGGCTTGAACTAATTAAAGATTATGATTGTGTGATAGATTATCACTCGGGAAAAGCTAATGTTGTGGCGGATGCTCTTAGTCGTAAAAATAGGGTATCAACTTTGGAATCAGATGATTGTGATGAAAAAGAATTGTTAGAGTTAAGGAAAATTAATGCTAAGGTGGAGATTGGACCTAGGGGTTCTTTGTTAGCTCAATTGAAAGTGAGATCGGTATTTTGTGAAAAAATATTAGGGGCTCAGCGAATTGATATCGAAGTTAGTAAGATAAAAGATAAGATTGAATTCGGGGTTGAAACTCCTTTTCAAATCTTAGATGATGGAATGGTGGTAATGGGAAAATTAATGTATGTACCGGAAGACATGACTTTGAAAGATGAATTGTTGAAAGAGGCGTATGAGACCAAACTTAATATGCATCCTGGAAGTACTAAGATGTATAAAGATTTGAAAGAGTTGTATTAGTGGTCAAATATGAAAAAACAGATAGCTAAATACATAACTAGTTGTGCTATCTGCCAACAAGTCAAGGCAGAACATCAGAAGTCGGCAAGGCCTTTGTAGTCGTTGTTGATACCCTAGTGAAAATGGGAGGACATCACTATGGAATTTGTATTTGGTTTACCTAAAGGGAAAAAGGGCAATGACGCGATATAGGTGATAATAGACAGATTGACCAAGCCTACTCTCTTTTTACCAATGAAAATGACCGACTCAATTGATAAATTGGCTCGATTGTATATAAATGAAGTGGTAAGGATGCATGGAGTACCCGTGTCGATAGTTTCAAACCAGGATCCTCGGTTTGCTTCTCGATTGTGGCTGAGCATACAACATTCTTTGGGAACGAGTTTGAATATGAGCATAACTTTTCATCCTCAAACTGATGGACAAACTGAGAGAAAAATTCAAATCCTAGAAGATTTATTAAGAGCTTGCGTATTGGAGTTTGGTGGTAATTGGGAGGATCATCTACCCCTAATGGAGTTCACTTATAATAATAGTTATCAAGCCACTATAGGAATGGCCCCATATGAAGCTTTGTATGGTAGGAGGTGTCAGACTCATGTATGTTGGGAAGAAGTAGGTGTTCGGCGTTTAATTGGAGCTGAAATTATTCAGATGACAACGGAAAAGGTTAAGGTTATAAAGGATCGTATGAAAGAAGCCCAAGACAAGCAGAAAAGTTATGTTGACAAATGAAGAAGACCTCTTGAATTTAATGTAGGAGACCGAGTATACTTGAAAGTCGCTCCATGGAAGCACATGTTAAGATTTAGTATGAAGGGAAAGTTAGCACCAAGATACATCGGGCCCTATGAAGTGGTAAAGAGAATTTGACATGTGGCGTATAAATTGGCGTTGCCCCCGCATTTGACCAAGATCCATAATGTTTTTCATGTTTCTATGTTACAGAAAGCAGAGATAGACCCGACTCAAGTGCTACCACAGGTTCCTATAGAGATTGAAGAAGATTTGACTTTAGAAGTGAAACCTGTGAAGATTTTGGATTAGAGTGAAAAGGAGCTTCAAAATAAGAAAATTCCTTTGGTCAATGTGTTATAGAGGAGTTCTCAAATTGAGGAAGAAATGTGGGAAAATTAGTGGAGATGAGGAGGAAGTACCCTGAACTTTTCTAAACTCGGGTATAAAATTTTAATTTTGAGGACGAAAGTTTTTTTTAGGAGGGGAGAATGTAAGCCCTTGGATAAAATAATCTCATCTTGATTTAGTAAAGTAAAATAAAATACAAAGGATGTGGAGAAATGATTAAATTGAACAAATTAATTGGATTAAAAGAGAAGTTATTTAATGAGAAGGGTGAAATTGAAAACAATAATAAAGGAGTAAGGATTTAGTAAAGAGAAAGAGAAGTAATAGGGTAAATAGATTAATAAAAGGAATGGTGGGGTCATGTGAAAATAGAAGTAAAATGAGGGGGCAAGATGCAAATAAAGAAAGAACATAATTATATATAACAAGAAATCTTTAGAAATTCCTAGAGTAATGGTCGGCCAATGAGAGGAAGAAAGAGGAGAAAAGAAAAATTGAGAGGAAACCTTGTAGATTCATCATTTTAATCCAAAGAAAAGTGAGAGTAAATGAACTAAGAGTGCTTCAAGTAAGATTTAGGAAGAAAAATTTGAGAAAACCTAGAAAATTTACTAGTGGGAAGGGAAGGGTTAGAAGAAGGAAGGAAGGGGAAGAAGAAGAGGGGTTGTTCTCAATCTCTTGACTCATTTTTTGTAATAGAAGGTAACAAACTCTCTTATTAAGTTACTCGAATTTGTTCGTGTTTTTCTTGAATAATTGAGATTTGAGAATACCTTAGTATAGGTTTAAGAAATTTGTTAAATAATGATAGGTAGAGGCATTTTGTGTTTATAATGGCTGGAAATGATGAAAAAATACATGGGAAACAAATTTATACTTGTTGAACTTTGAAATCAAAACTGGATAGGTTGTCTCTCAATTTCTCTATTAAGATTTGAACCCTAAGATGATAAAATTTGAGATATATTTCTTCATGAAAGTTTTAGACATGGATGTTACCTTTCAAATGAAATTGACCTTGCTTAAATTTGAGTGACAAAACACTAAATATGAAAGAAAAACTAAAGATAGGTAAAAAACCAGGAATCCGCAGGACAAATTTTTGGATTTCTGAAATTTATGAATTTAGGCATGTAGATGGAAAAATTGGGTATATTCATCTTCATGAAAGTTGTAGACCTATGTTTTAGTGTTCTAAAGAAACAAACCACGCATAAAACCAAGTTCTATAGCTCCAGTTATACTCAAAATACTAAACAGTGTTTGGAATCCAAAATGTTGAGCTACCTAAAACTTGTAATTTGGTAACTTCTATTTGGAATTGTTTTTTATTACAAAATGTTAAATTATGAAGGTAGTACGTATATGTGTGTATGTGTGGTCAAGACTTGAAATTTAAATTAGTGTAACTATTGGTACATGTGAGATTATGGGAAATAGATGAGAGCAGGGGACGACTAGCAGAGCACAGATTTCAAATAGGTATCTGACATTTAGATCTCTAATTTAAAGTCTTGTTTAATTCTTTAGCTTAGTCCCTAATAATATGTAGTTCAAATTTTTGTATTTATATGTAATGTTTGAATGATGGTTTAACCAGTTCCTGGTTTGGGACTGGCGCCTGGTGAATGGGTTGATGATTGGACAATGTCCTGGTTTGGAACTGGTGCCCTGTGAATGGGCTGATGATCCCTGTGAATGGGCTGATGGTTGGACCAGTGTCCTAGTTTGGAATTGGTGCCCTGGAAATGGGTGATCAATATAATTAGTTATTATTGGAGAAGATTGGTGTGCTGACAGGTGGAAAATTATAGAAATTGATGATAAATGAATTAAAAAAAAAACAAATTGTTAGCGTAATGAAAAATATACTAGATCATCTTAATTAATTTAATTATGTTTATGCAAATTACTATGCAGGTTCGTCTCAGCAGCGTAACCCTTAGTTGATGCATGGGTGTTCCCTCTGTATAGTCACTTAAGTTAATATGAAGATGGAATAATTTTCTTTTGAGTTGTATATAACAATACTTCTAATTTGTATGTATAAAGTTATGTAGTACTATGTTGTTAAAACTTTAAGTAGTAATTTGAAATTTAGAATTTTCATTATGCTAATGTATGAATGCAATTACGATGATTAATTAATGGTTATCTCTTAATTGTTTTAAAAAAAACTTCCTAGGATTCTTCCCATTTTTATAACTTGATAATTATGTGAATTTTTATCTTAAAAGTTTGGGGTGTTACAGTTTGAGACTTGGAGTGATTGGAATGTGTATGAAAAATAAATACAGGATGTGTACAAATGATTTGTCGATAACTTGGAACCTCACGGTATATGGGAGACTTTGCTGAAATTTCGGTAGAAATTTCAATAAACTTTGTATGAGTTCAATAAAGAAAATAAAGTAAAAATAAATAAAATTATCATGTTTCCTTTTTTTATTATTATTTTATGATTGATGCGTTGGTTTTGGAAATGGAGATGTTACACTAAGACTGAAAAACGATGTTATTTTGTAAAAAAAAGAAGGATTGGACGACATGTCATCTAGTTACTGCTCATTCCCCTAACTTCTTTCCTGAAAAGCTGATCGGGTGGCTACTTTTCAGGGACATTTAATGCTACATCTCTCAACCAAACCGGACAATACACCACTATGATGGCCTAACATTGTATTACACCCTAGAGTAGGTCTCATCAGCCAACTGGCCCTACAGCCACCGCAGCACCACTCCAAAGTGGTCAACCCGACCAGCCTTTAGCTGCCAACTTTTTTAGGCCTTGACAACAACTTTGAACCAACAGTTAGAATCCTTCCGGGTTGAATCAAAAGCCAAGATTTGGCATCAGTAAAGAAACAATATCCCTCTTCCACTCCTTATAAATAAGGGTGAATTCGATGCATTGAGCATCAAGAAATCAGAGGCTAAAGTTGGGAAAAACAACATTTCCCCAGTTTTTTTCCTCCTCCTTCATTAGCCTCTTGTGCACCACTATAACCACCGCATTTTCGTCGTCATTGCCGCAACCAACCACACGTTGGTCTTCCCTGTACCACCAGGAACACCGCCAGCCTCTTTTCTCCTTCGGCCATGCAAGCCTTCCTCTCCTTTTTCTTCTCCAAAACTCCTCCAAATGTAGAATACTTTTTGCATGCAAATGGCAAAATGCCACTAACATGGGTAGGGCTAAACCCTTTCCAGCCCAACCTAGAAGGGTGGGCTGAGTCCAGCCCAACCAATGTAAAAAGAAAAAAAAGAAAAAAAGAGAGATGCCAGGTCTGTTGGGTTGTAGTTGACCCAATCAACCTTGCTGGGTCCGGCCCATATGGTTGGGTTGGGCCGTTCCCCGTCCATATAATAATAATAATAATAATAAAAATATTAGATAATAATAAAAATATTTAAAAAACGAAAAAAAATCCAAAAATTTCCAGGAGTCCTTTCAAAATATTTTTGATTTTTTCGCATGTTTTTCCAATAATTTTGCATAATATCGGGCTGTATATTTACACTATAAGATACAAATCTAGTATTAAATACATGGTTTTCTACAAAATTTTCTTAAATTTTTTTTTGAAAATTCAAAAAATTTTAAATTAGTTTTCTATTTAAAAAAACAAAAAAATATTTTTTTTCTGCGCATACGACCAAATCCTAAAAGGTTTTTCATGCATATTTTTTAAAAGATAACGATCATATTTTATCATGTTTTAAAAAATACAAAAATAGATAAGTTTGGCCCTTGGAATGATTAAAATTTAACCCAATAAGATAGAGACTTCCTTATGAAGGGAAATCTACTTTAAAACTTAAAAAAGAACAATGGACAGAAACACGACTTAGAAAAACAATCAAACATTAATGCAGCTTACCCTAGGTAGAGTGCATTGGGGTGATACGTCTTCCCCTTGCAAAATTAGCCCCTTACCCAGACTCTCGTACACCATAGGTTTCCTAGTAATCATAACACTAGGTGGCTACTCCTGAATTTTATAATTATAACTTTATGATTATACCCAAAACCCCTTTCTTTTTCACCAACATCTCAAGCGACAGACCCGTCATCGCTCTATGTCGTGTGCCCCGCGACATATAGGATTATGAACTTATACGTAAGATATATTTTTTTTATTGACATTAGAACGATTAGGTTTTTAACCTAATAAGTTACGGACCTCTTTACTAAGAATGACTTTTGTCCAACCTTAAATAGATCAATAGTTAAAAAAACACAACATTTGCTTAGTTTGTATCAAACAAATAAACAATGCAGTTTACCTCAGGTAAGGTGTATTATGGGTGCTAATACCTTAATTTTACGCAATCAGTCCTTTTCTCCAGACTCTGAGACCAGTTAGGGTTCCTATTGATAAAAATACTAGGTGGCGACTCTTATTCCCTTTTTTTTACTAATAAATGACAAGAATTCCTTGTCCTTTCCACCCACATCATTGATGACTATCCCAATCCAGGAGGATGATCGCTGCGACGTCGCACACGCGCAACATATATGATAAAAAGTAAAATCACCACTAAACCCGCGAACCGAGACAACTAGGGTTACCTCACCAAACTGGAAAACCGGGTCATTAACTCCACAAAGTTTAATATCCTAGTTTTTTTTAGAAATTATTTTTTATTTAACTAAATTTTTTTAAAAAAAATAGACCATATCGCGATGCTGAGATATTTTTTCATATCAACCCGATGCTAGGATATTTTTTTGATATTGCGATAATAATACAAAAGACAAATTAAAATAAATTATCAACACTAAATCCCTATAAACTCATCATATAAAGACTAAATTAAAAAGGGAAATCAATAACCAAAGAAAACAAAAAGGTCAAAATGCAAAAAATAAATAAATGTGGATTACTATTAATACTTAATATTTAATATTTAATGCTTCAGAATATTGATTTAGTGTTTGACAATGTTAGCAGGCGTGATGTTTTGGGAAACCATCTTGACTTTCAGGTCTGTTTGGAGAGGGGCGGGCTTGGATGTATATGCCTAGCTAGCTAATTAAATCAGAGGCTGGCCATATTAATCCAGGTCGTGTTTAAACAACCATATTTCATTTTCTTTGCATGGAAACTTCATTTCTGGGATATCGTATCATGTTGATCAGGACTGAAACGAAATAAATTCTTCCGAGGAAACTAGCATCCAAATTTACTTAATTTGTTGCAAAATAATTTATTTTACATAAAAGAGTTAGGTAGGAGCTAGGGGTGAGCAAAAAAACCGATAAACCGATTAAACCGAGAAAACCAGAAAAAAAACCCGAAAAAACCGAACCGAAAAAAAAACCGAATTAACCGATTAAAAAATCACAAAAAATTCTAGTTCGGTTCGGTTTTCAAAGTCTGAAACCGATTAAACCGAACCGAACCGAACCGGTTCTACCAGACTAGCACTTAAAAAAAAACAACTAGAAATAAGATGCTTTTTCTAATCCTAAACCTAAAGCTTAAACTTTGCTCTCTGCATTCCCTAAACACAAAAGCAGCCACCCTTCCCCCTCCCTTTCTCTCTGCTTCTCTCCCCTCCCTTTCTCTTTGCATCTCTCCTCTTTGATTGAAGAAGGAGACTGAGTTGGTGCAATTAGGGGTGAGCAAAAAAAGTCAAAAAACCGATT